>Ga0187863_10002341_pt1 | contig 14512 bp, 12 predicted proteins | sample June2016WEW_11_1_FD_132975 | JGI IMG/M metagenome (GOLD analysis project Ga0187863, IMG submission 132975) | Peatland microbial communities from SPRUCE experiment site at the Marcell Experimental Forest, Minnesota, USA - June2016WEW_11_10 | ecosystem: Environmental > Terrestrial > Soil >... | reverse complement strand
GCCGCCGTGAGCGCGTCGAAGATCACCGCCGAAGGATCGGAGCCCGATTTCTGCTTGATCAATTCCACTCCGGACCGCTTCGCCCACACTTCAAGCTGCTCGATAGCCGCCGCGCGAAACGTATCCGCGGCGCAGAGCATGACGCCGGCGCCTTCTTTTTTCAAGCGGTTCGCGAGCTTGCCAATCGTGGTGGTCTTCCCCGTCCCATTCACGCCCACCACAAACAAAACGCGGGGCAACGCATCGGCCTTACCGTTGGAACTCGGAAGAGCCTTGGCCAGTATTTTTACGATTTGATTCTTGAGTTCCACCTTCAACGACGCAGAACCTTCGAGCTTGTGCTGGTTCACCTGTTCGCGCAACGCCGCCAGCACTTCCCGGGTGGTCGTAACGCCGATATCGGCGCTGAGCAGTGCCGACTCAAGCCGCCCCAGAAGCTCGGGATCGACGGGCCGGTCGCCCGTCAGTATCTGCTCGACCTTTGCCGCCAGCTCCGTCCGTGTCTTGCTGATGGACTCTTTGAGCTTCTCCAGCAGCGTAGGTCCAGGCTTCCCGAAAAGTGAAATCATGAAATCCCGTTCGCAGTCAGCAGTAGATGGCGCTTCATTCTAACAGAGAGGCGCCGGTCGCACCGATGTGACAGGGCAGGGCGTGGCATCCGGAGACAAAGGGAGGGATCTGCATTTTCCTGGGATTGGTCAGGTCCGGACTTCGAGCGATCTCCCCAGGCCGATCACACTTCCACAAGCGTCGCGCTCAGCCGCAGCATCCCATTGCGGATGGCTGTTTCGAGCGCCGCCACGACCACGGGGTCAAACCGCGAAATGGCCAGAGAGCGAATGCGCTCGAGCGCAAAATCCAAATCCATCGCCGATTGGTAAGGCCGGTTGGTCGTGATGGCGTCCAGCGTATCGGCCACCGCGATAATCCGCGCCATCAGTGGAATCTGCTCGGCGGACAAGCCGTACGGGTAACCCTTGCCGTCCATCCGTTCGTGGTGCAGCTCGATTCCCGGCAACACTTCCTTCAACTGACCTACGGGCCGCATGATGTTGGCGCCCTTGATGGTGTGCTGCTTCATCAAGTCGAATTCTTCGTCCGTCAGCTTGCCCGGCTTCTTCAGCACGCGGTCATCGACGCCGATCTTGCCGACGTCGTGCAGCAGCGCGGCGATGCGCAGCCGGTCCAGGTCCTCGACGTCTAGTCCCAACCCGTGTCCAATGATCGTCGAATAGCGCGCGACGCGGCCCGAATGCCCCCGTGTGTACGGGTCCTTTTCGTCGATGGCCGCCGCGAGCATCCGGATCGAGCCAAGGAACAGCTCGTGGTTTTCCTCGGCCGCCAGCCGCAGCTTGTCGACGTACTGCTCGATGTGCCCGGCCATCTGGTTAAAGGTGTCGGCCAGCTCTCCAATTTCCGCCGGGCCGCGCACCTCGACCCGCTCGTGAAATTCCGCGCGGCTCATCGCGCGCGTCGATTCCACCAGCCCGCGGATGGGCCGCGTGATACCCAGCGCGAAAAGATACCCTATGATCAGCGCGACGAAGGTAACCACTACCACAAAGCTCAGCGCCTGCGCCGTCAATTCCTTCACGCCCGCATCCAGGCGCGCGTTGTCGAGGCCGCGTTGCGCGATTACCGCCCAGCCTAGCTCCGGAATCGTGCTATAGGTACCGATCATTTCGACGCGGCTGCCCTTTCCCTTGCCAGGAAGCGTGAACCCCATTGTCTCGGTCGCGCGCAATTCCTGAGGCAGTTCCCTCACCTGCTTCACCAGTGGCGACAGGGAGGTCACATCCTGCCCCGGAACGAATTCTTGGGTATCGGGGTAGGCGACGATATGCCCGTGCACATCCACGATGTACACCGTGCGATCGCGAACGCTGGCGTCTTGCATGCGCGCCAGAAGCCGGTCGATCGAAACAACCGCCGCGAACATTCCCGCGAACTGCCCGTCGGCCAGCAGCGGCACCGACATGACCAGGGCCGGCCGGTTATCCTTCCCCAACCCGAACGGCTCGCTCACGAAGTTGAGCGACTCAATACTCGCCGTGAACGCGCGCTTGAGCGCCACCTCCACGAACGGGTCCTGATCGGCGCGAAAGCTCCCGGCGGACTGCCCCTTCGCTTCCTTATCGACCGCAGTAACGTAGAGAATATTCGGGTTATTTTCGACGAAATCTTGGAGCAGGCGCGAGAGCTGCGGCGCGTGCGTCGGATCGTCCACGTTCTCGATCCAGCCGGTCAACGCCAGCACCTGCCGTTGGTTCTGAAGCTGTTCGTGGAGGCTCTGTTCTACCTGAAGGGTTTCGCTCGCGAGCGACCTCGTGATCTCGCTCTGCTGCACCCGCTCGGTATCCTGCAGCTTTTCTTCGCTCAGACGGATGACCTGGCGGTGGTAGAGCCAGAGCGGAGTGACGCTGACAAGCAGAAGGGCGCCCAGCACGATCCAGAGAATGCGAAGCTTCCGCGTCGAGAGCTTTGGGGGCGCCGATAGGGGCATACAAATGCCATTCATATGCTATCGAACCCGAGAGATGGGCACAACGGAACCGTCCAACGGCGTTGCGGATATGCCACGTCCGCAATCGCACCGACAGACGATAGGCCCACAATAACTTGCACTCGCCGCAGACAAGGGGTTGCCTAGCCATTGATGAGCAGCGTTTTCAGCCCTCTGGAAAGGGCCGGCCCGGATCATTGACCCCTGCGCTGGGCATGCAGTTTCTAGGACCGTGGAAACTTCAATCGCGGCTCTTGTCCCGCAATCAGTCGCTCGATATTCGAGCGGTGTTTCCATAGCACGAGAAGAGAGATCAGTATCGTTCCCTGCGTCAGGTAGCCGGGCGGCGCGTGCCGCGGGGCATAGAGCACATAGACCAGCACAGGCATCGCCGCCGCCGCAGCCACCGACCCGAGCGACGCATAGCGCCAGAACGCCACCACAAGAATCCACACGATCACCCCTGCCAGTACCGCTTCGCGGCAAATCGGGAGAAAAACCCCCAGGCTTGTGGCGACACCTTTCCCGCCTCCAAATCCAAGCCAGACCGGGAACATGTGCCCCACCACCGCCGCAATCGCGGCAGCCATCATCCAGCGCGTGCCGCTGCTGCCGTGCGCCCAGCGCTCCGCAATCAGCACAGCCGCGTAGCCTTTTGCGGCGTCTAGAACAAGCGTCAATGTGCCCGCCGCGAGGCCGGCGTGGCGGGTGACATTCGCAGCCCCGATATTGCCGCTGCCCTGACCTCGTATGTCGTCTCCGTCCCCGGCCCGTACGATCAGATAGCCAAACGGGATCGAACCCAGCAGATACGCGATGATCAAAACCAACCCTGGATCGCTCACGCAGAACCTTTCACGAACGGGAACGCTTGCAGCTTCCTATATTGGGCGCCCGCCTGTTTCAAAATGCTTTCAAATAAATAGAATGCCGTGCCTGGCGCCGATCCAAGGCTTCGCCCCTCGAGTTCCCGGGCCGCTCGAACCAGCTTCTGGACCTCCCCGGGAGAAAGCTTTTCGGGTTCCAGTCGTGCCAGAGTCAAATGGGGTAGGAATTTCCGCGAGTCCCGCGGTATTCCAAGCGGCACAAGCGCTTCGTCGATATCGCCTGCAAGCTTGGCCAGATTCGCAGATGCCTCCACGCCGCACCACACCACGCGCGGTCGCCGCTCGCTCGGGAAAAACCCGCATCCGCGAAATTCCATCCCAACCGGTTGCTCCGACCGGATCGCCGCCAGCGCGGCGCAGATCGAATCGAAATTCTCTGGGTCGGTGTTGCCGATAAATTTCAGCGTGACATGAATCCCCTCCGGGCGAACCCAGCGCGCGCCAGGACACTGCCCCTTGAGCCGCGCGATCAGTTCCCGGAACCGCTGCCTGACGGCCTCCGGCAGATCAAGCGCGACGAAAAACCGCACGCATCAACTCCGCCCGTAGGAAGGAAGCAGAAAGTAGCGCCGAGCCATGTCGAGCGCAGATTGGGAAGCGAACAGGCGTATGCGATCGCGGTCGCCCACAAAGCGAAACTCTTTCTGGCGCGGGCCCCGCTCGTCCGCGATCCCGATGTAGGCCAATCCCACCGGCTTCTCCGGCGAGCCGCCGCCGGGGCCGGCGATCCCCGTCACGCCGATTCCAATGGTCGCCCCGGTCCGCTTGCGGATTCCTTCAGCCAGCGCCATTGCCACTTCCGGACTCACCGCTCCCTTTGATTCCAGCAGCGCGGGCGGCACATCCACGAGCCGCGTCTTCAGATCGTTGCTGTAGCACACCACACCGCCCAGGAAGTAAATGGAGCTTCCCGGCACATTCGTAAGCCGCTCGGCCAGCAGGCCTCCGGTGCAGCTTTCGGCAACCGCAATCGTCGCGCGATTCTCGGTCAAAATGCGCCCGACCACTTCCTCGAGCGCTTCGCCGCGCGTTGAGAAAAGATGCTCTCCCAGCGCCAGGGCCATGCGGTCGACGATTTCATCGAGCAGCCTTTCCGCCTTGCCCGCATCATCGGACCAAACGCTTGGATGAAGCTGGATGCCCGGAGGAGAAGCAAGAATCGTCGTTTCCGTATTCGGATAGAGCGCATAGAGCGGTGACACGCGCGTCTCCACTTCCGATTCCGGCAGGCCGGTGATGCGAAGTTCGCGCGTGAAGAGCCGCATGGGCTCTGCGAATCGCGCCAGACGCGGCTTCACTTCCGCCTCAAAGAGCGCTTGCAGCTCCGCGGGCACGCCGGGAAGCAAAATCACGATGTGCCCGTTGGCTTCCAGCCAGAGCCCCGGCGCGGTTCCCTTGGGATTGGGCAGAACCGTCGCGCCTTCCGGCACCAGGGCCTGCCGCGCGTTGATCTCCGGCATCACGCGCCCGGGACGGAACCGCTGAAAGCGTTGCTTGATGTACTGCAGGATGTGCGGGTCGGTATGCAGCTTCCGCCCGAGCAGCTCCGCGACGGTTTGGCGCGTGCGGTCGTCGTCGGTGGGCCCCAGCCCTCCCGACGACACGACCAGCTCGGCGCGATCCAGCGCATGCCGGAACGACGAACGCATCTCGTCGGGCCCATCCCCCACCACCGCCTTGTGAATCACGCGAATGCCCAGTTGGTTGAGCTGCGAGGTAAGAAAAAGAGAGTTCGTATCGAGCCGAAAGGGAGTGAGCAGTTCTGAACCGACGGCGATGATTTCTGCCCGCATAGCGGCCAATTAACCGTTCAGGGGAAGCCCTTCGACGTCCCAGTCGAGCGTGTAGAGAGCGCTGTTGGTGGTGACCATCGCGCGATGCGTGGGCAAAAGCGCGAGCCCCACAATGTTGCTTCCGCCAAGCACCACTTCCGCTTCCGCCGCGGGAGTCAGGCGAACAATGCCGCGCTTGCCTCCGAGCGATCCGGCCACGTAGAGATTGCCAAAACGATCAAAGGCCAGGCCCTGCGGGCGGCCCAGTCCCCGGAAAAACACGCTCACTTCACCGGCCGGCGAAATTCGAAAAACGCGATCGTAACTCGATGTCGTCGGCCCGGTGACGAAGAGCTCCCCCGCCGGGCTGAATGCCAAATGGTAGGCGGCGATCGATGGCTCGAGCGTGGCAAACACAAAAATTTCCCGCTCGGGGCTGATCTTGAAAATCGTCCCGCTACGGTCGCCCACATAGAGACTTCCGCTCCGATCGAACGCAATCCCGGTCGCAATGCCCATGCCCTCAATCCACTGCGTCGAGCGCCCGTCGGGAGAAACGCGGTGCACCGTTCCGTCGTTGCGGCAGGTGACAAACAGATAGCCGTTCTTGTCGAGCGTCAATCCCGTCGGATTGATCAGCTCGGTGATAAAAGGCTTCACGGAATGGTTCGCGGTGATCTTGTAGAGTGAAACGGGAACTTTCTGCCCGCGCTGACCGCTGAACGTCACATACACATTGCCATCCGGATCGACGGCGGGGTTGCCCACCGGATGCAAGTTATCGGCGATCTGCACGCCCAGAGCTATCGGAAATGGGGCGCTCTCCACGCTGCCCATGCGCACGCGCACCGCGCCGCCCACCGCCCCTTCGGGCACGCGGGCGATCAGCACTTCCTCTGCGGCCATCACCACGCTGCCTTCCGCCGCTCCAAACTGCACTTGCGGCCGGGTGTGGTTACGCACGGCGAAACCAGTTCCCCGAATGGAGAGCTCGCCTCCCGGAAGAGCCGCAGCCGGTTTCACACTCTCGATCCTCGGGGCGCCGTTCGTTTTTGCAATCAAATCAAGTTTTCCTTGGTTCTTACAGTTCTACTAGCTGCTCCCGCGAAAGTCCCGTTAAATTGCGGGCACCGCTCTGCTAGAGTCCAGCGGCTCGCGCGATCCACAACCCCACCGCGGCGTAAACGCCGGCCATCCAATCGTCGGCCATGATTCCTAGCCCACCCGGCAACGACTCCGCCTGCCGCGCCGGAAACGGCTTCCAGATGTCACATGCTCGAAAAAGTATAAAACCCAGCAGCAAATATTTCCAGTTCAGGGGCGCGAGCGCCGCCACGTAGGTGAGCAATTGCCCAGACACTTCGTCCACCACGACGCACTGCGGGTCCTTCGTCTGCAAAAATGTCGCTGTACGGTCGGCCGCCCAGACGCCGACCAGAGCAATCGCCGCGGTGGCAAGCCACGCGGGCAAGAGGCGCAGGGAATGAACGGCCCAAAATGGACCGAAGACGCCCGAGACAACGCGGGAGCCCAGAAAACAATAGAGAGCAAGGCCCACAACCGAACCCCCTGTCCCTGGAGCAACAGGGATGTAGCCGATCCCGCAGACCGTAGCGGCGGCGAGCGCCATAGAGGGCTTGCGGCCGGTCTCGGGGCCCGCTGCCGCTGCCGGGGAGGACTCATAGGAAGGCAAGTCAGTCCTGGTCCTCATCGGCATTTCGACCGGCCTTCTTGGGGGGTGGCGCATCCGGCATGGATTCGTCCACCACCGGTTCGCTGATCTTGTATTTCTCGCTCGCCCAGTTGCCCAGATCGGTCAGCCTGCACCGCTGGCTGCAAAACGGAAAATCGGCAGACGCCTCGGAGTCGGTAGGCTTCCGGCAGATCGGGCATTTCCACTTCATACGCCAAGAATACCCCCGAACCGCTAGCTCGTAAAATTCCTCTGGCCGGCCAAAGGCTTCTAGAGGGCGGAGCTTCTGTTCCGACATCAACGCCGGCGCAAAGCGCGCTTTCTCTCGCGGTGTCTTTCCCGCGAGTCTTCCATCAGATTCACTTCAAATTGAGAGCGCCGCCCGCTGTTCACGGGTTCGGAAACACCGACTCGTTAGCAGGAGGTGAGAATCGGGAACCACTCATTGGCTGGCAGGGTGGGCGCGCGGGAAGACGTAGGAGCGGGAGCATGAATTTCGGTTACGCGGCCGATCAGGTCGTAGTCTTTTGCGCCGGTCACCTCGACGGTCGCCAGTGTGCCAGGCGCGGGCAGGTCGGCCGCCTCGGTCAGTCCCTCGAACTCGGTGATGAAGACTTTGCCGTCGATATCGGGAGCCATTCCTGGAAGGCGCGCCTCCCAGATCAGGTCGGTATCTTTCGAAGGGCCCTCGAGCATCACCAGGAGCTTTTGATGCAACTGTCGGCGCAATTTGCGCCGCACAATTCCCTTTTGCAGCTTCATGAGCGCATTCTTGCGCTCTGCAATTGTCTCCGCATCGACCTTGTTCTCGTGGCGGAAGCTCTTCGCGGCATCCTCGTCGGAATATTCGAACACGCCCATCCAGTCGAATTCCGCGGCGGACACAAAATCGCACAACTGCTGAAAATCCCGCTCGGTTTCACCCGGAAACCCGACGATGAACGAAGTGCGAATCGACACGCCCGGAATCGTCGCGCGGATTTTCTCGAGCATTTTCAGGAAGGCGCCGGCGTGGGAACCGCGCTTCATTTTCGCCAGCACATCGCGGCTCGCGTGCTGCAGCGGAATATCCATATACTTCGCGAGACGCGGGTGCGCCGCGATCGTCTCAAGCAACCGCGGCGTGATGCGGTTCGGATAACAGTAGAGAAAACGCACCCAGTGCAATTGCTCTACCTGCGCCAGGCGTTCGAGCAGCAGCGGAAGCCCGTCGCGAATCCCCAGATCTTCGCCGTAGTAGGTCGTGTCCTGCCCGATCAGCGAGATTTCGCGCACGCCCGCGGCCGCGAGGTTTTCCGCTTCGCGCACCACCGACGCAAAGCGACGGCTGCGAAATTTCCCGCGCAGCTGCGGGATCACGCAAAACGTGCAGGGATGGTCGCAGCCCTCGTTGATCTTGATATAGGCGGTGTGGCGCGGCGTCGATAGGATGCGGGGCGAAAAGTCGTGGTAGAGATAGGTGGGCGCTTGGCCCGCGGCCGACGCCTGGGCGTCCAGTTCGCCTTCGCAGGCGGCAAGGATCTGCTCCACCTCACCGGTCCCGATCACGGCGTCAACTTCGGGGATCTGCTCGCGGATTTCGTTGCGATACCGCTCGACCATGCATCCGGCGACGATCAGCTTTTGCGCGCGGCCGAATTTCTTGTACTCGGCCATTTCGAGGATCGAATTCACCGACTCCTGCTGCGCGGGCGCAATGAAGCTGCACGTATTCACCACGAGCACGTCGGCCTCGGCCGGCCGCGGCGTAATCTCGTATCCCCCACGCGCCAGAACGCCCATCATCACCTCGCTGTCGACGAGGTTTTTCGGGCACCCCAGACTCACAAATCCGACCTTCGGCATCTCAGACCAGTTCCTCATGCCACCACTGGGAATAAATGATTCTACCATGTTCTTCGACTGCGCCTTTCCCGAGCCAGGAGCGCGAAACAGCGCTCTTGCAGGGCGCAAATGTCGAGTCATTTCGCCTGAAACGGAGCCGCCAAAAGTCACCCCGAGTCGCTACAGGAGCACCCGGCTGGCGTTTGGGGGGAGGGGAGCGGCCCGATCTGCCCAACGCTCGGTCGCTTTCGACATGTTCAGGCGGTAGTCGGGGGAAAAGCAAGCAGGATGCGAGCCGGTTTGCAGGGCCGTAGTTGCCGTGGCGTTTGGGAAAAGTGGACCTTCCCCGTGGATGAATAAGGAGACAGCCGAGCCCAACGGCAAAACCGACCGAGGCGCCTTCGCTTTAAAACTCTTCGCCCCCGCCGGCGTTTACGACACCGGAACGCCATGAGAGGTGACGGGAACAACGGCCGGTACCCGCATCACCGTCGATTGACCACCTCGGGACCGGGGAAAAAATGCGTGCCCCCCCGTCGTGGCGAAGGGGATTGCACTCCGATCCCCTGAGGCAGGCGAAGCGGCGGGAGTTTGGAACCCAAGGGTCTGTTTTGGGAGTGAGCGGATGAAGGTAATCATCACCCACCCTTCCTGGGAGTGCAGCCGTCGCTCGTAGCCGGGCATTTTGCCTTTGCCCTTGTTCAGGATGTAGAAAAGGTCGCCGTCGGTGAAATCCTTGAGCGAGCTGGGATCGCGCCAGTCACGGCAGTCGTAGTGGGAGGCGCCGGACATAAACCCCTTCCCATTGCCGTTTTTACCGTGGCAGACCGCGCAATCGGACTTGAGGTAGCTCTGGTTGCCCTGGGCGATGGAATCGGCGGTCGGTTTCACCGGATTTTGGCGGCTTGACTCCTGCGCGGGCACCTGAAATTCCGGCTGTGGCGCCTTGGTCTGGCAGCCCGCGAGCAACAGCCATGACAATAGCAAAGCTGCCAAGTCTCCGCGCATGGGACGCCTCTTTCAATCCACGCAAGATCTCTCTCGCGTATCCAGGCGCACAATGTAGCACGGCTGGCCTAGGGGGACGCGTGGCTGCGATCACTGGGGATGGTGACGCAAATCACCGAAATGCTGGTTGCGTCGGATGGGGGGCCTGGGAACGCCGATATCCCGGTTGGCGGGGGTAGAGGTAGATAGAAGCGCGATTGAGCAGAATGGCACTCCCGGGAACAGTGGGGCCTTGTGGTCGCGACGCACCCGTTGCGGCGCACATTGCGCTACGACGCGGCTGCGGAAATAGAAACGTGCCCGCGCTTAGCGTGAAACCGTGACGGGATCGGCATTCGCGGTTTCACGCGATTTGGCCTCCGGCTGTGCTCGCACCACCAGCACCGGGCACGCTGCCAGCTTCACTACTTTCTCCGCCACCGAGCCGAAGGCAAGCTTGTGCCAGCCCGTCATGCCGTGCGTGGCAATCACAATCAGATCGACGCCTTCCTGCTCCGCGATGCGCAGCAACTCCATGCTCACATCGTTGGACGTACCGACTAGGGACCGGACCTTTAACCCGCGCGCGCCAATCGTCCGCACCATCTCGTCGAGCCGCTTCTGCGCGTCCTTGTGCAGTTCCTGCTCGTATTCTCCCTCGTGAAAAAACGCGGAAGCCGAAGGCAGCTTGGGAATGGCCGGCACGACGTGAACGAGGCAGAGTTCCGATCTGAAACAGGAAGCCAGGTCCACGGCTGCCTTCACCGCGTCATCGCAATGCTCGCTGAAATCGATCGGAGACATGATCAGCTTTGCAGGGAACATACGTGTGCTCCTTATTCGCGTAAGATTCAGAGACGTCCCGCTTACGATCCGCAAGACACCGGTCGATTAGCCGCCCAACGAACGGAACGCCCAGAATAGTGTGGCCGACAAAATGATGGAGGCGGGAAGAGTCAGCACCCACGCCATCGCGAGATTGCGCACCGTGCCCCACTGTAGGCCCGTGCGGTTTGCCGCCATCGTACCGGCCACGCCCGACGACAGCACGTGCGTCGTGCTCACGGGCAATCCGAACCAATCGGCTGCCCCGATCGTGAACATTGCAGTGATCTCGGCCGCCGCGCCTTGTCCATAGGTCAAGTGATCTTTCCCGATTTTCTCTCCCACGGTTACGACGATGCGCTTCCATCCGATCATCGTGCCCATGCCCAGAGCCAGAGCCACCGCCACTTTCACCCAGCTGGGGATGAATTTCGTGGCGTTGTCGATGTGCTTCTTGTAGTTTGCGATCACCGCTGCGTCCGCGGTCGAGAATTGCGGCTGGCCCGATTTCTGCATCAAGCGAAACCCTTCGCTCACCACGTACATGTCGTTCCGGAAGTTGCGCACCTTGTCCTGGGGCACCGCCTTGAGGTCTTTGTACAACGCCATTTCCGTGCCGATTCCGTTCACAAGTTCCCGCATCGCCAGCATGGTGTTCGGCGTGAAATTCTTGGTGCGAATGTAGTCGGTCACTTCTTCGCGCGAATCGCCCACCACCGCCGACGGGTCGAGGTAGTGCCCCAGCACGTCCGCGGTCTGGGTCGAAACCGCGACGAAGTCCGCCGTCTGCCCGGGTGTAACCGCGTGATTGACCGCATAAGCCGTAGGCACGGTTCCGATCAGGATCAGCATGATCAGTCCCATGCCCTTCTGCCCATCGTTTGAACCATGCGCGAAGCTCACACCCGTGCACGTGAGCACCAGCAGCGCGCGAATCCAGAACGGCGGCGGCTCGGTGCCCTTGGGCGCCTCGTAAAGCTGCGGGTTAGGGATGAGCGCCTTGCACAGCAACAGCAGAAGGGCGGCACCGGCGAATCCGACCAGCGGGGAGAGCAGCAACGATTTTCCGATGTTCGTCGCCTGCCCCCAGTCCACGCCGCTCGTTCCTGACTTCACCGACATCAGCTGGTTCGCGATGCCCACGCCGATGATCGACCCGACCATCGTGTGCGAACTCGAAGCCGGGAGGCCGAAAAACCACGTGCCCAGGTTCCAGATGATCGCCGCGATCAGCAGCGCAAACACCATCGAGAAGCCGGCTTTGCCGCCGACCTGCAGGATCAATTCCACGGGCAGCAGCGAGACGATACCGAAAGCGACCGCGCCGCTGGAAACCAGCACGCCGATGAAATTCCACGCCCCCGACCAGACCACGGCGATGTGCGGCTCCATAGAGTGCGTATAGATCACCGTGGCCACTGCATTGGCCGTGTCGTGGAACCCGTTTACAAACTCGAAACCCAGCGCGACGAGCAGCGCGATTCCCAGCAGCACGAATGGCATCACTTCGCTGGAATGAACCTGCGATAGATCGGACGCAAGGTGCGCGCCCGCATAGATAAATCCGACAAGAAGCGCCACACCGAAGACGGCCATGCCGATCTTCGCGCCTTTTCCCGCTCCTTCGGTCAGCTTCGTGTCTAATACCGACGCCCCAGTTGCCATTAGTCACCCCTTGTGAGTGCGTACGGCCAACCAAGGCCGTACGCACTCGCCCGTTTTTTTTCGCGGAGCGTACTCCGCGCCCATCCCGATCGCGAAAGTTACCGTGCGGCCGCCTTGGTCTTGTGCCCGTGGTGCTCTGCATGAAGCTTTGCTGCTTCGGCGGCATGGTGATTTGCATGCTGTGCGTGTCCGTGAGCCGTATGTGCGTGATGAGCGGCGGCTTCATGATCGCCGGCCTCATGGTGTCTGGCCGCGTGGCGATGATGCTCCGCAGCGCTCGTGTGGTGCTCTGCTGCCTTGTGATGGTGCTCGGCTGCCTGTTTCGACATATTTCCTCCTCGGTTCCAGTCTCGGTTGATCGATCCTGCGTGATGCAAGCTAGTTCTGTTCTGTTACATCCGTATGACGAGGATGTGAACGCTTGGTGCCACGCTGTGGAAAATCTGGTCTTTAACTCTGGCTCCAGGAGATTTTTTGAGGCGGTCAGGACTCTCATAAATCTCTACACATGTAGTTTGTAAGTCTTGATTGGCGGTTGGACGACTGCTTAAATACAGGAAATTACCGATGGATCTAGGAGGCCTGAAATGTGATCTTACCGTCTCTGCACTGGTCGATTGGTGCAGCTTGACCACGGAATGTTACGGAATGTGGCTTGAATAGCATTCTCCGTTTCTGGTACAAGAATTCTTGTGTGATCCCGTGGGCTGCTAAACCAGGCGCTGCCCCGGTTCCGGTAGGTAGCCGGTAGCTTTACCTGAGATTGATACCCGACCTTAAGACCAGCAACGCGGCCTGGCAGCACAAATCGCAACCGTCGGAACGCTTCAAACTTAGACCCGAGTTCGTAACTCGAATCAACCGTCGCGGATACGATGCTTTTTTCTGCCGCGCTTCCCGCGCGGCGCAGTTTGTTGGTTGATTGCTTTCCGCGGCCTGCCAGGACAAATCATTCAAGGGGAGGCAAGCACCCATGGCGACAGGATTGGTACAGATTGAGCAAGACCGCGAGATTGCCGAGCGGCTGGCTGCAGAAAGGCTGCGGCTGAGAAAACTTGCGGGGTTGGAGCCTGCGAAGCATTTCCACAAGCCCATCGAGCGCGCCTTCACCGCTGAAGAGCGCAGCCGCGTCACGATTCTCTTTGGCGGCCTTACCTGGAAGCACGAGGAGCTGATCCGGGCCGTGTTTCTCGGCACCGGATACCATTGCGAGCGCGTCCCCGTGCCCGACGTGGCTGGCTTCCAGCTCGGCAAGGAATACGGCAATAACGGCCAATGCAACCCCACCTATTTCACTGTGGGCAACCTGGTGAAATACCTCCAGTCCCTTGAAAAGGCCGGGATGCCGCGCCGGGACATTCTTGATAACTACGTTTTCTTCACCGCCGGTTCCTGCGGGCCCTGCCGGTTCGGCATGTATGAATCTGAATACCGCTTCGCTCTCAAGAATGCCGGCTTCGACGGTTTCCGCGTCCTGCTCTTCCACGATAGCGACGGCCTGAAAGCTGCTTCCGGCGAGCCGGGGCTGAAATTCACGGTCGACTTCGGCCTGGGCATGCTCAACGCGCTGCACGTCGGCGACGTGATGAACGACCTGATCTATCAGGTGCGCCCCTTCGAGGTGAACAAGGGCGAGACCGAACAAGTGTTCCAAGGCGCGATGGATAGGCTCTCCACGACCCTGCGCGACCGTCCGCCGTTTGAAATCATGCAGCGTGCGCCGAAATGGTCGAAGGGTTATCTGGAGAAGAAAAAGGCCGTGCGCAACACCTGCAACACGCTCGGGAAGATTCGCGAGCACCTCTATGGCGACATCTACCTCGAAGCGCTCAAGGAATGCCGCGAAAAATTGAACACCGTCGAAGTGGACCGCACGCGGGTGAAGCCGGTCGTGAAAGTGACCGGCGAATTCTGGGCCCAGACCACCGAAGGCGACGGCAACTTTCACATGTTCGAGTTTCTCGAGCGCGAGGGCGCGCAGGTGCTGGTCGAGCCGATCGCCACATGGGTGGCCTACCTGATGTACCAGGCCAAGGCCAATGCCAAGCGCAAATGGCCGGTCACGCGCCCGCACCGCAGCCCGCAGTGGTACGAGGTGCAAAAGCATCTGGCCAACCAGATGGTGCTGCGGAAGAAGCTTGCCGGGATCGCCGTCGGTGAAACGCTCTGGTATTACTTCTACCATCGCGTGATCGAAAACCTTGGCGGAATCACGCACCGTTTGGTCCCGCAGCCGGAGCTGGCGCGCCTCGCCCATCCGTTCTACAACCAGTTCGCGCGCGGCGGCGAGGGCCATCTCGAAGTGGGCAAGAACGTCTACTACACCGTGAACCATCTGTGCCACATGGTGCTCGCG
>Ga0187863_10002339_pt1 | contig 14515 bp, 14 predicted proteins | sample June2016WEW_11_1_FD_132975 | JGI IMG/M metagenome (GOLD analysis project Ga0187863, IMG submission 132975) | Peatland microbial communities from SPRUCE experiment site at the Marcell Experimental Forest, Minnesota, USA - June2016WEW_11_10 | ecosystem: Environmental > Terrestrial > Soil >... | reverse complement strand
GGGCTGGCGGAAATCGTTGCACTAGGCGTCCGCAACAGCGTCGGCGGCGATGTCGATCCTCGTAGCGGCGACTACTGGTCCACCGAAAACGCGCGCGATTGGCTCGGCGACGACCTTCCGAGCGACAAGCTCAACCACATCACCAAGACCGGCGAGAATTTCGGCTACCCGCATTGCCACCAAGGCGACATACCGGATCCGAAATTGGCGATGGGCCACAAGTGCTCGGAATTTGCTCCTCCGGCGCTCAAGCTCGGCGCCCACGTGGCTCCGCTGGGCATGAAGTTCTACACTGGGAATCAATTCCCGGCGGACTACAAAGACAGCATGATCATTGCCGAGCACGGCTCCTGGAACCGTCACAAGTTCCAGGGTGGACGGCTGGTGCGCGTCACCGTCGATCCGGATGGCAAGAACATCAAGGAGCAGGAGTTCGCCTCCGGTTGGATCGGCGCCGACGGCAAGTATCGCGGCCGGCCCAATGACGTGCTGCAAGCGAAGGACGGCTCGCTGATGGTGGCCGACGATTTTACCGGCGCCATCTACCGGATCAGCTACAGCAAGTGATCCTCAGTGCGATCGCTCCCGCCGGGGGCGGGAGCGATCATTATTTGATCCTTTGCGGGTCCGAGCCGGCCAGCTCCGGCTCCGACCCGTCCTCCAATCCAAATAAAATTCCGTCGGATGACGGTGCGGCGTGCCTCACCGAGAGGCGCGCGGGTCGTTCGGTGAAGAGCGACGCTTCCCGCATCGACGTGTCATCTAGTGTCCCGATTCCAAAGTTTGCATCATTATGCGGCACCCTCGTTTGCGAACTTCGGAATCGAAGGACACTAGCAATGTATTGATCTAGTGTGGCTTTGGTTCAGAAGTCCGCATGACGAGTTGGCGGCAAAAATGATGCGGACTTCTGAACCGCCACACTAGTGCAAACAGTTCGCGGTGCGTTGAACATGAAATCGGTTTTGTCCCTCCTGCTTGTCTTGGCGTTGTCGGGTCTGCGCATCGGTATCGGACCGGCATTGGCCGCGGATGTTTCGGCCGGCAAAGCGACGGCGGAAACCTGCGCCGGCTGCCATGGGGCGGACAGCATTTCGCAAATGCCGCTGACGCCGTCGCTCGCCGGCCAGTCGGATGAGTTCGTGCAATGGCAGCTCGTCTATTTTCGCTCGGGGACCAGAAAGAGCGAGGTAATGGGGCCGATTGCCGAGGCGTTGACTAACGAGGAAATCCGCAACCTCGGCGCTTATTACGCTTCGCTCGCGCCGCCGAAGCCGGAGGCTGCGGCCGACACACTCGCTCAGACCGGCGAAAAGCTTGCCCGGCAGCACCGCTGTGCATCGTGTCACGCCGACGATTACTCGGGCTTCCGGGCGGCGGCGCGGCTTGCCGGCCAGCGCGAGGATGTCTTGCTCAAGGCGCTGCACGATTTCAAATCCGGCACCCGCGTGGGGTCCGGCGTCGCCTCCATGGCGGACGTCGTCTACGAACTCAACGACGCCGACATGCAGGCGCTGGCGCATTACATGGCCACGCGACCTTGACGTGGGACGGGCCTCGCAAGGGGTGATGGGCCGCCTAATGGGCTCGCGCCCATCGCGCACCGCTTGCTCGGCGTTTCGAGAATGTGCCACAATTACAACGGCTAAAATCGCCAAATACAAACTTCAACAAACGCACAGCAGGGGAGGGTTCTACATGCACAAGAGTATGTTACTCGCCGTGCCGGCAGCCATGCTGTTGGCCTCCGTGACGGCGTTCGCGCAGAATAGTCCAAGCAATCTGGAAAAGCTTGGATCGATGAAGACCACGGGCGCGTCGCCGAATATTCCGACGATTCCGCAAACCGGCCCGAAGGCCGACGCGATCAAGAAGCACCTGGAAAAGATCAGGCTGCCGCACGGCTTCCACATCGGCCTCTACGCGCTCGTCCCCGACGCCCGCCATATGGCGGTTGGGCCGCAAGGCATCGTGACCTTCGTCGGCACCCGCAAGGCCAATGTCTATGCGGTCACCGACCGCGGCAAGTCGGGCGTCGCTGACGAAGTCAAGCCGTTCGCTTCCACGATCGATCTCGTCCTCCCGAACGGCCCATGCTTTTCCAAGGACGGCTTTCTGTTCATCGCCGAGCAGAACCGGGTGCTGATGTATCCGGCGGCCGAATTCTTCTATGAAAGTCCCGACGTGGTGGCGGTGCCGATCGTGCCCCAGGGCGAACTTATTCCGAAGGAAGAGGAGAGCTACAACCACACGGCCCGGGTCTGCCGCGTCGGTCCGGACAACAAGCTTTACATCACGCTCGGACAGCCGTTCAACGTACCGCCGCCGGAGAAGACCGACCTCTACAAGAAATGGGGCATCGGCGGCATCATCCGCATGGATCGTGACGGCAAGAACCGCGAGGTCTATGCCTGGGGCGTCCGTAACTCGGTGGGCATGGACTTCAACCCGAAGGATAAGACACCGTGGTTCACCGATAATCAGGTCGACGGCATGGGCGACGATATTCCGCCCGGCGAACTCAACCGCGCGACCAAGGCCGGTCAGAATTTCGGCTTTCCCTGGTACGGCGGCGGTCATGTCCGCACCGAGGAGTACAAGAGCGAGACGCCGCCGGCCGACGTGGTGTTTCCACAGGTCGAGATGGTCGCGCATGCGGCCGATCTCGGCATGACCTTCTACAGCGGAAAGATGTTCCCGCGGAAATATCAGGGCGCCATCTTCTCGGCGCAGCACGGCTCCTGGAACCGTACCGTTCCGGTCGGCGCGCGCGTGATGGTGACCTACCTCAAAGAGGACGGCACGGCCGAAAAGACCGAGCCGTTCGCGGAAGGCTGGCTCGATGAGAATGGCGAATATTTGGGTCGGCCGGTGGACGTCGCTCAGCTGAGGGACGGCTCCATCCTCGTGTCGGATGACTTCGCCGGCGCGCTCTATCGGATCTGGTACGACGGTAAATAGAGCAGGTCCGTTTTCCCCTTTATCGGCGCCGCGCTCGGTTGGCGCGGCGCCGTCCGTTATGATGACGTCGCTGGACACGGTAGTCGACCATGACGCTGCGGACTCGGATAGCGGCCTTCATCGTCGGGGGCTGCGCGGTTGCGGCCCTCGCGGTGAACGACGGCTACGCCGCCGGTAACGTGACTGCCGGGCGGCAGAAGGCGCTGGCATGTCAGGCTTGTCACGGCATGGACGGCAAGGCGAGGATTCCGGAAGCGCCGAACCTCGCCGGGCAAAGCGATATCTACCTGGTCAAAGCGCTGAAGGACTACCGCGGTGGCGCGCGCAAGGACGACATGATGTCTCTGGTGGCGCCGGCCCTCAAAGACCAGGACATCGATGATCTCGCCGCTTATTACTCCGCGATCGAGGTCAGCGTCGGGCCGCCGTTCAAATAGCGACCAACAGGGCCGATGTCTTGCACGCTCGGCACAGGCAATTCCGCAGTGCCGGACGGCACTACGGCGTCCGTGGGATCGGGCCACGGCATAACGGCCGCCGCGAACATTCGGGCATCTGCCGAGCCGTCCGCCAGCACGACCCTTCGCCATGGGCGGTAATCGGTAGCAAAGGCCATCGCGTCCGGCGCCGGCAGCGCGACGCGATCGGTGACCGGCACCGCCGTGATCGGCGGACAGGCCGTCGGCCCGCCCGCCGTCTCGATGCGGCCCGGCCGCTCGCCGGGTATCACGTGCACAACATGAAAGCCCTGCTCGCGCAATTCCTTGAGCAGGCCCGGCAAGGCGGCGACTGTTTTCGGGTGAATGTCGTGCAGCAGCAAGATGCCCTTGCCGCGCGCCTGCAGGCGGCTCACGGCGCGGCGGGTGATGTCGCTCGGCTTGATGCGCCGGTGCCAATCGTCGGCCACCGTGTCGGAGCCGAAAACGACGAGGGAACGGGCGGCAAGCTCCTCCTCGATCGCGTCGGAGCGCGCCAGGCCGGGAATGCGAAAGAACGGCGCCAGCTCCGCCGCATCGCCGAGTGCGGCGCCCACGTCGGCAATGCCTTGGTCGATCTCCTGGCGCACTTTCTCGACCGACAACTTCTGGAATCGGGACGGATGATCTTCGCTGTGGGTACCGATGCTGTGCCCGGCCTCATAGATGCGGCGCACCACGTCGGGATACGCATGGGCCATGCGGCCGACGAGGAAATACGTCGCCTTGACGCATTGCGCAGCCAGGATATCGAGGATCTGGTTCGAATACGGCGGCAACGGTCCGTCGTCGAAGGTGAGAACGACTTCCTTATCGGCCAGCGGCAGCGTTTCGGGATACTGCATCCGCCCGATCCGCGTCAGCTCGCCGGGCTGCAGCACGAGCACGCGGCTGGTTCCCAGCGCGTTGGGATTTCCTGAACAGTCCTGTGCCCGCGCGGGCGCGGCTCCGACGAGCGCGCCAGCCATGCCGGCGGTCGCGCCGAGAGCAGCAGCCAAAACCAAAAGAATCGATGCCCGCAGGCTTCGCATGCCCCATTTTCGGTACTCGGCCAGCTTGCACTTCGCCGCCGTACCGCCCCTGCGACTCACATTACGGAGAGCTGTAATTAATGTCATGTTAACGATCAGTGAACGACTAGGCGCCGTTGAAAAATGCCAAGCGGGCACGCCTCTTTCCTTGCCGTTAATGATGGGCACCTAATCTCCCTCCCGGCAATTTCCTGACGGGGCGTGAGTATGACGGCTGCGGCGGCAGCCCGGGAATGGTGGGCGGCACACCGGCGGTGTTCGCGCGAGTCGGTGCGCTCGTTCGTCCGCGACGGCAAAAACTCGAGAGCCCTGCGCCTGGCGTTGTTCTTGCCGGCCTTTCTCGCCGGCGCGATGATCGTGTTCGCCGCGATCGGTTTTGCCGTTACCCAGCTTGGCGAGAGCCGTCTCCAGGCCGAGCGGCATGCGGCGCTGCGGCTGGCGCTTGACGAATTTGGCGGGGCGTCCGGCGACGCCGGGCAATTCGACGATGCCCGGCTCCGCCTGATCGAGCGGCGGGCCGGCGTGACCGACCTGCGGTTCGATGCCGCGCCCACGCCGGATGCCGGCCGCGAGCTGCAATCGCTGCACGATGCGCGCGGCCGCATCGTCGGCTGGTTCAGTTGGATGGCCGACAGCGCGCACTTTCGCGCCATGGATCGGATGTGGGCGCTGCTGGTGGCGGTCGGCGCCGCGCTCGCATTGTGCGCCGTTCTCGCCGTGCGCGGCCTGCAGGCGCTGTTGCGTTCGCTCGAAAGCAGCACCGAGACGGTGCGCAAGCTGACCCGCCAGGACGAATTGACCGGCCTGCCAAATCACCGCGTGATGATCGAGAGTCTCGCCGATGCGCTGGCCCGGCGCGGCTCCGGCATCGTGGTCTTCGCGCTGATCGATCTCGACGGCTTTCGCGACGTCAACGACACGCTGGGACGGGCGGCCGGCGACACCGTGCTGTTGAATATCGCCGAACGGCTGCGCGCCGGATTGCCGGCGGGCGCGCTGTTCGGCCGCTTCGAGGACGACGAGTTCGCCGTGATCGTCAGTAGCGACGACCGGCGCACTGCGACGGTGCTCACCGAAGCGCTGCGCGCTTCGCTGCTGCGTCCGATCTTTATCGACCGGATGTGGCAGATCGCCGCCGGCATCGGCATCGCGCAGGCGCCGGAGGACGGCATGACCGGCGAGGAACTGATGCGTCGTGCCAGCCTGGCGCTGCGCGCTGCCAAGCGGGAAGGGCGCGGCAAAGCGCGACGCTTCGAGCCGCAGATCGAAGCCGAGTATGCCGAGCGGCGGAGCCTCTTGCGCGAACTGGAAACCGCCATCTCGCTGCAGGCGTTCGACGTCCATTACCAGCCCGTGGTCGCCGCCAGCGGCGGCGCCATCGTCGGCGTCGAGGCGCTGCTGCGCTGGACGCACCCGACGCGCGGCGCCATCGCGCCGTCCGTTTTCATTCCGCTCGCCGAGCAGAGCGGTCTGATGTCGCAGCTCGGCGAGATCGTGCTGCGGCGGGCGCTGTCCGACGGCGCGCGGTGGAAGGGCCTGTCGGTCGCGGTCAATCTCTCGCCGTTGCAGATCCGCCATCCCTGGCTGGTCGATCTGGTTAGTGCCATCATGGCCGAGACCGGCATCGCTCCGTCGCGCGTCGTGCTCGAAGTGACCGAAGGGATTCTGATCGATAATCCGCAGGAAGCGCAAACCAGGCTGCAAGCCTTGCGCGCGCTTGGCGTAAGCATCGCGCTGGACGATTTCGGCACCGGCTATTCGAGCTTGAGCTACCTGCAAAAATTCCCCTTCGATCAGCTCAAGATCGACCGCGCTTTCGTCGCCTCGCTGGGAGCGTCCGGCAATACCGGCGCGATCATCCAGTCGATCGTCACGCTCGGCCACGCGCTCGGCATGAAGGTGCTGGCGGAGGGCATCGAGAACGACGAACAGCGGGTGCTGCTGCGGCTGGCCGGCTGCGACGAGATGCAGGGCTACCTGTTCGCCCGTCCGGGTCCGGCCGCGGAGATCGACAAGGCGCTGGCGCGCGCGGCGCGTGCCGCGGCCGCAGGGTAAGGGCGCGTTTCGCCGCTGACAGGCTCGCAGCCAACCGCTATCTATAAAGCGCCCCGAGCGTCCGCCATGTCGGCGGGATGGAGCGCGTAAATGATAGCGAACCGCCTTCCCGGGCTCGATTTCGACCTCGGCAGCGATATTACCATGCTGCGCGAGACGGTCGCCGACTTTGCCCACGATAAGATCGCCCCGCACGCGGCCGAGATCGACCGCGCGAACAGCTTTCCGCGCGAGCTTTGGCCGCAGCTCGGCGCGCTCGGCCTCCTTGGCATCACGGTCGAAGAGGAATGGGGCGGCTCAGGCCTCGGCTATCTCGCCCATTGCGTCGCCATGGAGGAGATTTCCCGCGCGTCCGGGGCAATCGGCCTATCCTACGGCGCGCATTCGAACCTCTGCGTCAACCAGATCAGGCGCAACGGCAATCCCGAGCAGAAAAAGCGCTATTTGCCCAAATTGATCTCCGGCGCGCATGTCGGCGCGCTGGCGATGTCGGAAGCGGGCGCCGGCTCGGATGTGGTGTCGATGCGCACGCGCGCCGATCCCCGCGGCACTGGCTATGTGCTCAACGGCGCGAAAATGTGGATCACCAACGGTCCGGTGGCCGATACGCTGGTGATCTATGCCAAGACCGACCGCATCGCGGGATCGCGGGGCATGACGGCCTTCATCGTCGAGAAGACGTTCAAGGGCTTTTCCGCCAGCAAGAAGCTCGACAAGCTCGGCATGCGCGGTTCCGACACTAGCGAGCTCGTATTCGAGGATTGCGAGGTGCCGGCCGAGAACGTGCTCGGTGTCGTCGGCAACGGCGTCAACGTCCTGATGTCGGGCCTCGACTATGAGCGCACCGTGCTGGCGGCGGGACCGCTCGGGCTGATGCAGGCCTGCCTCGACCTGGTGATTCCCTATCTCCACCAGCGCTCGCAGTTCGGTCAGCCGATCGGCCGCTTCCAGCTGATGCAGGCCAAGCTCGCGGACATGTATGTCACGCTCAACGCCGCCAAGGCTTATGTCTATGCCGTGGCGAAAGCCTGCGACCGCGGCGAGACCTCGCGCGAGGACGCTGCGGGCGCCATTCTCTATGCGGCGGAACGCGCGACCTGGATGGCGCTCGAAGCCATCCAGTGCCTCGGCGGCAACGGCTACATCAACGATTACCCGACTGGGCGGCTGCTGCGCGACGCCAAACTCTACGAAATCGGCGCCGGCACCAGCGAGATCCGCCGCATGCTGATCGGCCGCGAGATCTTCGAGAAGACCAAGTGACCGGCAAGCAGGGTTCCCGGTAATCCCGCTCGCGCGCGGTCGCCGGCGGCGGCCGGCCGCGATGGGGAGGTCGCGCGGGTTGCGGGAAATCCGGAAAAGCGCCAAAAGGTCCGGCCGGTTTCTTGAAGCGAAAACTTGCACAAGCGGCAAAGTCAATTAAGCGGCGGTCAATGCGATCATTCAGGCGTCTCGGAACCATTCCCTGGGTGCAGAAGGCCGTCGGCGTCGTCGCCGCCGAGTATCTGCGCCTGGTCTGGAAGACGAGCTCGTTTGCCATCGATCCGGTGGATATCTACGACCGCATCGTCCCGGATGTGCCGATCATTGTCGCGATGTGGCACGGCCAGCATTTCATGATGCCGTTCTTCCGCCGCAGCCATCGCGTCACGGTGCTGATCTCGCGCCATCGCGACGGCGAGGTCAACGCCATCGCCGCCGAACGTCTCGGCCTCGAGACCATACGCGGATCGGGGACGAGCGGCCGCGACTTTCACCGCAAGGGCGGCGTCGCCGGTTTCAAGGCGATGCTCGATGCGCTGGCGCAAGGTTGCAGCGTCGCGCTCACCGCCGACATTCCGAAGGTGTCGCGCGTCGCCGGACGCGGCATTGTCCAGCTCGCGCGCGCCTCGGGACGCCCGATCTATCCAGTCGTCGTGGCGACGAGCCGCCGCATCCAGATGCATAATTGGGACCGCTCGGTCATCAATCTGCCGTTCGGCCGCTTCGCCATCGCCATCGGCGAGCCGATCCGCGTGGCGCCGGATGCGGACGACGCGGCGCTCGAGAGCGCGCGGCGCCTGGTCGAAGGAGGCCTCAACGCCACGACGGACAAGGCCTACGGCATGGTCGACGGCTCCGCCAAAGACTGGCGCCGCCACCGCACGATCGTCAGCCAAGCCCTCGCTCGTTTTCCAGCAAGCAGTCTGTGAGCGCCCCTCGTCATTGCGAGGAGCGAAGCGACGAAGCAATCCAGACTTTGTACAGCTAAAGACGCTGGATTGCTTCGCTTCGTTCGCAATGACGAAAATAAAACTCATTCTCGCAACGCGATGCGCGCCCGAGGCATGGCATACAACGCGTCAAATCTCCGCCGAGCACCATCGCGTCACGCCTGAACCGGCGATGGGACCGGCTTTCGGCTCGATCATGCTCTGCGACAAATCCGTAGCCCGGTTGAGCAACGCGAAACCCGGGATGGACATTTCAAGCTTTACGATCGTCCCAGGGTTTCATCGGGTCGGCCACTTCGGGCCTGACCCGTTGGTTCAACCCGGGCTAGGGACGACATTCGCGCGTAGGACGGGTGGAGCGAAGCGATACCCATCATCAAGCGCAAGCGCCGAGGATGAGCGATGGGTTTTGCAAGGACTCAACCCACCCTACCTTCGGCAGTCACCCCAAGCGCCGGTCGTATTCGATCGCCGCAAGATCATCTTTAGCTCGCAAGCATTCAGTCGATTCCGACGCTCACCACCGCCCGTAAAATATGGTGTTGATACAACCCGCGCCGATGTCCTGACATAGGACCGAGCCGCTGCGAAAGACCTTGACACTCGTATGTTTGTCCAGATCAGGATCCAAATCTTTCAGAGAAATAACATTCACCGCGCCTTTCTCACGCGACACGAATATTGCGCCATCGCGAATCTCTCTCACCGTGAAACCGACAAAGTACGCGATGGGATAGTCATCGGCGCCGCAAGCCCACGCTTTCAGGGCCCGGTACTTCGCTTGCGGGTCTGAAAAACCCTGGAATAAGTTGAGATCGAAGTCCCCGGAGCCGGACTGCTCTTCCTTCATAACGATCTGCGACGAAAAGAATTGAGGACCGCCTTGCCGTTTTTTTCTGACCAGGTCGTCGATGTCTTCGGCGGGGTAACGGTCGAACTTGCGCAGTTCGGCCACATGATCGCTGAAGCTGCCGAGCGTAATCGACCCGGACGAGCACATTTTGATATTTTGCTCGGCTATGGCGGGCTGCGAAGCGAGGCCGAGGATGTGCCCGGCAATGACGATGAAGACGGAGATTCGCATCGATCGGAAACTTCACCATCCGGAGGCCGCAAGGATGCGGATAATCAGTAGCACGCGCTGCGAAATCAATCGCGCCCGCCGCGTGCTAATCGCGCCGGAGATAGAAGACGCGGTATCGCTGGGCTAGGTAGTTTTTCTGAAATTCTGGATACTATCCATTGACAACCCACATTTAGCAGGTTATGTAGGTTAATATTGGATAGTAGAGGTAGATATGACCCCCGGTAATCTCGCCCGTGCGGTCCGCGAACTGCCGACGACTGCTGCAAAAATTCGCGCGCTTGCGGCTCAGGGCCGGTCGCGCGCCGACATCGCCCGCGCACTTGGCATTCGCTATCAGCATGTCCGTAACGTCCTCATGCGTGACGAAGAAAAAAAGAAAGCAGAGGCGGCGAGGCCTGCCGATGCGGGAATGCCGGGGAGGATCCCGGTCGGCCCCGACGGCAGCGTGGTCATACCTTCAACCATAACCCATGCGCTGGCGCTCCAAGCAGGCGACGTTTTGTTTGTGCGCATTGATGACGGCGAAATTCACTTGTTGACGCGAAAGGCGGTGACGCGTCGTGTCCAGGCCCTGGCGCGAGAATTCGTGCCGGAGGGCGTCAGCCTGGTGGATGAACTGCTTGAAGACCGGCGCCGTGAAGTCGAAGCCGAGTCTCAGCGTGGCTAAAATCGTACTCGATGCTTCCGCTCTTCTCGCCTATATCCACGGCGAGCCTGGAGCGGAACGGGTAGCGGCCGTCCTCGACGAGGCCGTGATCTCAGCGGTCAATCTCGCCGAGGCGGTCACGAAGCTGGTGCTGACCACGGGGTCTACCGATCGAACGCTTCGGCTGATCGCGGAGGCCGAGGTGGACGTCGCCGATTTCGACCAAAGGCTGGCTCAGGAGACGGGCGCGCTCGCGGCGGTCACGCGCGCGCGAGGTCTGTCACTCGGCGACAGGGCTTGCATGGCATTGGCTCGTCGTGAGCAGGCGACCGCGATGACGGCGGATCATGCCTGGAGCAACCTCGACATCGGCGTCGAGGTTCAACTCATTCGTTCATCCTCGCGCGGTATGCGATAGTCGGTCCGCCGCTCACCCCAACCTGCGATCAAACTCCAGCACCGCGTTGAGCAGGACCTGAGCGCCGGCGGCGCATTCGTCGAAGCTCGTCGACTCCGCCTCGTTGTGGGAAATGCCGCCGGCGCAGGGGACGAAGATCATGGTGGTCGGCGCGACGCGGGAGACGTAAGCGGCGTCGTGGCCGGCGCCGGAAATGATGTCGCGTGAAGTGAAGCCGGCCTTTTCCGCGCCGCGGCGCACGCAGTCGATCAGCTCCGGCGCGAATTTGACCGCTGGCGAGTCCCAGATGCGCGCTTCCTTGTAGGTGAGCTTGAGCGGTTCGAGAATCTCGGCGAGCGAGGCCCGCAGTTTCGCTTCCATAGTATCGAGGACCTTGTCGTCCGGGTGGCGGAAATCGATGGTGAAGAACACCTCGCCGGGAATGACATTGCGGCTGTTCGGCTTGTTTTCGATGAGGCCCACGGAGCCGACCGCGTTCGGCGCGTGCTCGAGTGCAATCGCATTGATGCGGTCGATCATGCGGGCGGCGCCAAGGAGCGCATTCTTGCGCAGCCGCATCGGCGTCGCCCCCGTATGCGCCTCCTGGCCGGTGACCGGGACCTCGTACCAGCGCATGCCCTGCACGCCTTGCACGATGCCGATCATGCGGGCCTCGTCTTCGAGGATCGGGCCTTGCTCGATGTGCAGCTCGAACATGGCGGAGAATTTGCGCGCGCCGGCTTTCTCCGGGCCCTGGTAGCCGATGCGCCGCAATTCGTCGCCGAACGTCTTGCCGTCGCGATCGGCGCGCGCATTGGCGAAGTCGGGCGTGAATACGCCGGCGAAGACGCCGGAGGCGAGCATGGCCGGCGCATAGCGCGAGCCTTCCTCGTTGGTCCAGTTGACGATCTCTACGGGTGCGTTGGTTTCATAGCCGAGATCGTGCAGCGTGCGCATGGCTTCGAGCGCGCCGAGGACGCCGAGCGCGCCGTCGAACTTGCCGCCGGTCGGCTGGGTGTCGAGATGCGAGCCCATGGCGATCGGGGCGAGCGCCGGGTTCTTGCCCGGCCGGCGCGCGAACATGTTGCCGACCTCGTCGACCGCAACGGTGCAGCCGAGCGCCTCGCACTGCGCCTTGAACCAGTCGCGCACTTGGCGGTCGAGGTCGGTCAGCGTCAGCCGGCAGATGCCGCCTTTCGCCGTGCCGCCGATCTTTGCCGTGTCCATCAGCGTGTCCCAGAGCCGCTTCGCGTCGATTTGCAGGTTTTGCATTTTTTGCATGTTTGAAACTCCCGTAACTCCTCCTGCGCCGGTATAGCCGTTCAAGGAACCTCTCCCAAGCGGGGAGAGGGGACGCTCATTGCCACCCGCAAAACATTCGTGCCACCCAAGGGCCACCATTCGTGTCTTTACGGCGTAACATCGACGCGCTGGACCGGGCGCGGGGCGTTGGTTTCGCGCCAGGTGGCGTTGGCGACATGCACGGCCGGGAACGGATCGCGCGCCACATATTGGCCGGCGCCCGCCGCCGCCTGTAAGTCGCCGTCGAGCCAGGTGATCTCGCCGCGCGACAGCGTCGCGCGCGGTAGCCCCGTGCAGCGGAAGCCTTCGAACACGTTGTAGTCGATGCGGCTGATTTGTTTCTTGGCCGAGATGGTCTTGCTGGCCTTGGGATCCCAGATTACGAGATCGGCATCGGAGCCGACCGCGACCACGCCCTTCTTGGGATAGACGTTGAGAATGCGGGCGATGTTCGCGGAGGTCACCGCGACGAATTCCTCCTTGGTGATGCGGCCGGTGTTGACGCCGGCCGTCCACAATACCGGCATCCGGTCTTCGAGGCCGCCGGTGCCGTTCGGAATCTTGGTGAAGTCGCCGCGGCCGAGCCGCTTCTGCTCGGTGGTGAAGGCGCAATGGTCGGTCGCCACGACCTGCAGCGATCCCGATTGCAGGCCGGCCCACAGGCTCGTCTGGTGCTCTTTGGGGCGGAACGGCGGCGACATCACGCGGCGCGCCGCATAGTCCCAATCCTCGTTGCGATATTCGTTCTCGTCGAGCACGAGGTGCTGGATCAAGGGTTCGCCGAACACCCGCTTGCCGGCGGCGCGCGCGCGGGCGATCGCCTCATGGGCGTCGCGGCAGGACGTGTGCACGACGTAGAGCGAACAGCCGGCCATGTCGGCGATCATGATCGCGCGGTTGGCGGCCTCGCCTTCGACCGCGGGCGGACGCGAATAGGCGTGGCCTTCCGGACCGGTGATGCCGGCGCCGAGATAATGCGCCTGCAAGTGCCAGACGACGTCGCCGTTCTCGGCGTGAACGAGCGGCATGGCGCCGAGCCCGGCACAGCGCAGGAACGAGTTGTAGAGCTCGTCGTCATTGACCATCAACGCGCCCTTGTAGGCCATGAAATGCTTGAACGTGTTGATGCCGTAGGTTTTCACGCAAGCTTCCATCTCGTCGAAGACCTGCTTGTCCCACCAGGTGATCGCCATGTGGAAGCCGTAGTCGCTGGCGGCGCCCTCAGCCTTGCGGCGCCAATCCTGATAGGCCGCGAGCAGCGATTGGCCGGGATTGGGAATGCAGAAATCGACCACCATGGTGGTGCCGCCCGACAAAGCGGCCTTGGTGCCCCATTCGAAATCGTCGGCCGAGACGGTGCCCATGAAGGAGAACTCGAGATGGGTGTGCGGGTCGATGCCGCCCGGCATGACGTAACAGCCGCCGGCATCGATTTTTTCGGCGCCAGCCGGCGCTTCGAGATCGGCGCCGATGGCGGCGATCACGCCGTCGCGGAGGAGAACGTCGGCGCGCCGCGAATAGTCGTGATTGACGACGGTGCCGCCGCGGATGAGCTTTGTCATATCGGACCCTCACGAGAGACTTGGTGTTCAACGGCAGAGATTAATATTGGCACGGCGCCGGGTCTATGGAGCGCGTGGCCCGCGGTCAATCGACTTGCATGCCGAGGTCGGCTAAAATGCAATCCGCGCCGGGGGGGCGCATCCAAGGAGTCCACGATGACGATTTCAATCTCGCGTCGGCACCTCATTGTTGCTGCATGTCTTACGGGCATCATGACTTGGGCCGCGCCCTCGCAAGCCGCGCCGCAATCCTTCAAGGTCACGCTGACCGGCGCCCAGCAGGTGCCGCCGGTGCAGACCTCCGCTACCGGAACGGCCGATCTCAGCTATGACCCGGCGACGCGGGTGGTGACATGGAGCGTCACCTATAGCGGACTGTCGGGGCCGGCAACGATGGCCCATTTCCACGGACCGGCGGCCGCGGGCAAGAACGGTCCGCCGGTCATTTGGTTGACAGAGAAGGGCAAGCCGGTCGAGAGCCCGATCAAGGGCGAAGCCACGCTCACCCCCGAACAGGCGCAGCAATTTAACGCCGGCGAGTGGTACATCAACGTGCACACGCAGACGAATCCGGGAGGCGAGGTCCGCGGGCAGGTCGTGCCGCCCAAGAGCTGACAGACCAGCTGATAGACCAGTTGATAGCCCAAAGGCCGAGACGGCGGGCAAACGGACCACTCGGCCAACGAGCTAATCGTCCAATAGCTGGGCATTCCGATGCCTCCGGCTTACTAACTCATTGAATCCAGGACGAATCAGCTATGCTGGCGGCGCTGGCAACGGAGCGG
>Ga0187863_10002338_pt1 | contig 14516 bp, 15 predicted proteins | sample June2016WEW_11_1_FD_132975 | JGI IMG/M metagenome (GOLD analysis project Ga0187863, IMG submission 132975) | Peatland microbial communities from SPRUCE experiment site at the Marcell Experimental Forest, Minnesota, USA - June2016WEW_11_10 | ecosystem: Environmental > Terrestrial > Soil >... | reverse complement strand
TTATATTTTTTCCGTGAGCATCGTTTTTGCCGACATGATTTTCGTGATTTGGATTGAACCACGCGCGAGACAATTATGGACACCGCCACCACCGATCGAGTCGAGACGAAGCAAGGGCGGGCCGAGAAAGACGGCAACGCGCCGGTCATCGCTGTTGTGGACTTGCATAAGTCCTTCGGAACTCAAAAGGTTCTGAACGGGATCAGCCTGGCCGTGAAGCGCGGCGAAACCCTTGCCGTGCTGGGGCGCAGTGGCACGGGCAAGAGCGTTCTGCTGCGGCTCATCATCGGACTGGAGAAACCTGACTCCGGATCGATTCTGCTGCATGGGCAAAACATCGCCGGCCTGGCGCTCGACCAGATGGGCGAGATCCGCAAGAAGATGGGATTTCTGTTTCAACATGCCGCGCTTTACGATTCGCTCACCGTCGAGCAGAACGTGGCATTTCCGTTGCAGCATCACAAACGAGAGATGACAAAGTCCGAGCGGAGTGACCGCGTTCACCAACTGTTGGCCGAAGTAGGCATGGAGGACGCGCTTGCGAAGATGCCTTCGGATATCTCTGGCGGCATGCAGAAACGCGTAGGGCTGGCACGCGCGCTGGCGTTGGAGCCGGACATCCTGCTGCTCGACGAACCCACCGCCGGCCTTGACCCCATCAGTTCCGGAGAGATCGACGACCTGGTTCTGAAGCTGCAAGAGGAGCATCACATGGCCTCTGTTGTAGTGACGCACGATCTGCATAGCGCAAAAACGATTGCCGACCGCCTGGCTCTGCTCAACGAGGGAAATGTGGTAATCGAAGGCAGCTTTGAAGAACTGCAGAAAAGCGACATTGAATTTGTCAGGACATTCTTGAAGCATTCGTAGGAGGACATATGTCGAGAGCGGCTCGGCTCGGAGTTTTCATTGTTGCGACACTGGCAATTCTGGTGGCCGGTATCTTCATCATCGGAGGCAAGCAGTATCTGTTCCGTTCTACCTACCAGTTGAGAGCCCAATTCGACAATGTGGTGGGACTGGATGCAGGCGGCGATGTGCGGGTGGGCGGGGTTCACAGTGGGACCGTGCACAGCATCGTGCTGCCGCACAAGCCTGGCGAACGAGTCACAGTGGTGATGGATCTCGACAAGACAACGCACGAAATCGTGAAACAAGACTCCGTGGCCACGATCGAGACCGAAGGATTGTTAGGCAATCAGTTTCTGGCAATCTCGTTTGGATCGGCGCGCTCGGGTGAGGTGCGGGACGGTGATCTCATCGCGAGCCAGGCGCCACTCGAAATGGCCGAGCTATTGCAAAAGGCGAGTGGCCTGTTGGACGGTACCCAGCAAGCCATTCAAAACGCGACTCAGGCAACGGCGAATCTGGATTCGATCAGCGCCAAAATCGATAAGGGGCAGGGAACTGCGGGAGCGCTGGTGAACGACAAGCAGCTTTACACCAACCTCGAGCAGACCACCAGCTCCATGCGCGACACCATGGTCCAGGCGCAAGCCGGAGTCACCGACTTCCAGGAAAACATGGAAGCCATGAAGCACAACTTTTTAATGCGCGGATATTTTAAAAGCCGCGGCTATGAAGACTCCGCCGAGCTGGCTAAGAACGAGATTGAAAAGCTTCCGGAAGGCGCGCCGACCAAGGAGTTCACCTACTCGGCGAAGCAGCTCTTCGATAAGCAGGATTCGGCCAAGCTGAAAAACCAGAAATCTCTCAACCCCGGCGGCGAGTTCCTGGCGAATAACCAGTTCGGGTTTGCGGTGGTCGTGGTATCCGTGGGAATGGAAGGCGACGCGCAAAAAGATTTGGTGCTGACGCAAGCCCGTGCGATGGTCGTGCGGCAGTATCTGGTGGAAAACTTCGGATTTGACGACAGTCAACTCAGAACGCTGGGGATGGGAAAGCAGGCGGAAGCGAACGCCGACGTTGGCTGGGGTAGGGTTCAGATTTTCGTTTATCCCGCCGGGACCGAGATTCCGGCCACGAAGCAAACGCAGCCAAGTGCCTCAGCCGCAACTACCTCAACCCAAGCGGCTCGGGCTGCGACGGCCGCAACCACGAAGCCACAATAGGCGAGCGTTGGTGGTCCCCGTAGTTATCGAGTGACTGGTTCGACTTCAGCGTCTGCTTCACTGGCGATTCGTCATGGCATCGCGCAATCGCCGAGAATGTATAAAAAAGAACAGTCATTGAGATCGTTAACACGTACTGTTGCCGTAGGCATACGCACGATCCCTTGAAACTTGCGGATTTGCAGAACGGGTCGAACTGCAGGCAAATTAAGAAGGAGCATTCCATGGCGCAAACTGTACTCGAAAGAACGGCCGATCACATTACTGAGTCGGCTCACCAGGCCTCTCGCGCATCCAGCGCAGTTGCCGACGCAATCGCGGATGGCGCAGGAGCAGTGCGGCGTGCCGCGAAACAGAGCGGCGACGCCGCGGAAGAATTTCTGAATGACACGAGCCAACGCATCCAGCGTCACCCGATGCTCATTGTGGCGACGACCTTCGCGGCAGGTTTCACCGCGGGAGCTTTGATCTCCTGGATGGTCAAGCGAAGATAGCCCACGATAGCCCACGAAGATGACCCGCGAAGATAGCCCACGCGGCGGATAAAAAGATAGTTTTCCGCGATTGCTAATGCTCAACAGTTGGCGTGCATTTCTTCGCATGCTGAAAAGTGTCTTGCGAGGCGGTGCGGATGAGGTGTTTCCCGTATGACTGCAAAACTTGCTACGCAAAAGGACTGCATTCTGGCTGGCGCCGAAGAATCCGGCACGTTACGCGACGAGAGCGCCTTCTCCGGCATCGACAGTGATCAATCGCAGGCTGGCAGCATGCAATTCGATTGCGGATATCTTTCGCCCTACTTCATCACCGACCCGGAACGGATGGAAGTCGCCTTCGAGAACGCTTACATTCTTATTCACGAGAAGAAAATCAGTTCCAGGAAAGATCTGCTCCCACTGTTGGAGCAAATCTCAAGCGTAGGCAAACCGTTGCTCATCATCGCAGAGGATGTCGAGAGCGAGGTGCTGGCTGCCCTGGTGGTGAACAAGCTGCGTGGACCCCTGCAAGTTGCGGCCGTCAGGGTGCCCGGGTGCGGAGATCAACTCAAGGGTATGTTGAAGGAGATGGCGCTGCTCACCGGCGGCAAGGCCATCCCCGGAGACCTCGACATTCAACTGAAAGACATGCAAATGTCTGACCTGGGTCAGGCCAAGAAAATCATCATCGGCAAGAACATCACAGTGGTTGAAGGCAGGGCCTGCGCCTAAAGGCGGCTCCACTCCAAGCTCACACTTCAGTTGTGCAATCTTTACGGATCAGAACATCACACCAGCGGCTCTTCCGGCGTTACGCGTCGTAGGAGGGCAGCGCAATGCGCGCGCTTCCATACAGGTGGGCGATGGTGGGCAACAACTGGCTGGCCAAACGATCCTTGGCGATCAGGGCATCTACCAGGGACAATGCCTGTTCTGGAACGCCCAGGCCTTCGGTGAGCAGGATGATGGGGGCTTGCGGCCTGAGGCGCCTCAATTCGAGGGCGACCTCTTGACCGTTCATGGCGGGCATGAAGTAGTCGAGAATCACAACGTCAACCGAATGGGTGGAGGCCAGCTCCAGTGCCTCGCTCCCGCTGGGAGCCGTGAGAACGGTATACCCAAAGCTTTCGAGGAATGCCCGCTCGCATTCCAGCACATCCCGGTTATCGTCGATGCAAAGAACTACTCCGCCTGGAAGTTCCGAACAGACCGACTGGGGCATTGTTGCACCTTCAAGGAATCTATCTTCTGAAATTACGACCTTGAAAGCTGATCAAAATTGCTCAAACTCCCCGACATCCGGCCCCCGCGGATATTTCGCTGGGCAGGGACAAAGGCGCGATCTCGCCTTCAGCATTGGTCACTGGTCCCGGGATATTGCACCTGGCAGCTAATCGTGCAGAACTACATTGAGCAGCGAACTGTGGACTTGCAGACCTCCATTGTAGTGAATGAAGCCCAACTTCCTGAACCGGTTCATGAAGAAGCTAACCCGCGAGCGGGTCGTGCCGATCATCTCGGCGAGGGTCTCCTGACTGACCTTGGGTATCACGGCATCGGGAATAGTGCCCTTGCCGAAATGAGCGAGCAGCAGCAGAATCCGGGCGAGTCTCTTTTCGCTGGAGTTGAAGAGTTGGTCCACTAAATCTTCTTCGTAGCGGATGTTGCGCGCCAGCAGATACGCCACAAAAAGATCCGAAAACGTGTGCTCGCGGTGAAGGGCATCCACCATCGCCTTCTTTTCCACCCGCAGAAGATCGCAATCTGTCAGGGCTACCGCGGACCCCATGCGCAAGAGTTGTCCGGCGAGCGTACCCTCGCCAAAAAAATTTTTCTCACTCACGATGCCGATCGTCGCTTCCTTACCAGCTTTGGACACTACGGTGAGCCTCACTTTGCCTTTCTGCACATAGAAGACGGCGTCCGCGCGGTCGCCTTGGGTGAATATTTTTTGCTTTTTCGGAACCGATACAATTTTTCTGCCTTCTCCGATCGTCGCGAGGAAGGTGTTGGGGTCGAACTCGAGCTTCTTGCCGATTGCAATTCGGGCCATGCTTTTTTTCCCTCTCACTAGAAATCCCAGGGTGCGGAGCATCGCCTGCTCTCTCGTTTTGGGTGCTCACAGGTGAAACCACTTTAGCGCTCTGGCCTTCCTACGGGTGAACTCTTAGCAAGTTTTAGAGCAACTTAGCAGCAGCATCTTGCTGACAACATTAGAGTTAGCCTACGCGGCAGGTGGTGTCGGCTGCGATCGTCAGGTCAGGCATAGAGTTTTAGTTGTAGGGTACGATTCTTTGCGGTAGGATTTCAGCCACACGTGTACGGAAGCGCCGAGGAGTCCAGCATGGGACGCAACGGAAACAGGAAGGACACTCACTACGCAGCGGTGAATCGATCTGACGTTCCACAAGGGCGTAAGGGAAAACATCGGCAGGTTGTGGCAGACATTCTGGCAGACCTCGCAAAGCTGAACGCCCAGCAAGCAGTCAAGATTCCCCTCAGCGGATTGAAGGGCGAGAAGATGCAGAATCTACGCTCGGCGTTGAACCGCGTAACGCGCGAGAAGAATATCCCGGTGTTAACGTCGAGCGACGAGAAATACCTGTATGTGTGGCGCGCCGACCCGCCGAAAAATACGGCGGCCGCCGAGTAGAATGCCCGCGCAACAATCCATCGGTCAAACGGCCGAGCGGCGAACTGTGGACCTGCCATTCGTCGTGCAAATCGTCTGAATCGCGCAACAACTCCAATCCAGTACCATTCCCGCCTGGCAAACGCAACCTGAGCCTTTCTGCTCAGTATTCTCAGCTCAGATAAGCGAATCTTAATGGGTCTGAAAAGGGCAGTTCCCTGACAGACCAGGGCCTGACTTGAAGCGCGGGCGCAATTTTGGGGATGCACAGGAACTCTTCGGGCTCAGTAGCTTTGAGTTTTGGACTGCCGGTGCGCAAATCGAGGAGACGAAATGCTTTACGCCGGCAAAGTTGGGTGCGTTGGGGTTGTCTTCCTATTGCTGACAACCTGGATCTCAGGACCCCGCACGACACCACTTCTTTCGAGACAGAATCTGAGCCGGGAAGAGTCTGCGGACAAGAATCGGAACGACGGGCGCGACGGGAACGATGCCAAGGCCCTCAATGCTGTCGAGCAGGTGCAGCAAACTCTGCAGAACCAAGGCCATTATCGCGGCAAGATCGATGGCGCGCTCGGTCTGCGGACCCGGGCGAGCATCCGCGAATTTCAAAGGGCGGAGAATCTGCCGGTGACCGGGCAGCTTGATCTCCAGACAGCCGGCAAACTCGGCGTCACCCCTGAGGTTCGCACGGAGACAAGCTCCGAGACTACGAAAGATAAACCTTCAGCAGGCATAAAGTGGACGAAAGATTCGAAGCGACCCAGCAGGGCGCGGCGGTCGGCCGTGAAGACACTTGCTGCGCCTGAAGGCGGCGGGGATGAGAAGGCAGACGCAACAAGCGGAGCACGATAGGCTTTGGTGCGGCGTGCCTCGGTCTATTGAGTGTTGGGATCAACCTACCCCAAGCCCGCCAAAACGCCGCGCATATACGCAAAGCTGCTGATGACTCCGCGCATCGGATCGTCGGGATGAATTTCATATTCCAGATCGACGAAGCCTGTGTACCTCGTCGCAATAAGAGCTTCAAACATTTTTCGCACCGGCATGATGCCGTCTCCCACCGCGACCTGGCTTTCTTTGTCCTGGAAACTCGCGAGATCCTTCATGTGTAGATTGAATAGCCTCGGGCCTGCTTCACGGATGGCCTGAACCACATCGGTGCCGGCGCGAACGGTGTGACCCACGTCGATGCAGCAGCCGATGCGCGGGTCCAGACCCTTCACCGCTTTCAATACATCCAGGGGCGAATGCCACAGCTTGTCTTCCGGGCCATGATTGTGGATGGCGATGCGAATGTCGTACTCTTTGACGAATTTCTCCAGCCGCGGCAGAGTTTCCGGAGCGGGGTCGCCGGCGACGATGACGCGAATGCCCGCGCGCTTGCAGTATTCGAATTTGGTGCGGATGTCCGCGTCTTCATCTTTGGGAAAATAAATCGCTCCGGCGGCGTGAAGCTTGATGCCCGCCGCAGCGTAGTCTGCCAGCGCAGCGTCCTCCTGCTGCGGATCCATTGGGAGATGATCTTTGATGTCCTTCGCGTTCAGCTCCGACACGTTGAGCTGCTTCATGAAGCCGATCAGCTGCGCGCGCGTGAAATTACGGAACGTGTAGCTGGCGAGGCCCAAGCGAAGAGAAGGCGGGTTTTCCGCGGATGGCTTCGCACCGTCCAGTGACGCGAGACCAGTCGGCGCTGCAAAGCCTGCCGCAGTGATTGCGCCGGAGCGCAGGAGATCGCGACGAGTGAGGGCGCGTTTCATAATCATCACTTCTGCGCAGGCGTGAGATTAAACATGCGGCTCCCAGCCCTTCTCATATTCGCGCCCCCAACTCTTCATTGCGTCCGGGTCGTTCTGGACCTGGCCGTTGCTAGCGTCGATGTGCAGCTCACGATTCACTTCCCATGCGATATTGGAAAGCTGCAGCATCGTGACCGCAACATTTCCGACCGCGATTGGGGCGTTGAGTTTCTCGCCTTTGCGGATTCCTGCGATGAAGTTTGCGAAGTGAGCGTCTGTCATTGAGTCGCGGCCGATAAGATCAGAAGACGAGGTTTTGTTGCCCACCTTGAATTCGCTCGTCTTATTTCCCTTGAGGTCGTAAATCTCGTAGCCATCACGATCGACCAGCACCGAGCCAGTCGTGCCCATGATCGTCACGCCACGATCGCGGCCGTAGAACTTCATGCCCTGGCAGCACTTGCCCTCCCAGGAAATAATCTTGTCTTCATACTCGAAGCTGGTGACGAGCGTGTCATAAAACTGCCAGTCATCCTTGAAATGATATCGGCCTCCGGATGAAGAAACCCGCTGCGGATAATCGACGCCCAGCGCCCAGCGGCAGACGTCGACCTCATGCGTGCCATTGTTAAGGGCTTCCCCGGTGCCGTAGATTCTGAACCAGTGCCAGTTATACGGTTGCACATTGTCCTTGTAGGGACGGCGCGGCGCCGGGCCCTGCCACAAGTCCCAATCCAGTTGCGGCGGCACGGGCGCCCCTTTGCCGGTGCCAATCGACTTTCTCTCATTGCTGTACCAGGCTTTCGCGTAGTAAGCCCTGCCGATTGCCCCTGCGTGAATCTTTTCGATGATCTCAATGGTGTGCGGCGATGAACGCTGCTGCGTGCCCATCTGCACCAGCTTTTGATACTTCTGCTGCGCCGCGATCAGCATCGTTCCCTCGGCCGGATTGTGACTGCATGGTTTTTCCAGATAGACGTGCTTGCCCGCCTGCAGCCCGGCGACGGCCATTGGCGTGTGCCAATGATCGGGAGTGGCGATGGTGATGGCGTCTACATCTTTCTGTTCGAGGATCTTGCGAAAATCTTTGTCGGCTGCGGGGGCTTCGCCCATTTCGTGCTGCGTAGCGTCAGCAAATTTCTTGAGAATATTGCTGTCGACATCGCAGACGTGCGAGATGCGGGCCGCGGCTTTGTTCACCTTGAGCGACGAGAGATGGGCGTAGCCGCGCCCATTCAGACCAATCACGGCAAAGTTGAGGCGATCATTGGAGCCCATGATCTGGCCATAACTCTTTGCGGTAGTTCCTACGGCCAGGCTGGCGGCGCCTACTGCGAGTGCGTCGAGAAATTCACGTCGTGTAACCATTATTTCCCTCCTACTTCCTCACCGCGGTCGGCGTCCCAGGCCGCGCGTCGACAGATTAAACTCGGCTGCAGAAAGTTTTTGGTCGCCGCCTACTGGCCTTCCTTCTTCTCGGGTTCCCGGGGCAGGGGTGGTTCGATCGGCTTGCGCGGCAGCATCTGGTCGCGCATGGCCGTGTTGTAGACGAAGCTGGCGACGATGACGGCCATCTGCTTGAGGTCGTCGGGCTGCAGACGGTCGTAGACGTCCATGTTGGAGTGGTGGGTGCGGGTTTCGTACTCGACGGGATCCTGAATGAACTGGAATCCGGGAATGCCGACCGCGTCGAACGATTGATGATCGGTGCCGCCGGTGTTGCGCATGGTGATGGTCGTCATGTCGAGATCTTTGAAGGGCCGCATCCAGGCTTCGAAAATAGGCAAGACCGCTTCGTTTTCCTGCAGATAGATACCGCGAATCTTGCCGGTGCCGTTGTCCACGTTAAAGTAGCCGGAAACTTTCGCCTGCTCGGGCTTGACCGTGACCGGCCCGGCTTCGCGCCGCATCAAGGTGGGCATGCCCTTCATCCCGGGATCGTCCATGGGAGGACGCGAGCCGAAATGCTGTTGTACGTAGCCCTGCGATCCAAGCAAACCTTCTTCCTCGCCGCTCCACAAGCCGATGCGAATGGTGCGGCGCGGCTTGATGTCGAGCGTTTTCAAAATGCGCATGGCTTCCATCATGACGATGGTGCCCGCGCCGTTGTCGGTTGCGCCCGTGCCCGCGTGCCAGGAATCGAGGTGGGCTCCGAGCATCACAACTTCATCTTTCTTGTCCGTTCCCGGAAGTTCGGCGATGGTGTCGTATTGCATGGGATCGTCGTCATAGAAAGTGTTGGTGACGTTCAACTCAAGAGTCACTTCTTTTTTCTGATCCAGCAGGCGGGCGATGCGGCTCCAGTGCTCGGAGGCCATTGTGAGTTGTGGGACGGTTGTAGTCTCGCCGGTTTTGTACGATCCGCCGGACTGAACGAAAACCGTGCCGCCGCCCGCGGTTCCGCGGCTGTGATCGATGACGGCGAGAACTTTTTCGTCAGCGAGGAATTGATTCAATTCTTTGACGAATTGCTGGCGCTTGATGAAGTCGGCGAAGCGGAAGGGCGGGTGTTCGGGGGGAATCTGGTACTCCGCGGTCTTGGCCAGGTCGTCGTCGGCGTAACGTTTGTAGGGAGCTTCAGTGATGGGCTTGACCTCGGCGTCGGGCCCCATGATCACAATCATTCCGGCAAGCTTGCCTTTGTACTTGTCGAAGTCTTCCTTTTTCTCGATGTTCACGCGCATGCACTTGCCGGTAACCACGCCGTTGGTGCCGGGAGTCCACGCCTTGGCGTAGACCAGGAGCGGAGCGACGTCGGGCGAGGTCATGCGCACGTTGACATACTGATTGGCCCAGCCGCGTCCGAATGGTCCCCAGGGTTCGAGGTGCGCGTTGCTGAGGCCCATCGCGGCGAGCTGATCGCGGGTCCACTCGTTGGCGCGCTTCATGTTGGGCGAACCGGTGAGGCGCTCGCCGATAGAATCCATCAATCCGGTGGCGTAGTCCATGACCTTGGAGTTGCGGAAGCCTTCGTAGCGAATACGGGTGATCGTTTCCAGATCGACTTTTTCCTGTTTTTCCTGAGACCAGGCGATGGCCGAAAGCAAACTGAGAGAAGCGATGAGACCAGCAAAACGAACAGCTTTTTTCATGGGTGGCGCTCCTGGGCGCGGATCAAAATCGCACTCTATGGATAGTGGTTGAGATCAAAGCGGGGATTATACAACCTGACCGGAGGGTTGCGAGCGAGGGCGATTGTAAAGTTATTTCGGCTTGCGGGGTCAGTCTTTTTTCGGAGCGGCAGCTTGTGGCGGGTCTGAATGCTCTTCTCCGTGCGGTTCTCCGGCTTTGTGTTCCGCTCCGCCGGGGGCGGGTTTGGCTTCGTCGTCATCGTCGTTATTCTTGACGAGATACTGCACGATGAGCGAGATGCGGCGGTTGGCTGGGTCGAGCGGCTCGGTGGGTTTGCGCAGCCGCTGATCGGCGAACCCCCGGACCTGCATCACCTGGTCAGGCCGGATTCCGTTGCCCTGCATCAGACGCCGGGCTGCGTTGGCACGGTCGGTGGAGAGTTCCCAGTTCCCGTAATTTGCGGATGCTGCGTAAGGCGTCGCGTCGGTGTGGCCCTCGATGGAAAGCTTGTTGGGAAGCTTTCCCAGCTCTTGCGCCAGAGTAACCAGCAGTTGGCTGCCGTCGCGATTCAGTTCCGGACGGCCGCTGTCGAAGAAAGTGCCGGAGGCCGATTCCGTGAGCTCGATGCGCAGCCCTTCGGCGGTGACCGTCATTTCGATGTGGCTTTTCAGTTTCTCGAAATCGCTCATCTGCCGGATTGCCTGCTGCAGCAGCTGTTTCAGCTTGGGCATGTTGTCTTTGGTCAGGGTAAAGTTCTCGCCCGACCCCACCATGTTGGAGCCGACTTTTTTCGAAGTTCCGGTTGGATCCTTGAAATATCCCCCGATCGCTTCCTGAATTTGCTTACTGGTGTTGAGCAGCCAGAGAACAATGAACAACGCCATCATGGCGGTGACGAAGTCCGCGTAGGCCACCTTCCAGGCGCCACCATGGTGGCCGCCGTGGCCACTTTTTTTCTTGATAATCAGGATGGGCCGGGCGCTATTCATAATTCATAATTCGTATTCGTATTCAAATTGACTATTCCTGCTCCAGCGGAGGCCTATGCGGACGCAGCCGCGGCAGCGGGTGTTCCTCCCCCACGGCAAGCCTGTTCCACTTCCTTGAACGATGGGCGGACGTGCGTGGGGACCGCGCGTCGAGCCACTTCCACCGCCATGATCGGCGCGCTGCCCTTGAGAAATGACACCATCAGGACGCGCAGCACGTAGAGGAAAGCGTGTTCCTCATCCGCGATCTTGGTCATGTTGGCCGCCACCGGACCGACCAGCCCGTAGCAAAGCAGAATGCCGAGAAACGTTCCCACCAGCGCTGCCGCCACTTTGTGGCCGATTTCCTCAGGCGGGCCACCCAGCGCGCCCATGGTGATGACTACGCCCAGCACCGCTGCCACAATTCCGAGGCCGGGTAAGGAATCAGCCATGCTGCTCAGCGCGGCCGTGGGCAGACTGGAATCATGGTGCTGGACTTCCATGTCGAGATCGAGCATCTGATCCAGATCGAAAGCTTCCACTCCCGTGACCGCCATGCGCAGCGAATCACAAACGAAATCGCGAATGTGATGGTTCTTCAGAAATTCCGGACGAGTAGAAAAGACAGTGCTCTTCTCCGGCTCTTCCACGTCGCCCTCAAGCGCCATCAGGCCATCTTTGCGCGCTTTGTTCAGCAGGTCATACATCATTTTCAAAGTGTTTACGTATCTTTGTTTGGTGAAGGGTGAGCCGCCGAACACGCCGCCGATTCCGCCTGCAATGTCCTTGAGAATGTGAATCGGGTTCGCGATCAAAACCGTGCCGATGGCCGCCCCGCCGATAATAAGTAGCTCTGCCGGCTGGAGGAGCACGCGCATATTCCCATGCTCCATCAGGTAGCCGCCCGCGACCGCGCCGAAAACAACCACGATGCCGATAATGGCGAACATTCGTCTAGCTCCCGGATGCCGCGCCCTTAGCGGGTTTTGTTGGATCGGTTTTTTGATTGGCGACGGTTTGCATGTTCTGCCGCGCCCGTTCGAGCATGGACTCGCCCGTGTCGCCGGGGCGGGCAGCGGCATGTCCAATCGAGACGGCGAGAGATCGCTTTTCCCCCCACCATTCAATTCCATCGCTGGCCAGCATGCGGCCGATGCGGTCGCCCACTGCCCGCAGCGAGTCGCCGCTGCAACCGTTCAGAATCACCAGGAACTGATCATCGCTCCAGCGCCCGACGTGGTCCGTTCGCCACACTGCGAGCTCGAGCGTGTGCGCCACCATGCGTAGCATGCAGGTAGCCGCCTCCGCTCCAAAGTTCGCGCGAAAAACGTCAAAGCCCTTCATTTTGAGATGCAGAACGCCAAAAGGGACTTGCAGTTCCGCGAACGTTCCCAACGTTTCCCTCAGGTGCGATTGCATAATGGCGCGGTTGGCGATGCCGGTGAGCTCATCCACGCACCCGGAGCTCTTCAGGCTATCCTCGCGCTTTTCGTCATCTTCCGCCTGGTGCCGATCTTCGAAGCTTTGCAGCACACCAATAATGGAGCCGTGCGCGTCCCGCACCGGCACTGCCCACACGTGCACCGGTACGCGGTGGCCCTGCTTGTGATGCAGATAGCCTTCGGTCTGGCTGGGGTGCGCGCCCAGGATCGCAGCGCCCACGGGACACTCCGAGCCACAGGCTTCACAAGTGTTCTGATCGCATTGCAAAAGAGTGCGTCCCGCACAAGGCCGCCCCACTACCTCGTGGCGAAGGTTCCCGGTAATCCGTTCTGCGCCGTCGCTCCAGAAAATGATCTTTTTCTGAAGATCGACCACGCAGATGCCAACCTGCAGGCTCTCCAGAAGGCTTCGACAAATCTCGGGATCCTCAAAGGCAGACATTCGTTAGCCGGCAGCGAGGCACTCGAATATCTTCATCGGCACAATCCACAGCGACTTCAGGAAATGAACCCGCTAAGCGGCATAGAAAACGAGTAAGTAGCTTTTTTGTCAGTAGGATAGCCATATGGCACTTTAGGGGGATAGGTAGCACCTCCGGGCTATTTTCAGGTAAAAGGGACGAGTTTAATTTTATTGGTGAGCAGTTCTGGGGGAGGGCTGCCCGGGCGTCCCGGACTCGAAAGAGTCTCGGGACGCTCGTTATTTTTGGGAGGAATTAGCCGAGATTTCGACGAGTTAGAAATGCCAGGTCAGAACTCGTTCAGAGGACTGCTAGTTCGTAGAAATGGTGAAATTGACGGTGATTTTGGCCTGCGTTTCCACGGCCTCGCTGCCCTGATAGTGAGGTTTGAAGTGCCACTGGCGCACGGCATCCTGCGCCGCGGCAGCGAGAATCGGTGGGCCGCTGACCACGCGGAGATCCTGAATTGTGCCGTTCTTGCTGATCAGAGCCTGCAGGATCACCGAGCCTTGCACCTTCATCTGGCGCGCTAGAAGCGGGTAGTCGGGCTTCACGGGCCGGCTTACCACATCCGTCGTACCCCTTGAAATCTGCACGCGTTCGGCGGCGTTGCTGGTCACGCTCGCGGCGGTTTCCGCCCCTGCGGCTGCGTCCGCTTGCGCGGGGGTGCCGGGTTGCAGGTCCACTCTGAGCGAGTTGCTGCCGGGACGAATCGTGCGGTGGCTGTCTCCCGCGACCACTTCCACTTCCAGCGGCGGCAACACGGTTCTGGTCGTAGTGGCGGTAGCTATCGGGGGCGCGGCAACATCTGCGACGACATTCTTCGCGGCTTTGGCGTTGCTCGCTGTGCGATGCCTGGAGTTCGAGGCGGCTGAGTTCACGGCAGAAGGGCTCGCTACCGAAGAAGTTGCTTTCCCCGCGACGGGAGCCGGCTGCGTTGGGAGTGTTCCCGCAGGAGTGCTCACGGCGGGCTGGTCAGAGTCCGCTTCTTCCGTGTCCGGAAACCAGAATTCACGGTAGTGATAGAGCGATACGCCCAAGCCCGCGAGCAGCAGCACCAGGGCTGCGACCATCAGACTGCGTTGCTTGGGATCGGGTGTGCGCGCCTGCAACTCTGCCAGCGCGACGCGCTCATCATTGGGAACCAACGCTTTGGACTCGAACATGCGGAACCTGGGTCAGCCTGGGGGACTTTCTTCTCGGGATAGTATGCCTCGAAAAGCCCGCAAATGCCATGAAAAAGTCATCGTTTTAGCTGTAGTTTGGACATTTTTCCGGCGTTCCGTTGCATTGGGTGTGCAATGAATTGCCCGCAACTTAGGGTGCAAACGACGGCGTGGACAGGATTTTACGCCGGAGACTTTATTCAGCAGGCCAGTTGATTACGCGAAATTTTCAGCCCGGTCAGATTCCCGAGGATAGTTACGGCGACGGATTCGGTATTAAAAAATTCATTGGCCAGGGTCGTCAGATCTTCCACCGTGACCGCTTCGATTTTCGCGATCAGCTCGTCGAGATCGTAGAAGCGGTCGAAATACATTTCCTGCCGGGCCAGGTTTGACATGCGGGCGCTGCTCGATTCCAGCGACAGCATCAGGCTGCCTTTCAGCTGGTCTTTGGAGCGGCGCAGTTCTTCGGCGGGCACCGGCTC
>Ga0187863_10002335_pt1 | contig 14524 bp, 14 predicted proteins | sample June2016WEW_11_1_FD_132975 | JGI IMG/M metagenome (GOLD analysis project Ga0187863, IMG submission 132975) | Peatland microbial communities from SPRUCE experiment site at the Marcell Experimental Forest, Minnesota, USA - June2016WEW_11_10 | ecosystem: Environmental > Terrestrial > Soil >... | reverse complement strand
CTCTATCCTTCGCCGCTGCACTATCGCACCGTGCCGGAATTGGTCTACGGCATCTGCGCAACCTATCTATTCGGCACCGATACGTTCCTCGCCGGCTACGCGCGCATGGCCAACGCCTACGACTTCCGCTCGCTGCGCTACATCGTCTCCGGCGGCGAGCCGATCAAGGAATCGACCCGCCGCATCTATCTGGAAAAGTTTGGCATGCGCATTCTTGAAGGCTACGGCGTGACCGAAACCTCGCCGGTGCTGGCGCTCAACACGCCGATGTTCAACAAGTTCGGCACCGTCGGTCGGCTGTTGCCGGATATGCAGGCGCGGCTGGAGAAGGTCGAGGGCGTCGAGGAGGGCGGGCGGCTCTACGCCAAGGGGCCGAATGTGATGCTCGGCTATTTGCGCGCCGAGCATCCGGGCGTGCTCGAACCGCCCCCGGAAGGCTGGCACGACACCGGCGATATCGTCACCATCGACGAGCAGGGCTATATCGCCATCAAAGGCCGCGCCAAGCGCTTCGCCAAGGTCGGCGGCGAGATGATCTCGCTCGCCGCCGTCGAGATGCTCGCCGCCGAGCTGTGGCCGAATTATATCTCGGCCGTGGTGGCGATCCCGGATGACCGCAAGGGCGAGCGGCTTATTCTGGTGACCGACAAGCACGGGGCGACGCGCGCCGATTTCCAGGCCTATGCGCGCGGCCAGCACGCTTCCGAGCTGATGAACCCGGCCGATGTGATCGTGCTCAACAAGCTGCCGCTGCTCGGTTCCGGCAAGCCCGATCTCATTGCGCTGCAAAAATTCGTGCGCGACCAGGCCGCGGCGAAGGCCGCCGCCGCGGAGTGACCCACCGTCGCGCGCCAAGGCCCATCGAGGCTTGAACGGTGCGCTTTACCACGCGATATGAACGTGGGAATGAAATCCCGGGCAACTGGAAGGTTCTATGTTTGACGCGTTCAGGAACTTCGTCGCCGAATTCGTCGATGGCGACAGACATCCCAGCCAATTCGCCGATGACGACTACCGCTTGGCGGCAGCGGCACTGCTCGTGCACGCCGCCGCCATCGACGGCGATATGTCGCAGGCCGAGCGTGACAAACTCCATGCCATCGTCAAGCGGCGCTTTGGTCTCGACGATGGCGCCACCGACGAGCTGATCGACAAGGCGACCGTGGCGGAGCAGGAAGCCATCGACCTTTATCATTTCACCAGCCTGCTCAATCGCACGCTCGATGAGGAAGGCCGCGCCCGCATCATCGAAATGATGTGGGAAATCGTCTATGCCGACGGCCGGCGCGACGAGCTCGAGGACAATTTGTTGTGGCGGGCCGCCGACCTGCTCGGCGTATCGCCGCGGCAGCGGATCGAGCTGCGGCAGCGCATCGCCAAAGCGGTCGGCGAACCCGGCGAAGCATGAGGCCGGTTACGCTCATCACTGGCGCCTCGGCCGGCATCGGTGCGGAACTTGCACGCGTCTTCGCCGCCCACGGACATGAACTCGTACTGGTGGCGCGCCGTGAGGGCCTGCTTGCGGCGCTCGCCGAGGAGATCGCCGCAGCGGGCCGACCGCGGCCGATGGTGCTGAGCCTGGACCTCGGGCGACGGGATGCAGTCTCCACACTCGCTGCGGAACTCACCTCGCGCGATCTCGAGCCCGCGATCGTCGTCAACAATGCCGGGTTCGGGCTTGTCGGGCCGGCCGCCGCGCTCAGCCGCGACGAGCAACTCGCGATGATCGATCTCAACGTGCGGGCGCTGACCGAGCTGTCGCTGGCTTTCGTGGAAAGCCTCGCGCGCCATCGCGGCGGCATTCTCAACGTCGCCTCGGTCGCCGCCTTCATGCCCGGCCCGGGCATGGCCGTGTATTACGGCAGCAAGGCCTATGTGCTGTCGTTCAGCGAGGCGCTGCATCACGAGCTGTCGCGGCGCGGCGTCAGGGTCACTGCGCTTTGTCCCGGGCCGGTCCCGACCGAGTTCCAGACGCGCGCCGGCCTGCGGGGCGATCGCGCCCAGAGCGCGCTGTTGTCGCTGTCTGCCGCGCAGGTGGCCCGTGTTGGTTATCGCGGGTTTATGCGCGACAAACGCGTGGTTGTGGCTGGTATCGGCAACCAAATCGCCGTATTTCTGGTGCGAATGGTGCCTCACGCCGCGCTTCTGCCGCTGCTTCATTGGGGCACGCGGTTTGCGGCGCGCGATGCAGGGCGGCCACGCGTGTCCGCGTCTTGAATTTACCGACGAACGCGATACGAGGGGGGGCGGGCGCGCCCTCGATTCCATCGATCATGCCGCAGCCGATCCTGATTATTCTGCACCAGGAGCACTCCACCCCGGGGCGCGTCGGCTATGCGCTGCAGCGACTCGGCTACGGACTCGACGTGCGCCGGCCGCGCTTCGGCGATCCGCTTCCCCCGACCATGCGCGACCATACGGCAGCCATCATCTTCGGCGGGCCGATGAGCGCCAATGACGCGGACGATTTCATCCGGCGCGAGATCGACTGGATCGCGGTCCCGCTCAAGGACGACAAGCCATTCCTCGGCATCTGCCTCGGGGCGCAGATGTGCGCGCGGGCGCTGGGCGGCCGGGTCTTTCCCCACCCGGCCGGCCAGGCCGAGATCGGCTATTACCCGATCCGCCCCACCGCCGCCGGCCTTGCCATCGTCAGCCCCTGGCCGGAACAAGTCTATCAGTGGCATCGCGAAGGATTCGACTTGCCGGGAGGTGCCGAGCTTTTGGCCGAAGGCGATATGTTCGAGGTGCAGGCGTTTCGTTACGGGCACAGCTACGCGCTGCAATTCCATCCGGACGTGACCCACTTGATGATGCACAAATGGACGACCAGGGGCCATCTTCGCCTGGAGATGCCGGGGGCAAAGCCCCGCGCCGCGCACTTTGCCGACCGCGAGGTTTACGATTACAGCGCGCGCGCCTGGCTCAGTGTCTTCCTCGAACACTGGATCGGCGGATGAGAGCCGCTTTGGCGTCGAGCGGGCCTGGCGCTTAACCCGTTTTACTGCCCACCGGCGAGCTGTTGCGCGAAATAGGCCACCGTCTTGGTGTAGACCTGCGACGCATTCCATTGCAGCAGGACTTGGAAATTGGCGGTGCCCTCGTCCCAGGGCTGGCCGCGCTGCCAGCCATAGCCTTTGAGATAATTGGCGGTGGAGGCGAGCACGTCGGGCACGCTGTGAATGAGATCGCGGCGGCCGTTGCCGTCGTAATCGACGGCGTATTTGAGATAGGACGACGGCAGGAACTGGGTCTGGCCGATCTCGCCGGCCCAGGCGCCGCGCATGTCGCTGGGGCTCATGTCGCCGCGGTCGATGATGCGCAACGCATCCAGGAGCTCGGTCCGGAATTTGTCCGGGCGGCGGCAATCGTAGGCCAGCGCCGCCAGCGAGCGAATGGTCGGGAATCGGCCCGAGTTGGCGCCGAAGTCGGTTTCGAGGCCCCAGATGGCGACGATGACCGCGCCGGGCACTCCGTATTGCTGTTGGATGCGGCTGAAGATCGGGCCGTACTGTTGGAGAAGCCGCGCGCCGCGCGCCAACCGCGGCGGCACCATGCGGCCGGAAAATTGCTCAAAGCTTTGGCGAAAGACTCCCTGCGCGTGGTCGCGCGCGATGATGCCGGGGTCGTAGGTCATGCCGCCCAGCGCGGATTGGATCGTGTGCTGGGAGATGTCTTGCGCGGCCGCCTCTTTCTTGACCCCTTCAAGCCAGGTGCTGAAATCGCCGCCGCAAGGCGCCGACGCCGCGGCGGCCGGCACCACCGCGGAGCCAAGCCAAAGCAATACAAATGCCAGTTGTCGAACGGTGATCGGCCGCATGCCCTTTGGCTCCCTGCTCCCAACCCATGAATCAACGCATTGGGTCGCGAATATGATGATGGGGCTAAGCTGGACATTCCAGGTACTTGCCGAGCCGAAGCTCGCGCAATGAGCGAGGGCTGGTGGAGCCGAGGGGATTTGAACCCCTGACCTCCGCAGTGCGATTGCGGCGCTCTCCCAACTGAGCTACGGCCCCGCCGCAGGCACGATCAGTGGCACGATCAGGCCTTAATTGTGCCGGCTTTTGGCGAGTTCGGGCCATTTAGGGCCGGGACCGAGTGGTGTCAAGGATGACCGCCGCCGCCCGCGCACAAGCTTAAGCGCATCGGCTTGTTCGCGCCGCCGCAAATCGCTAGGTTCCCTCGTCTTCACAGCCGAAAGCCATCCATGCGCGCCCTTTTTCTCGTCATCGATCTTGCCCTGGAACTCTACATTTGGATCGTGATCGCGGCGGCGATCTTCTCCTGGCTGGTGGCGTTCCACGTGGTCAACACGCGAAACCAGGTCGTCGCCATGATCGGCGAATTTCTCTACCGCATTACCGAGCCGGCGCTGCGTCCGATCCGGAACCTGCTGCCGAACCTCGGCGGTATCGACATTTCGCCGGTCATCCTGTTCTTGATCATCATCTTCATCCGTTACGTGATCGCGCTCTACATCCTGCCCAACGTCTACTAAGCGTCGTGACCGATGCGCCGTGGACGGCGACGGCGGACGGCGTCGTTGTCGACGTGCGGCTGACGCCGCGCGGCGGCCGCGACGCCATCGAAGGGGTGGAGCGCCGCGCCGATGGCCGCGCCGTGCTCAAGGCGCGGGTGCGGCTCGCGCCCTCGGACGGAGAAGCCAACAGCGCGCTTTGCCGGTTGATCGCCGATGCGCTTGATATCGCTCCCCGCCAGGTGACGGTGGCGGCCGGAGCGACATCGCGCCTGAAGCGAATTCGCGTGACGGGCGAGCCGGCGGCGCTGCTAAGGGCCTTGCGTCGCTTGGTGTCGGACGGCGGCGGACAGACGACAGACGACGGATGATGGGAGAGCGCCTCTCATCCGTCCTCTGTCGTCTGATCTCCGATCTCAGCTATTCCAGCCGAAGGCCATCTTGTCGAGAACACGAGTGCCGAATTTCTCGGACGAGCGGGCGACCGTCTTGCCGCCGAGCGCGCGATAAAACTCCACGGCCGTGTCGTTCTCCGACAGTGCCCACACGATCAGGGATTTGAGTCCGCTTTGCGCGAGATCGCGGCGCGCGGAGGCGAACAGCCGGCGGCCAAAGCCCAGGCCCTGGAATTCTGGCCGCAAATACAGCTCGTAGATCTCGCCGTCATAATGCAGGCTGCGCGCCCGATTGCGTCCGTAATTGGCATAGCCGGCGATTTTGTCGCCGAACTGCAGGAGCGCGATGCGGCTGCCCTTGCGGATGGCGCTGTCCCACCATGCCGGGCCGCGGCGGTTGATCAGCCGGTCGAGTTCGGTGCCTGGGATAATCCCGAGATAGGCCGTCCGCCACGCCTCATCGTGAGCATCCGCCACCGCGCCGGCATCACACGGCTTGGCGCGACGGATCTCGATGAGGACGGTGCTCATGGCGCAATCAAAGCAAGCAGTTCCGCGACCTTCAAGTGCCGAGATTCACGATCGGCTCACCATGGGGATTATTAGCGGAACGCTGCGCGTTGCGCTATCGCCGCGAGCGGAAAAATATAGTCCGGTTCGTAATCTGGCAGGCTGTTGCACGAGCGACACGGTCGCCCGATATTTTGCGCCCGGCCGGGTCGGCGGTACCGAAGGTTGCGGCGCGTTGCCGATTCGTCCACGGCGACGACGAGCGGGTTGGCAAAATCGGACAGGTCCTTAGACCTGTTCGGCTTCCTTCCGCCGCTCGTCCTTCTTGCGCTCGTGGGGATCGAGCAGCTTCTTGCGCAGCCGGATCGATTTTGGCGTCACTTCGACCAGCTCATCATCCTCAATATAGGCGAGCGCCTTTTCCAGCGTCATGCGGATCGGCGGGGTGAGGCGAACCGCTTCGTCCTTCGAATGGGTCCGGATGTTGGTCAACTTTTTGCCTTTGAGCACGTTGACTTCGAGATCGTTGCCGCGCGTATGCTCGCCGACGATCATGCCGCGATACACTTTCCACCCCGGCTCGATCATCATCGGACCGCGGTCTTCCAGATTCCACATGGCGTAGGCGACGGCCTCGCCCTGGCCGGTCGAGATCAGGACGCCGTTGCGCCGTCCGGTGATTTCGCCCCGATGCGGCCCATAGGCGTGAAACAGGCGGTTCATCACCGCGGTGCCGCGCGTATCGGTGAGGAGCTCGCCCTGATAGCCGATGAGTCCTCGTGTCGGCGCGTAAAAGATGAGCCGCACGCGCCCGCCACCCGAGGGACGCATCTCGACCATTTCGCCCTTGCGCTCGGCGAGCTTCTGCACCACGACGCCGGCATGCTGCTCGTCGACATCGATGACGGCTTCCTCGATGGGCTCGAGCAATTCGCCGGATGGCCCGTACTGAAACAGAACCTTCGGTCGCGACACCGAAAGCTCGAAACCCTCGCGCCGCATGGTTTCGATCAGGATGCCGAGCTGCAATTCGCCGCGGCCGGCAACCTCCATCGAATCCCGCTCCGTCGATTCGGAAATCCGCAGAGTGACGTTGCCTTCGGCCTCGCGTAAGAGCCGCTCGCGGATCACCCGGCTCTGCACCTTGTCGCCCTCGGTGCCGGCAAGCGGGGAATCGTTGATGCGGAAGGTCATGGTCAGGGTGGGCGGATCGATCGGCTGGGCCGGCAGCGGCTCGGAAACCTCGACCGCGCAGAGCGTGTGCGAAACGAACGCCTCGGGCAGGCCGGCTATGGAGATGATGTCGCCGGCGAAACCTTCATCGATCGGGGTGCGTTCCAGGCCGCGAAAGGCAAGGACCTTGGTCGCGCGCTCCTCTTCGATCAGGCTGCCGTGACGGTCGAGCACTTTGATCGTCTGATTCGGCTTCACCGAGCCCGACGTAACGCGTCCGGTCACGATGCGGCCGAGATAGGGATTGGCCTCCAGGATCGTTCCCAGCATGCGGAACGGACCCTCCTCGACCACCGGCGGCGCCACGTGGCGAATGACGAGGTCGAACAGCGGCGCCATGCCCCGATCCTTGGGGCCGGTAGGATCGGCCGCCATCCAGCCCTGCCGGGCCGAACCGTACAGAATGGGAAAGTCGAGCTGTTCCTCGCTCGCCTCGAGCGCGGCGAACAGATCGAAGACCTCATTGGCGACTTCCGTGGGGCGGGCGTCCGACCGATCGACCTTGTTGATGATGACGATCGGCTTCAGTCCCACTTTGAGCGCCTTGGTGACCACGAACTTGGTCTGCGGCAGCGGGCCCTCGGCGGCGTCCACCAGGACCAGCGCGCCGTCCACCATGTTGAGGATGCGCTCGACCTCGCCGCCGAAATCGGCGTGGCCGGGCGTATCGACGATATTAATTCGGGTGCCCTGCCAGAGGATCGAGGTCACCTTCGAGAGGATGGTGATACCCCGCTCGCGCTCGAGGTCGTTCGAATCGAGCGCGCGCTCGGCGACCCGCTGATTCTCGCGAAAAGCCCCCGATTGCTGGAGCAAGCGGTCGACCAGCGTGGTTTTGCCATGATCGACATGGGCAATGATGGCAATGTTGCGGAGTTTCATGGGGACATCGTTAAATCGTTGCGGGCCCCCAAGGGGCCCGCGCGTTGCGGAATATAGTCAGTTGTGGCCGGTTCGCAACGCGCACGCGGATGGGGATATGGTAAAATCGATGAAACGAGCGCCGCTGGTGAGTCCTCGGGGTAACGAGGACGCACCGGGCAGATTGTGAGGTCTCTTGCGCTTTCCGCTGGCCACCCGCAGCACGCGCCGGATTCTTTGCGTATTCCCGGCTTACGCGCCGTCCTTCGGCACGTTCTCCCACTCCTACCATCTGTTCGGGCGCGTGCGCGCGTTCATGCCGCCGCAGGGCCTGCTGCTGATCGCCGCCTATATGCCCGCGCACTGGCCGGTCCGCTTTGTCGACGAGAACATCCGTCCGGCCAGCGCTGACGATTTGGCCTGGGCCGACGGCATCTTTGTCAGCGGCATGCACATCCAGGCGCCGCAGATTCACGATATCGCACGCCGCGCCAAGGCTGCCGGCAAGGCGATCGCGCTCGGCGGGCCATCGGTGTCGAGCACGCCCGAAGCGTACCCGGAATTCGATTACCTCCACATCGGCGAGATCGGCGACGCCACGGACCGGCTGATCGCCCGCCTTGATGAAGATTGCGCCGCGCCGCCCGAGCAGGTGCGCTTCGAAACCGCAGAGCGCCTAGCGCTCTCCGACTTTCCGGTGCCGGCCTATCATCTCATCAGGCTCGACCGCTATCTGCTCGGCTCGCTGCAATTCTCCAGCGGCTGCCCCTATCGCTGCGAGTTCTGCGATATCCCGGCGCTGTACGGCCGGCAGCCGCGGCTGAAGACGCCGCAGCAACTGACCGCCGAGCTCGACGCCATGCTGGCGCAGGGGCGCCACCCCTCCGTGATCTATTTCGTCGACGATAATTTCATCGGCAACCGCAAGGCGACGCGCGAGATGCTGCCGCATCTCATCGAATGGCAGAAGCGGCGCGGCCATCCGCTGCGCTTTGCCTGCGAGGCCACGCTCAATATCGCCAAGCAGAGGGAAATTCTCGCGCTGATGCGGGCAGCGGAATTCCACACGGTTTTCGTCGGCATCGAATCGGCGGAGGCCGATGCGCTCATGCACATGCGCAAGGAGCACAACGCGGCGCTGCCGATGCTCGACGCCATCCGCACGCTCAACAGCTACGGGCTCGAAGTCACCTCCGGCATTATTCTCGGGCTCGACACCGACACCGCCGAGACCGAGGCGAGGCTTAAGGCTTTCATCGACGCGTCGCAGATACCGATTCTCACCATCAATCTGTTGCAGGCGCTGCCGAGGACGCCGCTATGGGACCGCCTCAAGCGCGCCGGCCGCATCGTCGCCGACGACACCGACCTCGAAAGCAACGTGAGGTTTTTGCGACCCTACGACGAGGTGGTGGCAATGTGGCGCCGCTGCATCGCGCACGCCTACGCGCCCGAGCGGCTGTTCCAGCGCTTCACCCACCAGATCGGAGCGACTTATGCCAACCGGCTGGTCGGACCGGTCCGCGGCAAGCTCACCGTGAATAATCTCCGCCTGGCGCTGGTGCTGGCGTTCAACGTCGCCTTGCGGATCGGTGTTTTTTCCGATTATCGCCGCTGGTTCTGGAAGGCGGTCTTGCCGGCGCTTCGCCGCGGTCAGATCGACGCCGCGCTGAGCATGGGCGTCGTCGGGCATCATTTGATCCGGTTCTCGCGCGAAGCCTTGCGCGGCGAGCAGAACGCTTCGTTCTATTCCGCGCAGTCGCGGCGGTCGGCGGCTGCCGAAGCGGCGGCGCGCCGCCTGCGCGAAGCTGAGGAAGTTGGGGTCGGCTCTTAGAGGACGAAGTCGCGGGCGTGGCAGGCGCTCAGGACGCGCAAATTCATCTATGCGCTTAGACGCGCGAACATTCGTTAAGCGCGAGCCTGGTGTCCCGATTCCGAAGTTCGCATCATTATGCGGCACCCTCGTTTGCGAACTTCGGAATCGAAGGACACCGGCAACGTATTGATCTAGCGTGGCTTTGGTTCAGAAGTCCGCATGACGAGTTCGCGGCAAAAATGATGCGGACTTCTGAACCGCCACACTAGTGCTATTCTAGGCCGCGCTGCGTCCGGACGATCCCCATGGTCCGAACCGCATGCCGGTCGGCATCGCCTGATGCAGCATGAGCATTTCGCCGATGGTTTCTGAGGTCACGAGCCCGACCAATCGGCCTGACATGTCGACGATTCCGACGGCCGGTACCGATTTCTCCTGCAGCAGCCGGAATGCCTCGTCGAGGCAGCGGCTTTTGTTCAAGGTCGGGATGCCGTTGGTCATGGCGTCGGCGACGCGCGCGTCCGGCCCGCGCTCCTTCAGGGCGCGAATGAGGTCGTTGCGCGCCAGTACGCCGAGCGGCCGGCCGGCGCCGTCCACCACCGGGAACTCGCCCTGACTGGTGCGCAACAGCGTCTCGACGGCGGCGTCGACGTGCTCGTCCGGCGTCAGCGTTGCGAATTGCGTCAGCATGGCGGCTGTCACCGGGATGCCGCGCGACATGGCGCGGATCGCCACCAGATGCGCTTCCGAGGCGGCGGCGAGATAGACGAAGATGGCGATGAAGATCAAAATCGGATTGCCGAACAGGCCGAGGAAGCCGAGCGCGAAGGCGACCCATTGCCCGATCGTGGCGGCGATTTCGGTGGCGCGGACGTAACCGAGCCGCGCCGCGAGCAGCGCGCGCAGCACGCGGCCGCCGTCCATCGGAAAGGCGGGGATCAAATTGAACACGGCGAGAAACAGATTCACCACCGCGAGGCGGTCGATCATGCTGACATCGGCGCTCTCGAGCGCGGCGAGGTGGTCGGCCGAAAGGTTGGCGCCGCCGACCAGCACCAGCACCGCTGCGATGACCACGTTGACGGCAGGTCCGGCGATGGCAATGAGAAATTCTTCGCTCGGTTTTTCCGGGATGCGCTCGAGCCGCGACACGCCGCCGATCGGCAGCAGAATCACGTCGGGGGTCCGCACCCCGAAGGCCCGCGCCGTGAAGATGTGACCGAATTCGTGCAGCAGCACGCACAGGAACAACAGAACGATGAACAGCAGGCTGCTCCACGCCGCCTGCGGCCCGCCGGCGATGTATTCCACGCCGAAAATCCAAGCCAGGAACAGCAGGAAAGTCACGTGAATGCGGATCGCCGTGCCGGCGACCGATCCGATGTTCAGGGACCAGGACATGACGACCTCTTGGCGACTTCTGGCGACCCCTTGGCAGCCTCTTGGGGTTCCTGCGCAGCCGCACCGCTTGAAAGGTAGTGATGGCGCCGCCTATTTACGAGAGCGGCGTTCCGCCGAGATCGTTGTCACAGACGGAGTTTACCCATGGCGCAAAAGCTTTCCGGCGAGCCGCGCAGTCGCGTGCTCGCCCGCCTCAACGGCTGGAGCGAGGTCAAGGGCCGCGATGCCATCAGCAAAAAGTTTGTCTTCGCTGATTTCAGCGAGGCGTTCGGCTTCATGGCGCGCGTCGCCCTGGTGGCGGAGAAGCTCGACCATCATCCCGAATGGTCCAACGTCTACAAGACCGTCGAGGTCACGTTGTCGACCCACGATGCCGGTGGTTTGACCGAGCTGGACGTGAAGCTCGCCGAAGCCATGGACAAGTTCGCCAGCTAGAGCGGCGCGCACCCGCCAAGGCAGGCGCTTCGCCTTGCCGCTGCCGCCTTTCGCAGCCATCCTGTCGCGGCCATGTGAGTCCAGAGGGCGGAGCCGGGCACATGTCGTTCGGGCACGATGGCGCATCTTGGGTTGACGCCGAAGCGCTGGCGCGCCGTTTCGCCGCCGACGAGCATGAAGTGCGGCGCGGATTTTGGCGCAAGCTGCGGCGCCTCGCGGCGCAGCTGCCGTTCGCCGAAGATTTGATTGCCGCGCATTATTGTGCGTTCGATCGGCAAACGCCGCTCAAGGTAAAGGCCGTCCTCATTGGCGCGCTCGCTTATTTCGTGCTGCCGACCGATGTCGTTCCCGATTATCTCCCGGTGATCGGCTATGCGGACGATGCCGCGGTGCTCGCCGCCGCCATCAAGCTCGTCGCCTCGCACATCACGCCCGAGCACCGCGAGGCGGCGGGGCGCATGCTCGCGCGCATGCGCGGTGACGTGTGATCAGGGCCGCAGCACGATCTTGCCCATGGCCTTGCGGTCGGCGATGGCCTTGAGCGCCGCCGCGGTCTCGGCCAGCGGATAGACCGCGTGCACATGGGCGCTGAGCTTGCCTTCGGCACACCACTTTACGATATCGGTCATCAAGGCGCGCTGAGCCTGCGGCTCGCGCATCGTCCACGCCCCCCAAAGGACGCCGCGAATGTCGCTGCTCTTGAGCAGGACGAGATTGAGCGGGAGTTTGGGAATCTCTCCGGCGGCGAAGCCGATCACAAGATAGCGGCCCCCCCAGCCGAGCGCGCGCACGGCGGGCTCCGCATAGGGGCCGCCGACCGGATCGTAGACCACATCGATGCCGCGCTCGCCGCCTAGCCGCTTCAGCGCATCACGCAAGTCTTCGCTGGCGTAATTCACCGTTTCGTCGGCGCCGTGGGATCGGGCGAAGGCGAGCTTTTCGTCGGATGAGGCGCAGGCGATGACGCGCGCGCCCATGATCTTGCCGACCTCGACCGCGGCAAGTCCGGTGCCGCCGGAGGCGCCGAGCACGGCGAGCGTCTCCCCTGGCTTGAGGTCGGCGCGTCTGCGCAGGGCGTAGAGCGTCGTGCCATAGGTCACGGTGACGCCGGCCGCCCGCTCGAAATCGAGACTATCGGGGATCTTCACCAGGACCCTTGCGGGGACGGCAACATATTCGCGGGCCGCACCCGAACCGGCACCGATTACGCGGTCGCCGGGGACAACGTCCGTCACCCCGGCGCCTACGCTCTCGACCATTCCGGCGAATTCCGACGCCGGCGAGAACGGAAAGGGCGGCTTGTTCTGGTATTTGCCTGCGATGATCAACAAGTCGAAGAAGTTGAGCGCTGCGCCCTTGACCCGCACCACGGCCTCGCCGGGCCCGGCGGTGGGCTGCGGGATGTCTGCGAGTTCGAGTTCGTCAGGCGTACAAAAATGCGTGCAGAGTATCGCTTTCATGGATGTCACTGTCCTCCGGGAAGCCGCCAAGCGCGCGCCCGCGATCAGTAATCACAAAACACGGGGACCTTGGAAGTAGCTGGGGCCTCTGCGAACTGCCGCGGTGATTCACGCTCCCAAGCGACAGCTGGCTGCGCCGGCCGGCAGGGCGCTTGTTGCCGCCGCAAGGGGCACCAGTTGCGTCTTCGCCTTGTCGATTCCGTTCCCTCCTCGGCCAAAATGGGTTAAACATGAAGGGCTTGGATTCAATCAGCGCCGTTTTCGTGAGGCCCGATGCATATCCATCGACCATGGCAAGTTGCCTTTTCGCTGCTCATTACGGCGGCAATTGCCGTTCCCGCGCTCGCCCAGCAATCGGAGGCTCCGGCCCCCGCAACATCGCCCACGCCCGCAGTCCCGGCACCAAAGAAGCCGCCCAAGCATAAACCTGCCGCACCCGCGACTGCTCCAGCTGCGGCGCCGGCAACGGCACCGGCTGCGGCCGTGGCAGGTGGCGTGAAGCCGACCCTGCTCGGCCAATATGGCGATTGGGGCGCCTATACGGCTTCCCCGGGCGGGAAAAAGATCTGCTTTGCCATTGCGAAGCCTTCGTCCTCGGAGACCAATCCGCCCAATCGGCCGCGCAATCCGGCCTATATGTTCATTTCCTCGCGGCCGGCCGACAAGGTGAGCAACGAGGTCTCGATCATCATCGGGTATCCGTTCAAGCCGAATTCCGAGGCGACCGTGGATATCGGCTCGACCTCGTTTGCGCTCTACACCCAGCAGGACGGCGCCTGGATCAAGAACGCAGCGGATGAGGCCCATATGGTTGAGGCCATGCGGGCGGGGCAAAGCGCGGTGGTGAAGGGCGCATCCGCGAAGGGAACGCGAACGACAGACACTTTCTTGCTCCGTGGTCTCTCCCAAGCCCTCGACCGCACCGACCAGGATTGCAAGTAGACGGGGCTGCACAGAACGCTTCGGGCCGCTGTCCGCGCCGTGCCTTAGGTCGGGCACTATCGGGAAGGGACGTTTCGCCCCATCTATGCCGAGGCGCGCTAGCGCCCTTTTTCATCGGATTGGCTATGACTGCTCCGCATGCCGCGACCCAGCCGGGTGACATCGCAGCGGCCGCTCAGATCGAAAAGCGGCCGCTTGAGCGCTACGTCGCGCCGGCAAAGCCTTCGCTGGTCGGGCTGCCGCGCGACGCGCTCGCCGAGGCGCTCGGCGCCGCCGGCGTGCCGGAGCGGCAGCGCCGCATGCGGGTGCAACAAGTCTGGCACTGGCTTTACGTGCGCGGCGTCCAAGACTTCGACGAGATGACGACGCTGTCGAAGGAGCTCCGCGCGGAACTGGCGCGGCACTTCACCCTGGCGCGTCCGGAAATCGCCGCCGAGCACGTCTCGGTCGACGGCACGCGCAAGTGGCTGATCCGGCTTCCCGGCGAGGTCCCTGGCCGGCCGCATGAGGTCGAATGCGTCTACATTCCGGAAAGCGATCGCGGCACCCTGTGCATTTCGAGCCAGGTCGGCTGCACGCTCAATTGCTCGTTCTGCCACACCGGTACGCAGCGCCTAGTCCGCAATCTCACGCCGGGCGAGATCGTCGGGCAGGTGGTGCTGGCGCGCGACCGGCTCGGCGATTGGCAGCGGGCGGCGGCGCCCGCCGGTGCAGAGCCCGAGAAGCGCCTCGTCTCCAACGTCGTCATGATGGGGATGGGCGAGCCGCTCTACAATTTCGAGGCCGTGCGCGACGGCCTCGGCGTCGTCGCCGACGGCGAGGGCTTGAGCATTTCCAAGCGGCGGATCACGCTGTCGACATCGGGCGTGGTGCCCAATATTGCCCGCGCCGGGACCGAGATCGGCGTCATGCTTGCGGTCTCGCTGCACGCCGTCACCGACGAGCTGCGCAACGAGCTGGTGCCGCTGAACCGCAAATATCCGCTGCGCGAGCT
>Ga0187863_10002332_pt1 | contig 14536 bp, 8 predicted proteins | sample June2016WEW_11_1_FD_132975 | JGI IMG/M metagenome (GOLD analysis project Ga0187863, IMG submission 132975) | Peatland microbial communities from SPRUCE experiment site at the Marcell Experimental Forest, Minnesota, USA - June2016WEW_11_10 | ecosystem: Environmental > Terrestrial > Soil >... | reverse complement strand
GGGAAGAACCCAGCACCGACACCGCCGCCGGCGACCTTAGACAACTCCCTTGCCAAGCTAGAAAACAACTCGCCAAGTAGTCCCACACCCGTACCAGGAATATCTCTGGCGGAGAAGGTCAGAAGCTATATCGAGAAATACGACGGTGGAAACTGTTTCTTCGTGGTGCCGGTCGCTATCAGTGAGCATGCGGCAGTGATCGAAGGTTTTGGTTCTTCGATAGAACCGTTCCGCTCGCTTGATACAGCATTTCAACGTTCGATCGGTTTCGAGGCTGACATCGGCGTGCGCGAAGTCACTGAACAGCAATGCCCCGCCATTAGCTTCCTGGCGCGGCTGCGTGGGGAAAATGCGCGCGCCCCGCACCTCGACATTGATCGGGAAGCGTTGCACAACGGCGAGGTGCTCAACGGAATGGTAGATCACTATGGCACACGCCAAGTGGCCCTCTTTCTTGTTTCCGATGACGGCACCGTGCAGAATCTCTCAAGTCTGCTGAAGCCGGGCACGGATGCAAAAACATTTAACATTGGCATGAAACGCCCTGAAGGCACGGCGGGCCGCCAACCGCAGCTGTTGATCGCCGTGACAAGCGCCTCACTCGTCAATGCTCTCCAGCTTGGTGAGCCGTCCAAGGCGGATCACTTCTTCGTCCAGGTGTTGAGCGAAGCAGCAAAATCAGGCACACCGCTGAGCGCCGCAGCAAGATATTTCATGCTGGAGCAATGATGCCGATTAACCGAACCAAGAGCCTAGATTTGCTCTGTTAACCTGCCGGTGCTTTGGACTACCTGATCGCATAGAATTTCACATCGAAGGACCAGTGCGCCTCCTCAAATCGATCCTTCCCGCCTTCATTTGGAATCCGCAACGCATTTGCGTATTTGCTCAAATATTCGATGGCGGATATGCTGCCTACGAGTGAATTCGGCACATCCGGCAAATCGACCAATTGCACCGGACGATCGCTAAGAAGAGCAATTACCATGGCAGTTCCAGTGGGAGGCGAAGCGACGAATTCAAACCTGGAATAAGGGCTCTGCCGGTCGGGTATCTGGAGTGACTTGCCAGGTCGGAGATAGTTGGATTGTTCCCTAACCCCGCTTGGCGCCATGAGAGACATCGGATTCGGATAGATTTGAACAAGCTTACCGGTCGCATCGACGTCAACAAGAATAAGATAACCCGCTTTCTTGCTAGAGATCTGAAACGATACCTGAGAGCCGGCCACGATGTCTGGCCCGGGGAGGATTTGCATCGAAAGCCCGGCCGCGTTCGGAATTTTCATCCCGTTTGAAAGCGCCTCGAGATCCTGGCGCGGACGAGGCCCACTATCGGGGTTATTGGGGGCATTGGCGAAATTGTTGAGTGCGGGCTGTAAAGCCGTTGGCACGTCTGGAGCCACAGGAGCTGGAACTTCACTCGGAGGCGGCTTGACAGCCGGCGTCAATAGCGCCGGAACCGGCGTCGCCGTGGAAACTGCGGGCGGTGCTGGTGGTGGAGCAACGATAGATGGCAACGGAGCCACCGGGGCGAGCAGTGCCGGACTTGTGGTGTCGCTGTCCGGCGGAACTAAAACTTGCGAAGGACTGCCCACAGCAGATGGTGGGGTCGGCGCACCGATAATCCGCACGCCGCGTGTGCTCTCGTCGCCGTCGGTTTGACTCTGAGCTGTGCCGCAAACTGCAAAAGCAAAGCCCATGATTGCGAGGACGGCGGCACTGTTGACTCCGGTCCGTTTTCTTTGAGAGAGCGACATTGGCAATCCCTACGGCGCGGTGAAAAGGCCAGCGGAACCAATCCGCGCGTCTGCGGGCATATAACGCTTGATCATGTTGACCATTTGCACAGCAGATCGTCTATTATTCAACTCGTGAAGCGCTTGTTCGAGGGCAGCCATCCGCTGTTGCGAGGTTATGGCAACCAGTTGGTCGCTGCCAAACGGTTTTCGAACACGCACCGGAAAACTGTACTCGTCGGTCGGAAGGACGTGCGGGTCCGAGCCGATCGGGTACAGCATCTGAACCGTCCCGTCGCCAGTGATGTCGAACAGAATAAGCGCGCGTCCTGCAACCTCCGCTATTTCGATCTGGACTACGCTTGCATTGCGATGCAAGCTGTCGTCGGGGGCCACTTTTATCGATTGAGGCGACTTGCCGGCAATAAGCTTAAGTTCGCGAATAGCCATCGCACGATCGATAACGCTTGGTAGATCGTTTGGATTGACTCCGTATGCAACAACGTCGCCCCAAGACAGAACGTCACGCGATGCCGGATCCCAGGTCAGATCTGGGTGGTCGACTGGCGATACTATTTCAAAATGCGCCTGTTGCGCTTTAAGCCCGGCAAAATAGGCAGTGTTGCCATCCAATGATGCGATTTTGACCGGACGATCGTTGCCAGCCGCCTGAGAACTTGATAAAGCACCCGAATCCGGCAATGAATGCGGTGTGTCAATGCTCACTGAGCGGGTCATGCGAAAGACAACTTCAGCATTGAGATCCTGGCTTGGAGATGCCATCGTGACAATATTCTGACGCTCGTTCGAGAGTTGGTACACAACTTGCCGAATATTCCCAAAAAGTTCCTTTAGAGTGATTTTGCCGTCACCGTGGGTATCGGCATTCCCTTCGAGGGCGCGGGCGACAGCATAACTCAATGCGCCGCGCAACCCGGCAATTCCGGGAATTTGGACTTCCGGCGCCTTGGTCTTGCGATCAACTGCAGCCAGAAAGGCGGTCCGATCGAAGTCTAATTCGGTCATAAGTTCGTCTGCGGTTGTTGTGACAGGCTGAAGCAAGTCCGTAGACAATCTGTAGCTAGGTACCTGCCGGAAACTCATCTCTTCGGAGCGTGGATCTATGTCGCGGGTCAGCCCGCCGCCGAAACAAGTATCAGCGACGAAAAGAACGTGTGCTCCTCGCGACTCGATTTGCTTGATGAAATGATTAAACTCGGCACCGAGTATGCGTTCCTTCGAACCTTCCGCCGAATCCTCGAAGCCTGAAAGCAAAAATACGTTCTCGACGCCGTCGGGCTGAGTCCCCCTCACCCGTTCTGGCTCTTGCGCGCCGTGCCCGGCAAGTGAAAGAATCACGACATCGCGCGGACCTGTCCGTTCAAGAAGGCGATTGAGGGATAGGAGGATAGATGAACGATCTGCGTTGGCATCGATCAGATCGGTAACATCCTCGACCCCTACCCTACGCAGCGAATTGGCTATGTCGCGCGCGTCGGCAACTGCCCCCTTCAAAGGACGCACATGACGATAGGCATCGATGCCAATAACTAAAGCGCGAACCCCACCGCCATACGCGCTGCGCAGGAACCCACTCTCATTTGACGCCGCTTCCGCGGATAACGGCGCGGGCGTTATCACAATCGCCGTCAATATTAGAATGAAACCCCAAATTCCTGAAGGCATCAGACCATCCGTCGAATCATTCGCGTCGCCACTCGACCCGCCGGTTGAGCGCGTAGATATCCGCTTCGGTGAGTCCGGACGTATCGGATAGATGCATGGGCTCGTTTGCGCCTCTTCCCTCTGTCTCAATGGCAATGGCTAATCCATTCTGCTTGAGGAACGCAGCGACCGCATCGGCCCTGTCGCGCGACAATTTCATGTTGAATTCCGCGGTCCCGCGAACATCGGTATGGCCGATCAGCAAAATGTGTGACGGTTTCTGCTCCTGCAAAGCCCCTAGCAATTCGCGCGCGGCGTCCTGTCCAACACTGGTAAAAGTCGTCATCCGATACTCGAACGTGATTGGTACGGGGATTGCACGGGGAACGATGCCACGCACGGAGCGCGAATAGTATCCTCCCAGCGTGCCGTCACGTTGGTCTCGAGCAGTTTTGACAAACTTCTCGCCCCCGCCAGAGCCCGCGCCATTGGCGGCGAGAAGGCGCGCCTGCCCTGATCGCTCGATCAGCCCTTCGATATCGAATTTCGATGGAGGCGTGGGAGTGAGCGTTTCATTTTTAATAATCTCGATGGCGAGATCGTAGGCCACCGCGGCCTCGGTAAATCGTCGTTCGCCGAAGCGCACCTCGCCAAGGGTCGCCGACGCCTGCCACAGCACTTCAGGCGATTGCGCGGCCGAGAGTAAGCGCTCGTAATCCGCAACAGGACGACCTCGGGCCATCATCTGCTGAGCGAGACTGAGACGTAGCGCAGCGAGCCGTCTCTGGACAGGTACCTGATAGCGGCCACAGTCAGCGCTGGTCGCGATTTGGTCGACGAGTCTTTGCGCCTGGCTCTCATCTCCCGAATCGACAGTACGATTGAATTCGTTCAGGAGGGACTGGCAGTCATCGGCAAGCGCGAACGCCGGTAGCAAGAATGTACCGGGCACGGCGACGGCAGCAATTACAAGCAGTCGAAAAAACCCACGCATGGTGATGCCGCAAACAGCGCGTTGTCACACGCCTTCCAGTCTAGATTATAAAGCTTCTGAAGATGTCGACAAGTCCAGTCCGGGCAGTCCATCCCGTAGGACACCAGGGTTCCGGTAATTGTTCCCGCAAAAACTGCCATTCAGGCTGATGGTAGGAGCAAGGGTCCGCGTTGAGCGGCCTCAAGCATCAGAAAGACAAACGCAGCATGCACCAGTTTGCTGGCCCGGACGCTTCGGTTACCGCGCGGATTTTCATTACAGACGGGCCGGTTCTGAATGCCTCTTTATGCTAGTCTCAATCCCCGGCGCAGGAGCGTCATGACCGAGACTCGGAAACTTGCCGCGATCATGGCAGCGGATGTGGTCGGATACAGTCGGCTTGCCGGCTCCGACGAAGATCGGACGCTGGCGCGGCTTCGGGCGCTCCGGAGCGACCTAATCGATCCCACCATCGCTGTGCATCACGGGCGTATGGTGAAACGCATCGGCGATGGCAGTCTTATTGAGTTCCGAAGCGTGGTTGACGCCGTGCGGTGTGCGATCGAGGTGCAAAACGGCATGGTCGAACGCAATGCCGGTCTCCCACCCGAGCGCCGTATTGAGTTCCGTGTCGGCATCCATTTGGCCGATGTGGTCGAGGAGAGCGACGGCGACCTAATGGGCGATGGCGTCAATATCGCCGCGCGATTGGAAGGTATCGCGAAGCCCGGGACCATATGCCTGTCGGAAGACGCCTATCGCCAGGTGAGCGGGAGGCTCGATATGGAGATCACCGATCTCGGCCCGACTCAGCTCAAGAACATCGAAAAGTCAATCCGGGTCTATTCGCTCGAAGTTGGCAAGCGGGCCCAAGTGAGGGCTGCAATGGCAGCCGCGCCGACGGCGCCGATGAAGCTTTGGGCCCCGGCGCTGCTCGCCACAGCGGCTGCGTTGCTCGTTCTGAGCGCCGCAGGTGCGTGGTATTTCCTTGGCACCACCCGGACCACGCCGGTCGCGTCGAGCGATCCAACTACGGTCGAGGCCGCACATCTTTCCATCGTTGTGCTGCCCTTCGCCAATCTCTCCGGCGATCCGAGCCAGGATTATTTCGCCGATGGCATCGCCGAAAACCTCACGACCGACCTATCGCGCATTCGCAACAGTTTCGTGATTGCACGCAACACCGCTTTCACCTTCAAGGGCAAGAACATCAACGCCAAGGAGATCAGCAAGGAACTTGGTGTTCGCTATGTGCTCGAAGGCTCGGTGCAGCGCGACCAGAACCATGTTCGAGTCAACGCCCAACTTATTGATGGCAAGACCGGAGCGCATCTCTGGGCCGACCGCTTCGAGGAAGAAATGGCCGACGTGTTCAAGCTGCAAGATCAGGTGGTGGCGCGATTAGCCAATACGTTAGGTTACGAACTGGTCAAGGCAGAAGCGAAAAAGAGTACCCAGTCCGGGAATCCCGACGCCATCGATTTGACCATGCGTGGGTGGGCAATATTTAACAAACCGCAATTGTTTGCCGACAAGGATAGCGTCGCGAAGGCCCTTGCTCTGTTCGAGCAGGCGTTGAACCTCGACCCCAACAATGTCGATGCATTAGTTGGAACCGCTGCTGCCGAACAGTGGGATTTCCTTTACAGTGGAATGCACTATAAACTCGGACAAATCACTAGGATCGAAGAGTTGCTCGCCAACGCGATCAGGATAGATCCGACGGATCCTCGAGCATACGTCGTTCGGGCATTAACCTACCGCGTCACCAAGCGGCTCAAGGAGGCCGCAGATGACGCACAAACTGCGGTAAGACTTAATCCCAACTACGCTTCGGCATATGCTCAGCTGGCTCAGGACCAAGTGACACCAGAGGAACTTCCGCTGGCTATTGCAAATATCGACCAAGCAATCAGACTAAGCCCTCGTGATCCGGAAATGGGCCGCTGGCGCTGGATCAAGGGTGCTGCGTTCAACTACATGGGCCGGTACCAGGACGCGATCCGGGAAGACCAAGCCGCGCTGGACAGTGGGTACTCAGCGTGGCCCGTCTACTCACATCTAGCCGTCGCATACGCCTTCATGGGCCGGCAATCGGAGGCCGAAGCTGCCATTGCGCACGCTCGCAAACGAAACCCCGAGTTCACCATCAAGTGGCTGCGCGCGCGGATCGAGGAGCCCGAATTGTTTTACGAAGGATTGCGGAAGGCGGGGCTATCGGAAGAATAAGCACCGGCAATTTTTCGCGCGGAACGAGGCGATGCGGCGGCCACTGACGCACCTAATGGAGTTCCACTGAGGGGTATTCGTGTCTGAGACCGAATCTGAAAGAGCGGACTTTGTAACCGCGTCCTCCCTTCCATCGGTTCGCAGTTGATCGTTGGCCTATTGCCTTCGGCGCGGCCGCTTCGCCATCGTCTGAGGCTTCTCTGGCGCCGGGGCAACTTGCGCCACAGCGCTGGTATCGTTTACCAGCGCGCGAAAGCGAACAGGCCGGTAGCCTCGCGCCAGTAGCGACGACAGCGGGTAGACATTGCGGCAGACCCGACCATTGCAGGCGCCCGGCGAGGATTCCATCACCTCCGCCATTTGATTCGATGTGAATCGTAAGAACAGCATGACGTGCGAACCAGGCTTGTCGAGCGCATCGCCGGGGCGCAGATCCAATGGATTGGTCACGGGCTGCGCGATTGCCGGGATTGCACTGGTGGTAAACTGATGAGCCAAACCCCAGGCGGCACTGACAAAAGCAGAACAGTCGACCCCGGTGACGTCTGATCGGGGAGCATTGTGGGTACATATATTGCCTGCGAGTACCCCATGCTCGATCTTGCTGCGAATTTGGTCGAGCGAGCCGAAACAACCCCAACAATAGGGAATACCACGGACCTGCTGCCCTAGCTTGCCATGCAAATAGAATGGACGCCGAACACGACCGGCAAAGCCGGTGCAAACGTTGTCGGGGTCGCGGCCATAGGCAGCTGGGTTGACTTGCCACTGTATACCTTCAAACGCAAAGGCGGTTTCGATGACTCGCTGCCGCGTTAGCGGCCGCACTGCTGTGATAGGACCGCGTGCTGAGATCGGCGAGGGCGGCGCAGAACTACCCATCCGGATGTCGATCACCTTTCCGCTGGACAACGGACGGAAGCCCACTCCCAACACCTCGACGCCACTGCTCTCGGTTCGAAGAAAATAGACGTCGCCGTCGGTCGAAACTGTTACGAACCGACGTGACAACGGAACATTGCTGAGTGGCAGTTCGTAGATGCCCTCAAGTACTCCCGCGGGCGAATAACGCGCAACGAAAGCAGCGGCGGTACCGAAAGAAACCGGAATATCTTCGGCGAATACAAACATGCGCCCATTACGGTCGATTTCCAGGAATTCGACCGCGCCTAGCCGATCGCGCACCTTTATGGCCAGCCGCGCCGCCGGGGGACCGGCCATTTCACCTTGTCGACGGACTTCTATTCGGGCACCCGAATGATCGCCGTCCGGAATGACATCGATAACCAGCGATCCGGCGCCGCGCGAGGCGACGTACTGGCGAGGGCGCGCCTGAGGCTTAAGTGTTGTTGCGGCTCGGGTATTTTCGTCGAGCAGTTCGGTCGCGTCGCCCGGATCTAACGAGCCCATCTGCGCGAATGCCGACACCACTGTTTGGTCATCCGCGGCGCGGGTAGTGACCTCTTCGAGCCCCCGAAACGACGTATTGTCCTTGCCGGTTGCCGGTTGCAACATATGAACCGATCCGTCCCATACGAGAATATCGGACTTCCGCACAATCAGGTCGGTTGGTTGCAATTGATCCGGAAATTCAAGGATCCGGGATTCCGCCGCCGGCGTTTTTGGGTCGAACTCCACAATTCGCCCGTTAACTTGGTCGAGTAGGTAGATCTCGCCATTTTCGTCAGTTGTTAGCGCCTGCGGCCCGTCGATCTCTGTATCCTGACTACCTTCGATAATCCCGACCGCATTTTGCCCAGTGCCGCCAGCGAAGCGCTTAACGACGACATCCGCGGCCACAGCCCCGCCCATCGGGGCCAAAGCAAAGATCAATCCGAGCGCGTATAAGCTGACTTTCGATTTTCCGGGCCGCATGGCATTTCCATTAAAAAGATGCCACAATTATTCGTAGCACAGTCGGAATTCCGATGACAATTGGCTGGTGGAACTGGAACTCAGTGGAATACCTTCGGATCGATAGCATGCGCCAAATTGCCTGCAGTGTCTTCGCTTTAATTCCGCTCTTCCTGGCAGCTGGCTCGCTTTGCCTTGCCAATGATTCTGCGGCCGAGCTCTCCGTCGGCGGGCTCGTTTTCACTCGGTCCGATGAAGTATCGTTGGAATCAGAGTCTCTGAGGATTTCGCCGGATGTCGTGGCCGTTCGATATCAGTTCTTGAATCAAACTCAAAAACCTGTCACCTTGACGATCGCGTTTCCCCTACCAGATATCGACTTGTTGGAAGGGGAAAACTATTCGATTCCAAACAACGACCCGACGAATTTTCTCGGCTTCAAAACCAAAGTCGACGGAAAACCCGTCAACTTTAGCATACACCAACGTGCATTTCTCGGCACCAAGGACATCAGCGCGGCGCTGCAGGGCCTCGGTGTACCGTTGTTGCCAATCGGGCCGGAGCAGAGTCGCTTATCCGACCTGCCCGAAGCGACGCGTGAGAAATTGATTCAACAAGGCTTGCTGTTGCCAAACGGAACCGACGATCAGGGACGACAACTTTACGAAGGCGCATGGACAGTGAAGACAGCCGCCGTCCGGCAACAGACGTTCGAGCCCAATCGGGCAGCTATTGTGGAGCACCGCTATCATACCAGCCTCGGGATGAGCTTCGACACCGTGCTTCGCAAGGGACTCCGTGAAAACAAGGCAATGGCGGCCGAGATTGAGCGTTATCGCAAAGAATATTGCGTCGGCGATGCCTTCCTTGCGGGGCTAGACGGGCTCGCTGGCGCAGGAGAGGCTAATAAACTAAAACTCCAGGAGCGACGGATCAGCTACGTTTTGAAAACCGGCGCCAATTGGGCCGGTCCGATCAAGGACTTCAAGTTGACGGTTGACAAGCAGAAACCGGACCGGCTGATCAGTTTTTGCGCTAAGCCGATTAAGGTAATTTCACCCACGTTGGTAGAGTTCACGGCTAAGGATTTCACACCTGACAAGGATCTGAAAATCCTCATCTTGGGACGATTTTAGCCCCATCCCAAACTCAGTGCGGACCGCTGAACTCGTGTAGCTTTTTCTTCGCCGAATCGTCGCCCTTCGCCGCCGCCCTGGCATACCATTTGCGGGCTTCATCGAGGTCCTTGGTGACGCCCTTTCCCTCGGCATAGAGTCTCCCGAGATTGCGCATACCGAGAGGATTATCAAGCGCTGCACTTTTCTCGTACCACTTGCGCGCCTCTCCAAAGTCGTGTGGGATGTCTCGTCCAAATTCGTATAGCGAGCCGAGATTGTTCATTCCGGTGCTATCCCCAGCGGCCGCGGCTTTTTGATACAGCTGTCGCGCTTTGCCGTAATCGGGAGCAATACCCTTGCCCGTCTCATAGATGAACCCGAGGTCGGCCATAGCGGCCACATTGCCAAGCGCGACGGCTTTTTCGAACCAACGCCGCGCCAGCGCGTAATCCTGCGCTCCAAGATGGCCACTAGCCCAGAGTAGGCCGAGAAATTCCATAGCGGGGGCATAGCCAGCAGCAGCCGCTCCTTCGTACAATCTCCGCGCGCTCCCGAAATTCCTATCCGCCTCTGCAACTCGACCTGCTTCGAATTCGAACCGAACGATGGTTGGGTGCTCGCGCTGCGCTGTCTCACACGCCGGCACAGCAGCTTCAATCTTAATTTCATTGAGCGGGACCCCGCCAACCCCGGCGGGGCGTAAATCATCAAGAGGAGATGCTGCCAACCTATCGCACTCAGTAATAAGTTGAGAGCGATCGGCTGTCGGAACTGGGCCCGATGAAGTCGCAACTAGGCCAGGCGAGGTCGCAACTGAAGGCGACGGGGCCGCACCTGAGCCCGACGAAAGCGCTCCCGACGAGCTCGAGGCTGTTTCCATAAGTGGTGCCATTGCCGGCCTGAGATAGATCTTTTCTTTCGAGAGTGACCCATAAACAAATGGCTGTTGCGCGCCGCCAGTTGCCGCCGCGACTTCATCCCGTACACGTCGAAATAGGAAATTGATCTCCAGACCAGGTGTTTCGAGGTTGTTCAACAATGCCGCGGTGAATGGGCTGTGACTACCTGTTCCGTCTTCGCTTGTGGTGCCGTCCCGCGCTGCGTACGCAACAAGAATGTTTTTTCGTGGTTCGACTCTCGCAAGGCCGCGTTCGACGGTACGCAATTGGCCTGTATGCAGCATCTTTGCCGCGAATGGGTTGTTCCGACAAGCATCTAATATGACCAAGCCGAGGCGAGCGCTATTGGAGACCGCGAGCATCACTGTCCGCAGGCTTACGGCCTCTTTATCAACGTCAATTTCGGTTTTCGCAGCGGCATCCACGGGCAAGAGCCAATTCTCGCCGCCCATCTCCATACCGTGACCGGCGAAATAGACCACCGCGACATCAGCGCCCATTGCTGTTCGGTTGAATTGCAAAAGTGCTTTGCGGAAGCTATCGAAGTTCGCGTCCAAAATCTGCGTTACCGAGAAGCCAAGTCTTTCGAGTGAACGCCCGACCTCTTTCGCATCATTTTGAGGATTTGCTAAGGCAGCGACATTTACATACCGACTGTTGCCTATCACCAGCGCAACCCGGGTCTGCGCTAGAGGCGACGCTGGGGCCAACAGGACAACGGCAAATGCAATCACGCTTAGTTTCAGGAGCGAAGGCCTGCAAGCTCTGCACCATATATTCCCGGTCGATCGCATCCCGGTCGACTACCTTGGCACTTTGATGGTCACCGTGGGAACCCGAATGTCGGGCGTCTGAACCCTAACCCGCGTCGCGACGGTGTGAACACTGAGGTTCGTATGGTTAAGGGTTGTCACCTTTGCATTACGAGGTGCTGTCAGTCGTGCGTTGCGAAATGCCGGTTGACCGATATGCTGACCATGGAATTTGACCGGTCTGAATGGAATGGGGCGTTTCGGATTATGCTCATGCCTTACGGCGGGATGAAAGTCGCCGCTCGTTGGCGCGGAACCTTGGGGCGGCGGTGGCGTAACCTCAGCTTCAGTGTGTAGCGAGGTGGATTCCACTGAATTTCCATCTGAGAGAAGCGGTTGGATTGCCTGAGACGTGGCGCTATACAGCTGCGCAGCGGTATCGTTATTCGCCTCGGCCAAATGAACTGCCGCCGAGCATTCCCCGGCGGCTCGGCCAGTATCCCCCAATTTCACCAAGCATCGACAAAGCTGGTATTTCAGCCGCGCGACATCCGGATGCCTCAGGATTGCCTGATGACACACAATGACAGCACGTCGGGCATCGAGGCTGCCATATTCGACACCGGCAATGCTCGACGGTTTGCTTGCGTCCCCCGGGTCGGCCGCGAGCCGGTCGCATTCGCCCACATAATATGCCTCGCTGGAGCGCTGTCCGAGCGCTGGAACCGCGCCGACTTCGGAGAGCGTCTGCTGCACTAGCGTCCTGTGAGGTCTGGTTGGAAAGTCTTCGGAGAACGCAAGCAATGTCGCCGGGTCCTTCGAAGCCTTGATGACCTTCCAAGCTTGTTCAACTTCGGGGGTCATTCGACGAAAGTGACGTGCGATGCCCTTGTCCTTTCCAAGGGGACGTCCTGCATCCGGCTCCCTCGCTGGATTGCCCGAAGCTCTTGCGGCGTTGCTCCCAAGGTCCGGCTGCGACCCAAGCCTCTCGAGGCTCTCGATGCGAGCTCGGGCGGCGTCTGAATAACGGCTGGTAGGGAACTTTTCCAAGAACCGGTGCAGCGAAGCCTGGTCCGTGCTCTCGCTCAAAAAGGACCAGCTGATCTCGTCTGGTTGGAGCGGCGCAGAGGGTCCGGCGTCGGTCGTTACTTGCGGTGCATCAATCGAGGCAATGCGTTGTCTGGCTTCCCCGACGTGCCCACTAGAGGGAAACTGTTCAAGAAAGCCGCGCAATATTGTGGGTTCCGTACTGTGCTGAAGATATGACCACGCAATTTCGTCTGCAGGTGTTTCGATCGTCGCGGAAACCGCTTTCCTAGGGGCAGCATTGTCCGCGTCTGCGGCCGGCTTGAGATAGATCTCATCCTGTGACAACGACCCATAAAGGAAAGGCTCCTGCGTTTCATGCGTCTCGTCCAGGACGTCGTCACGAACATTGCGGAATAGAAAATTGACTTCTAAACCCGGTGTCTCAATGTTGTTCAATAGAGCCTGGGTAAAGGCGCTGTGTTCGCCGGAGCTATCGTCCGCTGTTGTTCCGTCTTTTGCCGCGAAAACAACCAGAACGTTGCTATTTGGCTCGACGCGCGCCAGTCCGCGCTCGATGGCGCGGGTCTGGCTTGAGCGCTGCATCTTTGCGAGAAAAGGATTCTGGCGACACGAGTCGAGGAGGATAAGGCCCAACGTCTTTGCACTCGAAACCGTTTGCATGAGAGAGTGTAGGCTAATCGCCTCATTTTCCACATCGATATCGTTCTTTAGTTCAGCATCTACTGGGATGAGCCAATTCTCGCCATTCATCTCGAGCCCGTGACCGGAATAGTAAACGACGGCCATATCGGCGCTCCGAGCCTCACGGCCGAAGCTCAGCAACGCGCGGCGAAAGCTGTCGAAGTTGGCTTCGGTAACTTTGCTTACAGAGAACCCGAGGCGTTCCATCGACGCCGCTATCGCATCTGCGTCCAGTCGCGGGTTGCCTAAAGCTAGAGCATTTTGGTAAGTGCTATTTCCAATGACAAGTGCAATACGGGTCTCGGCACGGGCCGCGCCCGGCAAAAGTAGACATGTAAGGACTGCTGCCGCCAGGCGAACGGTCAGGGCCTTGGCCACCATCTCCAACCCTCCAAGCGAAGTGCGGCTGGCTAAATACCCCTGCGGTTAATACCTCTGGTGTAAATCTAGACCTTTGGCCGCTGTTTGCAACCAGTGACCGTCTGAGGTCGATTTTGAATTAAGCTCGCTCCTTGCACCGCATGCAGGTGCTTCAGTGAGTGCGCATATTTGCGGCCAAGCGTAGCAACCGTACCGTGCGTGGCATTTTTGACACAAAAGGTCGAATTGAGCCGGTGACGCCTGTTTCATAATTGCATTTGTCGGACGGACCTCTAGCCTAAGTGGCGGCAACACTCCGAGGGGCGCGCGGGATGCTAGCTAGGGTGGTTTGTCGGAAGACAGCCATTGCAGCGGTTCTTTTTTTGGCGGCCCTGGCCGCTTTCAATGCGGCGTTTGTGCCTATCGCGATCGCCGCCGTTGCATGTACCTGTCCCGGTGGCGGCACGCTGTCCGGCACGACGTGCGCCCCCACGCGCCCAGCGACGCAGACTACAACGCCCTCATGTCCCGCGGGCTACACGTTGTCGGGGGGGGCGACTTGCACCGCTATGGTTCTTTCGGGTCCCTGTCCCGCGGGTTACACCCTAACGTTTTTATCACCGATCTTCTCCTGCACGGGCCCGGCCACGTCGACGACAACTTATTCCTGCCCGGCTGGCTACTCGCTGGCCGGCACGACTTGCACAGGCACTACCTCGCGTTATGCCGCCGCCTGCTACGGGGAGGCGTTTCTCACGTCAGGACAGGCCGCCGTTCAAGCGTCACGCCCGGGGCTCACGGCCGTGCAGACCCAACTTGAGAGCATCCGTGATCGCATCCAGTCAAAAGCCGCAACATCATCACTGCCGCTCGGTTTTGCCGAGGAGACGCAAGCAAGCCCAGCGAGTTCGGGTTTCGAGGCCCTAGGATTTGCCGATGCTATGCCAACGAAGGCACCAATCTACAAAGCGGCGCCGAAGCCGCCCGAACCCGGCATCACATTCGCCACTTGGATGCAAGGCTTCGGCGACTACGATAAGTTTAATGGAGACTTGGGCGGCGTCAGTTTCGGTCGCATCGCTCAAACCGGAGGCGGCATCGCTGGCATCGACGCAACCATCCCGCATTTTCTCAACGGCGATGCTTTGGTGATTGGGATTCTCGGAGGTGGAACTTCCTCGCACGCCGCCGACGCGGACGGCTCCAGCACGCAGGTT
>Ga0187863_10002323_pt1 | contig 14585 bp, 9 predicted proteins | sample June2016WEW_11_1_FD_132975 | JGI IMG/M metagenome (GOLD analysis project Ga0187863, IMG submission 132975) | Peatland microbial communities from SPRUCE experiment site at the Marcell Experimental Forest, Minnesota, USA - June2016WEW_11_10 | ecosystem: Environmental > Terrestrial > Soil >... | reverse complement strand
GAAAGCTCATCGATAGTATGCGCAACCCAACTCTGGTGCACGACACCTCCGCTTTGACCGCCTTTGATATCAGGCCGAAAAGTTTGCGGGAGGCGATAGAGAGAGCTCTTCACCATGAGGACCAAGAATTTGCCCTGACTAGTTGGTGCGACGCTCTCTCCTCGGCGGGAAAGCCGCAGTCTTGGGGCGGAGTAAAGTTTGGCACCCGGCTCGTCGATTCTCGGACGGTGCAAGTATCGGTTCCGCCAGCGGCTGCTTTTGCTCCGATTCAGCGCATCGGAGGTTTGAATGGCTGGTACTTTGCCAATGCTCTTTGGTGGTTTCGAGGCGCAGTGGATCTCCTAGTTGGCGGCGTGGGACCGCGCCGCGGCCGTCGCGATCCTCACACACTTTCCGCAGGTGACGCTCTGGATTTCTGGCGGGTGGAAACCTTCGTGCCGGATCGCGAACTCGGTTTGGTCGCTGAAATGAAAGTCCCGGGCCGCGCGTGGTTGCAGTTCGAGGTGGAAGCAAATAGCCGAGGCTCCATCATTCGGCAGACCGCTATTTTTGATCCTGCCGGATTGGCGGGGCTTCTCTATTGGTACATGCTTTATCCTGTGCATCGCTGGATCTTCAGCGGAATGCTCAACGAGATTGCCGCTGTCGCAGGGCGGAGGACAAGTACTTCTTGCCTTGGGGCGTGACGGTCAGTTCCACAGAGTCAGCTCATAGGATTAACACCCGGGCTCATGTCGGCCGACATCCTCGCCCTGTGGAGTGCAGATGGACAGTCGGTGCTGGTGTATCGCCGCGCCCAACTGCCCTGCCGCGTCGAGCGCGTTGACCTTACAACCGGCCGTCGCACGTTCTTCAAAGAGTTCACCCCACCCGACCGTACCGGACTCCTTTCCCTAAGAGAAATCTTCGTCACCGACGACCTGCGCTCGTACGCATACACCGCTTATTATCAGGGATCTAGCCTGTTCGTCTCCGACGGCAAGGAATGAAATAAAGAGACATGGCAATCCTGGGCCAGGTGCCGCCGGCGGGCGACACTGCCGCCCTGTCCTCCACGCGACCCGAGCCTCGATTGGGAAGCTAGTTTGATTCAAGCTTCGGGTGTCCTCTGCATGTACCAACGATTTTGTAGCGCCGGGCAAGCTTTGCGACAATCCCGGACAAGGGCACAGGTACCGCAGGGGCGATTGTGAGCAGTCTTGCACAGACTTCCCGATTCCCTTGCCGTACTTTTCTACGATGAAATTTTCGGGCGCTCTTGGGCCCGATTCTGCAACCAATGCCATGAGCTGAATCAGCTCTTAGCCCAGCTTGCGCTGAAGAGGTCAAAATCCCGCAGTGAGGTCTCGTCGTGACATCCCCCAAGGTTTCAGTTTTTCGCATCATCTCAGTGGTCTTGTGCGTCGTGGGCTTTCTTGGCAGCGGTTCGCCCCGCGGCTTAGCGCAAAACGTTCTTACCTACCACAACAATAACGCGCGCACGGGCCTGAACGCCGCGGAGACTACGCTTACGCTCAGCAATGTGAATTCGACGTTATTTGGGAATTTGTTCGTTTTGACGGTGGATGGCTTGGTGGATGCGGAGCCTTTGTACCTGTCCGCGGTGCCAATCAAGGGCAGCGGAAGTCACAACCTTCTGATTGTGGCCACGGAACATGATTCGGTCTACGCGTTCGATGCCGACTCGGGTTCGCTGATTTGGCAGATCAGCACGCTGGGAGCGGGGGAGACGACCTCGGATGACCGGGGTTGCAGCCAGGTCACGCCAGAAATTGGGATCACGTCCACTCCCGTGATCCGGCGGCCGGCGGGCTCGAACGGCGTGATCTATGTTGTAGCCATGTCGAAGGATTCTTCCGGGAACTACTATCAGCGGCTGCACGCTCTGGACGCGACGACGGGCGGCGAACTGTACAAGGGCCCCGTCACTATTTCGGCCAAGTACCCCGGCACGGGCGATAACAGTTCGGGGGGTTATGTGGTGTTCGACCCGGCGCAGTATAAGGAGCGTTCCGGGCTGCTTCTGTGGGACGGCGTGGTTTATCTGACGTGGGCGTCACACTGTGACATCCGTCCGTATACGGGATGGGTGATGGGCTACAGCGCGACCACACTGGCGCAGAAGACCGTGATCAACGTGACTCCCAATGGAAATGAAGGGGCGATCTGGGGCTCGGGCGCGGGACTGACGGCGGATAACGCAGGCAACATCTTTTTTCTGGATGCTAATGGCGTTTTCGATACGACGTTAAATTCCGGCGGCTTTCCCAACAGCGGCGACTACGGCAATGCATTTATCCGGCTCACGACTCAGGGCGGCCTGGCAGTGGCCGACTATTTCGAGATGGACAACGGGGTGCAGGAAAGTGATGGCGACGTGGACTTGGGATCAGGGGGAGCGATATTGCTGCCGACGATGAAGGATGCCTCGGGGACCAGCTGGGAACTCGCGGCGGGAGCGGGTAAGGATAGCAATCTCTATGTGGTGAACCGGAATTCCATGGGCAAATTCAACCCCAACAGCAACAACATGTATCAGGAACTATCGGGAGCACTGCCGGGAGGGATATGGTCGATGCCCGCCTTCAGCGGCGGTCTCCTTTATTTTGGACCGGTGGGCGAGCCGATTCTGGCGTTTCAATTCACGGACGCCACGCTGGAAACAACTGCGGTTGCGCAAACCAGCAACAGCTTCGGCTATCCCGGAACTACCCCGAGCATCTCATCGAATGCGGGTAAGAACGCGATCGTGTGGGCGGCGGAGAACACCAATCCTGCGGTTTTGCATGCCTACAACGCAATGACCCTGGTGGAGCTGTACAACACCACTCAGGCGGCGGGCGGGCGGGATAACTTTGGCGCGGGGAATAAGTTCATCACGCCACTGATCGTGAACGGCAAAGTGTACGTGGGGACGACCACGGGAGTGGGAGTGTTTGGGCTGCTATCGGACGGGCCGGACGGTGGGCACAGGTCGACGGTCTGCCAGATCTCTTGCCTCGAACAAGGGTGTTGGTCAGCTGCCCAATTCAAGGTTGCGAGATGGCGGTGAAGTTCTCGAGTGCGGCCTGGCGATCGCGCAACTCTCTGAGTTCCTCTTCGGCGAGCCTTTCGGCGCAGCCTGCCAACGTACGCACTCCGTGCTCGACGAGTATCCGGCGAAACTCCGGGTCGGGCGTCGAGGCGGCGATATCACCGAGGGCTCGGAGCAACCGCAAGCTGACGGCGACGTCCGTCTTCGAATACATGCGGATCTGCTCAAAGGCAGCGTCCAGCAGGCGCTCAAAGTGGATCCATGCAATACCGGCGCGAACAATGCCCGGCGGATCATAGAGCAGATCCTCCGGAGGTTCCCGGGACGCGAAGCGGATTAGAATACGGCTCAATTGATCGATACAGTTGATGGCGGTGGTGGGATCGTTGACGGCGGGCGAGATCGCCTTCAACGCAACATCGACAATCTGCAGAACGCCAAACTCCACGTCCTGCTGCAATGTTCTGGTTGCACCGAAGTCGAACGCCGCAAGCAACTCGGCGGCTCCTTCCGGGGGCAGACGCTTCCCCTTCGAGACCATCATCAGCGGAATTCCCTGCGGAACGAAGTGGCCGACTCGACGCAAAACACGGATGGTGACGTGATAGTGCTTCGCCAGAGCAACCAGGCGTCGCGTATCGACGAAGCGGATATAGCCGGAAACATCGCTCAAGACGGCCACCTCGCTCGGGTTCGGTCGGAGCGGTTCAGCATCCTCCAGATTGTTCATCCGATGCGGCCAGGGCATGATTTCATCAATCATGGCTTCCGTTTCTGCCGCGATTCTGTCGACAATATGATTGACACTGATGGCCTGTGAAATGTGGTGAATAAAAAAGAGCAGCAAACCGACGCAGACCAGCGCGAGGACCATCGCGCCCAAAACAGTGGCCACCGGCGCGAAGGGGTGAGGAAGCGAGCGTGCTGCCGGAAGCGCCGCCATGCAGTACAAGAAAGTGCCGAGGAAGATGCCGAGCGTCCATTGCGTCACACGGTCCCGGGAAAAGCTCACGATGATGCGCGGGGAGAACTGCATCGATGCCAGGGTGAGCGTCATCAGCAGGATGGCGAACACGATCGACACCACGGTCATGATGGAAGCGGCGATTCCTGCCAGAATGACCTGCGCGACTTGCGGGTCGGCGTGCGAGGGGAATAGAACAGCCGGCACCCACGCGCTGGTAACCGGAAACTCCTCCTCCAGCCACGAGAGGAATGCGCCGGCGCAACCCAGCGTCAGCGCGATGGTGAGCGGCCGAATCAAAAAGCCGCCACGCAGGTTATACATCGCGTGGCGAAGCATCAACGACAGACTTTTTCTCATGGCTCTATCGGTTCAAGTGTAGTGGGATCGGACTCGCGTACAAAGAAAAAAGGGAAGGTGACGCCGTCAACGGGCCCGCGAAACACAGCCTTGCAAGGCCAGGCCCGATCATCAAGTGTGGCGGACTCCCGCTGCCTTTCTCAGAAGCGGGCGCGTTCGTACTGCTTGGGCCAGGCGGTCTGCTGCTTGAGGACGTGGGCGGCCCGAAGCGGCCAGTAGGGGTCGCGGAGCAGTTCGCGAGCCAAGAGCACGATGTCGGCCTGGCCGGTGGCGATGATGTGCTGGGCCTGCTCGGGCGCGGTGATCATACCGACGGCACCGGTGAGGATTCCAGCCTCGCGGCGGATGCGCTCGGCGAAGCGAGTTTGATAGCCGGGGCCGAGAGGAATTTTTGCCGCGGGAACGATGCCTCCCGAGGAGGAGTCGATAAGATCGACACCCAGCGGCTTCACCTGCCGGGCGAGGGCGATCGAATCCTCGATGGTCCACCCGCCCTCGGTCCAATCCGAGGCGGAGATGCGGAGCCATAAAGGAAGCCGTTCGGGCCAGACTTTGCGGACGGCTTCGATGATCTCGCGGAGGATGCGGGTGCGGTTTTCAAAGCTACCACCGTATTGATCGGTACGGGTGTTGACCAGGGGCGAGAGGAACTGATGGACGAGGTAGCCGTGGGCTCCGTGAATTTCGACAAGTTCGAAGCCGGCTTCGAGGCTGCGGCGAGCGCCCTCGGCGAAAGCTTGGGCGATGCGCGCGATGCCTTCGGGTGTGAGGGCTTCGGGCTGAATGGATTCCGGAGTGAAGCCCTTAGCCGTGGAGGAGTAGATGGGACGCCAGCCGCCATCGGCAACGGCGACGGGAGTGCGTTGGTTGCTCCAGGGAACGGGAGTGGAGGCTTTGAAGCCCGCGTGGGCGAGCTGGGTTCCGGCCACGGCGCCGTGCTGGCGGAGGAAGCGGACGATACGGGCGAGGTTCTCGATGTGAGCGTCTTTCCAGATGCCGAGGTCGGAAGGACTGATGCGGCCGTCGGAGAGGACGGCGGTGGCTTCGGTGAGGACAGTGCCCGCGCCGCCAACGGCGCGAGTCCCGAGGTGAACCAGATGCCAGTCGTTGGCAAAGCCGTCTTCGCTGGAGTACTCGCACATGGGAGAGACGGCAATACGGTTACGGAAAGAAATATCGCGGATTTGGAATGAGTCGAACAGGTTCATGGCTAATGGATGGTATCCGGCCGGGAAAAGGTGCAAATCGACTTCGCCCGCGGCAAACGGTGAGGCGTCCGAGTTGCTTTTACGATCCCGCAGTGGAGAATCAGCTAAAATGAGCGAATCAGCAGAAAATATGGAAGTAGCCGCCTTGCCTCCCGATACTCTCACAATCTTGCCGGGTTCACGCTTTCGAGCCGCCATGGTGCTGGCCATATTGGCGGACGCACTCCAAATCGTCGTTTTTCCTTTTTTCATCGAAGGTGCGCTATCTCCCGCCGATGACATACTCGATTTCGGTGTGGGAGCCGCGCTGGTTCACCTTCTTGGCTGGCACTGGGAATTTCTGCCATCGTTTCTTGCCAAGCTCGTTCCCGGAGTCGATTTGGTTCCCCTCTGGACGATGGCCGTTGCCAATGTTTATCGTAAGTCCAAGCGGATTGCGGTCGCTGCCGAAGAAGGTCGTGAAGAGCGTCCGGCACTCAAAGACGCAAACGGCTCGTAAGGCGTGAAGTCAGAGTCGATCCGCTTCAGATGTCGATGTAATATCCTCCTGTCTCCAGCGATTCCCAACTTGTAGATCGGCCTGCGCGCCGTTGTGCAATACAAGCCCCGCCGTGACACGGCGTCGATCCGTGGCGTTTCCACCCCCGCCGCACTTGTTCAGCAGTCACCCACTTTCGTGACCCGAGTCACGGCAGAGTTATTGCCGTTTGCCTAATATCTAGATTGAAGGCGTGTGCTTCTCAGGCGCACGTGACCATGGCTTTCGGTTCACCGCAAGGAGTGCTGGTTCTGCGAAAGGAGCGACCATGCACACAGCGTCTCAGGAACGTCTCAGTGCGGGAGAGCGGGCTTTCATCGATCAGGTGATCGTTAGCCGGACGGGACGTCCGGGAGCTTTGCTCGGCATTCTGGAATCAGTTCAGGAACACCACCCCAATAAATATCTTCCGGCGCAAACGCTGGAGTACATCGCGGCGCAAACAAAGATTGCGCTCTCGCGCATCTACAGCGTGGTGACGTTTTACGCGCTGTTCAACCTGCAGCCGCAGGGAGACAACACGATCTGCATCTGCCGGGGAACCGCCTGCCACACCAGAGGTTCGCGCAACTTGTTACAGAGCGTTCGTCTGGAACTGGGCCTGGGCCTGGAGGATACAAGCGAAAGCAGCGAGGCCGACAAGACCCTGCTGACCACTCCCGACCACAAATTCACGGTTCGCACGGTCGCATGTTTCGGCCAATGCGCGCTGGCGCCGGTGGTGGAAGTAAACCACCACATTTGCGGGCATGTGAACGAACGCACTCTGCAACGAGAAATCAGCACGCTTGAGCGGGAGAATTACTAATGCCTCGAATCCAAGACATTGGCGCTTTCAGTGCGGTGCGGGAAGCCGGGCTGGCGAAATTAGTCCCCGCGGTGCCGCGAATCGGGATCGGGATGGGCACATGCGGCAGAGGCAACGGCGCAGAAGGCTTGTATCACGCCTTTGCGGAAGCCATTGAGCGTAGCGGCACGAACGTGGTGCTGGCGAGTGTAGGTTGTTTTGGCGCCTGTTTTCAGGAGCCGTTAGCGAACATACGGATGCCCGGGTTTCCGCTGGTGATTCTGCGTCGGGTGCAAGCCAACGACGCGGAACGCATTCTGAATGACCTGTCGAGTGGGAATCTGCCGCCGGATCTCATTTATTGCAAAGTTGAAGAGTGGGATCACGTTACGGCCTCGATCAAATACGGGCGCGGTTATCCGGAGATTCCGCTGTGGAACGAGGTTCCGTTTTTCAAAGGCCAGAAGAAGATCGTGCTGCGAAATTGCGGCTTCATTAATCCCGATGACATTGAGGAATACATCGCGATCGGAGGATACCAGGCGCTCTACAGGGTACTGATCGACGGCCGGCCAGAGAATGTGATCGAACAGATAAAAGCATCAAAGCTGCGGGGACGCGGCGGAGCGGGCTACCTGACCGGCAATAAGTGGGAGTTCATGACCAAAGCCAAGGCCGATCGCAAATACATCATCTGCAACGCGGATGAAGGCGATCCCGGGGCGTACATGAACCGCAACGAGATCGAGAGCGACCCGCACTCACTGCTGGAAGGCATGATCATCGGCGGATACGTGATGGGCGCGAGCGAGGGGATCATTTACATACGCGCCGAATATCCGCTGGCCGTGCATCGGCTGCATCGCGCGCTCGAGCAGGCTCGCGAATACGGACTGCTGGGAGAAAACATTCTGGGCCGCGGATTCAAGTTTGATATTGAAGTGGTGGAAGGCGCTGGAGCGTTTGTTTGCGGAGAAGAAACCGCGCTGATTGCTTCCCTGGAAGGCCAAGCGGGACGCCCGCGTCCGCGGCCTCCGTTCCCCGCACAACAAGGTCTGTGGGGACAACCGACCAATATCAACAATGTCGAGACTTGGTATAACGTGGCGCCCATTGTGACCAAAGGCCCGGCGTGGTTCAGCGAAACCGGGAGTTCGAAGAGTTCGGGCACAAAAGTATTTTCGCTGGTGGGGAAAGTCACCAGCACCGGGTTGGTCGAGATGCCGCTGGGCACTCCGCTTAAGACCTTCATCTACGACATCGGCGAAGGGGGCATTGGGGGACGACAGATCAAGGCGGTGCAAACCGGAGGACCCTCGGGCGGATGCATTCCTCCGGAAATGTTTGACACGCCGGTGGATTACGAAAGCCTGAGCCAACTGGGCTCCATCATGGGATCGGGCGGCATGGTGGTGATGGACGAAGACAACTGCATGGTGGATGTGGCGCGGTACTTCGTCGAGTTCACGCACTCGGAGTCGTGCGGCAAGTGCATTCCCTGCCGAGTGGGACTGAATAAGTCACTGAGAATTTTGAATCGCGTGACCGAAGGTGGGGGAACGATGCACCACCTGGAGCTGCTGGATGAGCTGAGCCGCTACATACGCGAGTGTTCGCTGTGCGGCCTGGGGCAGACCGCGCCCAATCCGGTGCTGACCACGCTACGCCACTTCCGCACGGAATTCGAAGACCACATTGTGTCGCGGAGATGCCAGGCCGGAGTATGCGAAGAGCTGGCGCTGTCTCCCTGTGAAAATAGTTGTCCGCTGCACATGAACATTCCGCGCTTCCTGCAGCTATACAAAGAGGATCGTTTGGAGGACGCATTTGAAGCGGTGATCATGGACAATCCCCTGCCGTCGTCGACGGGGCGGGTGTGCCAGCATCCGTGCGACAGCCGTTGCCGCCGTCAGACGATCGACGAAGCGGTGAACATGCGGGAAGTGCACCGCTTCATCGCAGATTCGGTGCTGCTCACTAATCGTTATGAACACATGGTGAAGCGCATTCTGGTGCGCAGACTGGAACACACGGGACGTAAGATCGCGATTGCTGGAGCCGGACCGGCTGGTTTAACCGCGGCTTTCTATTTGGCCATGCTCGGCCACGAAGTCACCGTATACGACGCCAAGCCGGAAGCCGGGGGCATGTTGCGATTCGCGTTGCCGGAGTATCGCCTGCCCAAAAACGCGCTGGAGCGTGAAATTAGTTTGATTGAGCAGCTCGGGGTGAGGTTCATCTTCAACACGCGCATCGGATTCGATATCCCGCTGAACGATCTCGATGACCGCTTCGATGCGGTTTTCATTTCCATAGGAACGTGGAAAGAATCCTGGGTCTACCAGCCAGGTACGGAACTGAAGGGTGTGTATCCGGCGCTGGCGTTCCTGGAAGCGACGGCAAGAGGTGAAGAGTCGCCGATCGGCCGCAAGGTGGCAATCATCGGCGGCGGGAATGCCGCCATCGACTCGGCTCGCACGGCGCTGCGCAAGGGCGCCGAGGTTACCGTGTTTTACCGGCGCGAGCGCAAAGATATGCCTGCCATCGAAGAAGAAACCCAAGCCGCCAAAGACGAGGGTGCGAAATTCGTATTCCTGGCCGCACCGCACCGGGTCCTTGGGGACGCGGCGGGCAAGGTGAAGTCGATTGAGATCGTGAAGACACGCCTGGGTGAATACGACGCATCGGGAAGAAGGAAGCCGATCTCGACCGACGAGATCCGGCGGTACGAGTGCGATTCCGTCATCTTCGCAGTGGGCGAGAACGTCGACCTTGATTTTGCCAGGGCTTCGGGACTTAGTCTGAAGGAAAGCGGGACGATTGAAGTAAACCGGTTCACGCTGGAAACCAGCCGTCCGCGATTCTATGGCGGTGGGGACGTGGTCACCGGCGCCTCGAACGTGTCGAACGCGATGGCGTATGGCAAACAAGCGGCTCGCAACATCGATCTGCAACTGATGGAAGCGAACCGTTGGGCCAAGATCCTGCCTTCGATCGAATACGGCCACCAGGTGCCCGAAGAATCGAGCCCGAACCACCGTCATACCGGGCACATCCTGGCCGCTAACGAGCGGGTACGATCAAACGCCGAGGTGATCACGGGATTTACGCACGAGGAAACGCTGGATGAAGCGTGCCGGTGTCTGCGCTGTGATGTAAAAGTGGCGAACGTGAGCTAGGAAGGAGCGAGGCCTTGCCGAAGAAGAAATTGTCAATCCGAATCGATGGCGAACTGATCAGCGCCGTGGAGGGCCAGACGATCCTTCAGGCAGCGAAGGCGAATGGCAAATATATTCCCACGCTTTGCGATCTGGAAGGACTGACGCCGGTAGGAGCGTGCCGGCTTTGCATTGTGGAGGTGTCGGGAACCGACCGGCTATTCCCGGCGTGCACTACGCCCATTCAAGACGGCATGTCAGTCATCACGACTTCTGCGCGGCTGACGCATGACCGTCGCATTTCTCTGGAATTGTTGTTTGTGGAGCGTAACCACGTGTGTGCGGTCTGCGTCTCGAATGGCCATTGCGAATTGCAGTCTTTGGCCAGCGCGATGGGAATCAGCACCGTGCGCTTTGCTTACAACTACCCCAAGCTGGGGGCCGACCTGTCGCATCCGCGCTTTGTGCTCGATCATAACCGCTGCATCCTGTGTACCCGGTGCGTGCGTGTCTGCGCTGATCTGGAGGGAGCACACGTTTGGGAGCTGACGTCGCGAGGGATCCACTCCAGGATTGTGAGCGACCTGAACCAGAGGTGGGGCGACTCGCGCAGTTGCACCAATTGCGGAAAGTGCGTGCAGGCTTGCCCGACGGGAGCGCTGGCAGAGAAAGGCTATGCGGTCGAAGAGATGGTCAAGCGGACCGACAACATCAGTTCGCTGGTAGAGCGCAGAGAGGTGCAGGTATGAAGAAGGTGAAGGTGGCGACGGTGTGGCTGGACGGTTGCTCCGGTTGCCACATGTCACTGCTCGATATGGACGCCGCAATCATCTCTCTGGCGCAGAAGATCGATCTGGTCTACGGGCCGCTGGTCGACGCGCAGGAGTTCCCCGAGGATGTGGACGTGACCCTGGTGGAGGGAGCGGTAAGTTCGCAGGACGATGTCAACAAACTGCGGAAGGTACGGCAGCGGACGCACCTGCTGATCTCACTGGGCGATTGCGCGGTGACGGGAAATGTGCCGGCCATGCGAAATTCCATTCCGGTAAACAAACTGCTGCAGCGGATCTATGTGGAAGGAGCACAAGAGGGCAAAGTGGTGCCGACGGACGGAGTGCCTGCGTTGTTGAAACAGGCGCGACCGCTGCGGGAGTTCGTGAAAGTGGATATGTGTCTACCGGGATGTCCGCCACCGGCGAAAACAATCGCAGCAGTGATTTCCGATCTGGTGGACGGGAAAAAACGCGAGGCCGGTTACGCCGTGAAATTCGGATGAGGAGCGCGGGATGAAACGCATCACAATCGATCCGGTGACACGTATCGAAGGACACGCGAAGATCATCATTCAGTTGGACGACAGCGGCCGAGTCGCCGGCACCGAGTTCCACGTGACCCAGGTACGAGGCTTTGAGAAGTTCACCGAGGGGCGTCCGTTCTACGAGATGCCGGGGATCACGTCGCGCATCTGCGGGATCTGTCCGATCAGCCATCTGCTGGCTTCCTCGAAGGCTTGCGACGCGATCATGGCGGTGCGGATTCCGCCGGCGGCAAAGAAGCTGCGGGAGTTGGCGCACTGTGCGCAGATGGTACAGTCGCATGCCTTGAGCTTCTTCTATTTGTCGGCGCCCGATCTTCTTCTGGGCATGGATTCCGAGGTGGCGAGCCGGAACGTGCTGGGAGTGATCGCGGCTCATCCGGAGATGGCGCGCGACGGCATCGAGTTGCGCAAGTTCGGACTGCAGATCATTGAAGGCCTGGCTCAGGAAAGAATTCATCCCTCGTGGATCGTACCCGGAGGGGTGGCTGGTCCATTGTCCGGCGCAGTGCGCGACCGCGTTCTTTGCGATCTGCCTTCCGCCAAAGCGATTGCCGATCGCACCCTACGCTTCTTTAAGAAGGCGCTGGACAATTATAAGGACGAGATCGAATGTTTCGGTTCCGCGCCCACCATGCACGCCGGACTGGTTGACCGAAAAGGAAATTTGCAGTTCTACGACGGAGAGCTGCGGTTCCGCGGCCGGAGCGGAGAGATCGTTGAGGATGCGATCGCGGCAGAGCAATACGCCGATTGGATCGCCGAAGCGAGCCTGCGCGACTCTTACTTGAAAGCCCCGTATTTCAGGCCGCAGGGATTTCCCGAAGGCACCTATCGGGTCGGTCCGCTGGCCAGAATGAATGTGGCCGACCAGTGCGGCACTCCGCTAGCAGACGCTGAGTTCGTGGAATTCCACCAGCGCTTTGGCTCACCGGCGCACAGCGCTTTCCTCTACCACTATGCGCGACTGATTGAGATCGTGCATGCGCTGGAGAAGATCGAGTTGCTGCTGGCTGATCCGCAGATTCTCGATAAGCAGGTTCGAGCCACTGGAGGCGTGAATTCCCTGGAAGGAGTGGGAATGATCGAGGCGCCGCGGGGCACGCTGATTCACCACTACAAAGTGAATGAAGAAGGCGGCATTACCTGGGCGAACCTGATCGTCGCGACGGGACATAATAATCTCGCCATAGGCCGCAGTGTTCAGCAGGTCAGTGAGCGTTACATCGATGGCAACAAACTGCAGGAAGGTATGCTGAACCGGGTCTCGGCAGTGGTGAGGGCATACGACCCTTGTCTGAGTTGCTCCACGCATGCTCTGGGCGAAATCGCAATGCGCATTCAATTGGTGGATGCCAACGGCCAGTTGCAGGATGAAATTGCGACGCCGTAAGAGCGATTGATCTAAGCATCATAGAATTTCCAAGATTTGTTGCTCCAGGCCTACCGCGACCGGCCACTCCACTTCGTGGTCATGTGGTCATGTGGTCATGTAGAAGAAACCCGACGATTGTCCCCAACAACTTGATCCCCCGAACCACAGGTAAGGCACAGAGCAAACGTTCCCATGTTTTTGGTAGGCTAAACGGTTGGTTGAGCCACTCCGCGCGCCGTAAACGCGTTGCAGAGTGGCTTCGGTGACGGGTTCGCGCGCGAGGTTCTTATGTCTGGAGGTGTGCGTTTGCTTTGGATTGTTGCTTCCCTGCTTCTTCTGGTGGCCGTTGTGTGTGCAGTCGATGATGCCAAGCCAGCGACACCTCCGAAGACGGAAAAGCGTCCGCTGGAAGAGAACTTTCATGGCACGAAAGTTGTTGACAACTATCGCTGGCTGGAAGACGGAACGAATGCGGACACGCAGAAGTGGGTGGAAGCGGAGATGGCGTACACGCGGGGGTTGCTCGATCCGCTGCCGGGGCGGGACGCGATCCACAAACGGCTGACCGAACTGCTGAGCATTGGGAGCATCACCTCGCCTCAGATGGGTGGGAAGTATTACTTCTACACCCGGCGCGAGGGTATGCAGAACCAGCCCATCGTTTATGTGCGGGAAGGCGTTGAGGGAAAGGATCGGGTTCTGTTTGACGCCAACCAACTGGCGGCTGACGGGACTATCGCGCTGGATTGGTACCAGCCTTCGGAGAACGGAAGGTATCTGGTTTATGGAACGTCGTCGAGCGGTTCGGAGATGAGCACGCTGCACATCGTCGAAACCAAGACGGGCACGCTGCTGCCGGATACGATTGAGCGCACCCGTGCGGCGAGCATTGCCTGGACGCACGACAACTCTGGCTTTTATTACACGCGGTATCCGAAGAAAGGCGATGTGCCGGAGGGACAGGAGATGTACAACCGGCACGTTTTCTATCACGAACTGGGAAGCGATCCGGCAACCGATCCGCCGATTTTTGGCGAAGGGCGCGATGCGGAGGACTGGCCGAGCGTGAATCTCGACAACGATGGCCGTTTGCTGTTGATCACGGTATCGCAAGGCTGGACCAAGAGCGAGCTGTTCTTGATGGACTTGAAAAAAGGCACGCCACCCACGCGAATCACTACCGGCAAGAATTTTCTCTACAGCGCATCGGTATACAACGGAAGGCTCTACATTGTTACCAACGAAGATGCCCCGCGTTACCGGGTTTTCATGGCCGAAGCCGGCGACTATGAGCGGGATGATTGGAAAGAACTGATTCCACAGACGGCTTCGGTTTTGCAGGGCGTGGGGGTGTGGGGCGGAAAACTTTTTGCGCAGTACGAACAGAACGCGAGTTCTCAGCTGGAGATCTTCGATCTTAACGGCAACAAGCTCCGTGACCTCGCGCTGCCCACGATTGGCACGGTTTTCGCTTCGGACGGAAAATGGAATCGCGATGAGATCTTCTACGGGTTCTATTCCTTTACAGTGGCCCCCTCGGTTTACCGTTACGACCTGAAGAGCGGCTCGACCTCGCTGTGGGCGAAGGTGGAGGCACCTTCGATCGACCCCGCAGCTTACGACGTGGAGCAGGAGTGGTACCACTCGAAGGACGGCACACGGATGCCGATGTTCGTGGTTTGTAAGCGGGGCCTGAAAAAAGATGGGCACAATCCCACGCTGCTGACGGCTTACGGCGGGTTTAATGTGAGCCTTACGCCGTCGTTCAGCCGAACCGCCTATCTATGGATGGAGCATGGCGGCGTGTTCGCCGTTGCGAACCTGCGGGGCGGGGCGGAGTTCGGGG
>Ga0187863_10002322_pt1 | contig 14592 bp, 7 predicted proteins | sample June2016WEW_11_1_FD_132975 | JGI IMG/M metagenome (GOLD analysis project Ga0187863, IMG submission 132975) | Peatland microbial communities from SPRUCE experiment site at the Marcell Experimental Forest, Minnesota, USA - June2016WEW_11_10 | ecosystem: Environmental > Terrestrial > Soil >... | reverse complement strand
TTCGTGTACCGCTGAAACTCCGCCTGCCGAGCCAAGGTCAACTGCTGCATCTGTGATCCCCTTCCAAATACAGCTTCACTCAGAAACCATAAGGATCAAAGAGTTTTTCAGAGGTTCCCTAGATCGCATTGTCCTCGAAACCAGACTTGCCCGACAATTCGGACGTCGTTGAAAAGCATGTCGTCGTCTGATTCTTCCCTTTTCCAATCCTCTTTCTGCCATCGTTCGGAGATCGCTTGGACTTCCTTAATGTAATCAGCGAGATTGTTCAGTGGCGCCTGCTTTCCCCTCTCATTGAGGAAAGTGAGGATCGTCTCTTTGCGCGATTTTGGTGCTATCGGAGAGCTCATAGCAAGGGCTCCTTGAGGAGAATTGTATCCGAGAAATGGCCGATCGAATCCAAATCGGTGTGAGATTTCGTCTATTTCTTCAGCGGCTTGCGCGCGAAGTAATACAGCGAAAACGCCAGCGCGGCGAAGGCTAAGACGGAGATGGCGTTGTTGTCGTAGATGCTGAAGGCTATGTCGCGGATGAGCACGTGGCCGTGAATAATGACGATTCCGGGAATGTGGAAGATCGTATGGGGGAGGTTGAGGATGTCGCCCTTGCCGACGGTGGTTTCGTAGCCTTTGAGGGCTACGCCGAGCAGGCCGACGATGCCGCCGGCGGCGATAAGTCCCGACGCAAACAACGAGCCGGGAGAGATTTCGCTCTCCGAGTCCGCCGCGCCGCCGGCAGCCTTCTTCGCCGCCTGATCGATGAACCAGCGCACCATGCCGCCGCAGAAGATGGCCAGCGTTGTGCCGATGGAGAGATACGCCCCCACGGCGAAGGAGAGCGAGCGGACGCCTAGCAGCTCGACGGCGATGACCAGGAAGACGCCGAGCAGAACCAGCCCCCAGGCGAGCTTGCGGCTGAGGATGCCGTTGATGACCGTGGCCATCAGGCGAGCTTGCGGCGCGGCGGCCTTCTCCGAGCCGATGCCCTGAATCCACTGCACCTCGATGCGGCCGGTCGAGGGCGAGTAAAGGTACTTGCCGTCGGCCAGCTCGGGCGAGCCGATCGCGTTGAGGACAAGGTACTCGGATTTGTGGTGGATGTTCGGGCAGTCTGGGAGCTGAGTCAGTTGCCTGGTCCCGTTTTCGAGGGTCACGATGGCTTGACACGGGTTCGGAGGTCCGCCGAGAACGCGAATCTGGTCGGGCAGGTGCTTGGCGTCGGATTGGATGGCGACGCCGGGATGCGAGGCGTTGATGTCCCAGGGCTGCGGGGCGGAGCGGAACTCCTGCAGGCCGATGTTCATGAGGTTGAGCGTGAAGCCGATGGCGATCGTGGAAACGACCACGCCGATCATGAGCGCGAGCTGCTGGTAGCGGGGCGTGGAACCGACGATGTAGCCGGTCTTGAGGTCCTGGGAGGTGTCTCCGGCGTTGGCCGCGGCAATGGCCACGATGCCGCCGATGGTGATGGCCAGTGCGCCGTATGCGGGGGCCGTCCAGCCCTCGACCAGGAAGATGGCGCAGGTGGCCATGAGGGTGGCGATGGCCATGCCGGACATGGGGTTGGCGGAGCTGCCGATAAGTCCCACGATGCGCGAACTGACGGTGACAAAGAGAAAGCCGAAGACGACTACCAGCAGTGCGGCGGCCAGGTTGGGCAGGATGCCCACGTAGGCTCCCGGCACCGGCTTGAACTGAAGGAAGAAGAAGGTGAAGGCGATGAGCGCGAGCGAGCCCAGGACGACGGTGCGCATGGAGAGATCGTCCTCGGTACGCAGGGGCTTGGCGCCGGCTGCCGCGCCGGGGCGCAGGTTCTTGAAGCCGGCGGTGAGGGCGCTGACGATGGTGGGCAGCGTGCGAATGAGGGTGATGAGTCCGGAGGCGGCAACGGCGCCGGCGCCCATGGGGCGGATGTAAGTGGACCAAAGCTGGCTGGGGCCCATCTGATCGATGGGAATGGTGCCGGGATAGACGGGATGGCCCAGTTGCTTGCCGAAGAAGTAAATGAGCGGCATGAGGACGAGCCAGGAGAAGACGCCCCCGGCAAAGATGACGCCGGCGACGCGGGGGCCGATGATGTAGCCGACGCCGAGGTATTCGGGCGTGGCGTCGGCCTTGATGGAAGCGCCTTTGAGGACGTGCTGGGGGCCGAAGTCGGGTTGGAATTCGGGCGTGCCGGGCCAGGCCTTGAAGAGGTTTTCGTTCTGGAAGAGGGTGTAGATGCTGCCCAGGCCGAGGCCGAGAAAGACGCGGCTGGCAAAGGAGCCTCCGCGCTCGCCGGCGATGAGCACCTCGGCGCAGGCCGTGCCTTCAGGGTACTTCAGATTCTCGTGTTCCTGAACGATGAGCTGGCGGCGCAGGGGAATCATGAAGAGCACGCCCAGCCAGCCGCCGATGAGGGCCAGAAAGAAGATGCGGGAGTATTCCAGATCGAAGCCCAGAAAAACCAGCGCGGGCAGGGTAAAGATGACGCCCGAGGCGATGGATTGGCCGGCGTTGCCGGTGGTTTGGACGATGTTGTTTTCAAGGATGGAGGCTTCCGTACTTAGCCACACCTTCCATGCGCGAGGTATGGGAAGCGACTGGACCGGTTTGGTCCCGCAGATCATTGCGAACCATCTCAACATGCTGATGGAAAGCACCGCGATGGGGATGGATGCGGCTACCGTGAGGCCGGCGCGCAGGCCCACATAGACGGTGACGGCGCCAAAGACGATGCCGAAGATCGAGCCGAGGAAAAGGGCGCGGAAGGTGAACTCCGGGCGATTCTCGCCGGGCGAGACAAAAGGCCTAAAGACGGGGGGCTGAGAGTCTGCCACAAATAGCCTCCGGGTGAGCGCAACCGATCTGGCGCAGGTTTCCCTGAAGGGGGAGTGTAGCAGCGCAGGCGGGGCTGAGGACAGCCCGAAGTTGAGGCTCAAGTTGCAGCGAATCCAACCCTAGCCGCAAAAGCAACGGCGCGGCGAGGGTGGGGCACCCGATGAGAGTACAGCACCCAATGAGAAGACAGCCCGAGTTTGCAGCTCAGGCTGTCTTGACCCAAATCTGTCCGTAGTTCGAGGGCACCTGCAAAACCACCGTTACGGCGTCCGCGGCGGGTTGAACTTCAAGCGGGGCGGGGCGCAGCGTATCGTCCAGCATCTCGCGCCATGTGCCCGCCACCGGGAACGGTGCGGTGACGGTGGCGTCCGCATCGGAGAAGTTCAGGAGCACCAGCGCCCATGACTCCGGATTGGCGCCGTCGGCCACGGCGTGGCGGGAATAGATGAGCACCTCGGTGCCCTGTAGCGACTGCTCGTAGTAGTAATAGGAAGCGCGGCTGCGCAGCGCGCTAACCGTGCGGCGGAGATTGCCCAGACGGCGGTAGAGATTTGCCAGCGTATTACCTGATTGATCGTAGAAGTACTCCCAGTGAGTAACTCGCTCCAGGTGGACCCGGTCGAGGCCGTTATCCGGGAGCGAGTAATTATCGGCGAACTCCTGGCCCTGCCATAACATGGGAATGCCTTGCAGCGTGTAGAGGGCGATGGCATGGGGCTGCAGCTTGAAATAGCGGCTGCGGTCGCCCTCGGGGATGGGATCGCCGGTGTCGCTGCCGGGGCTGGCAAAGACGATCAGTTGGCTGTGATCGTGCGACTCGATGTACTGGAACGGCGCAACCGGCATCTGGATGGCTTTGCCGGCTGCATCGACCGCAGTAGTGGTCGAGGGAAATCCCATGAAGCTGGGGTCCAGTTGGTGGGCATAACTGTCCTGGGGCGCGGCGCCCCCGGCCACGGATTCGGCAAGATAGAGCAGGCCGTTCTGCCACGCGCTGTTGGTATAACTCTGGGCAAGCACGGTCTGCGCCTTGTCCAAGGCCTCGGCGCACTGCACGATGCGGCTGTAGCCGCCGGCGCCCTGGAAGCGCGGCAGCGTGAGAGAGTGCAGATAAGTGTTCTGCACCAGGGTGCGATAGCCGGCATCCATGGGAGGAACGTAAAGGTCGGTAACTTCGTCGTAGCGGAATCCGTCGGCGTGATACTCGTCGAGCCATTGCTGGTTGGCGTTGAGAAAGTAGTCAAGAGTAAACGGAACGGTAAAGTCTGGCTTGGGACCGAAGCCGTAGATATTCCATCCATCCATCATGGGACTGGGCGGGTTCGGCGCACCCGCCGCGCCGGCCAGGCTGTTATAGACGGAAAAGTACGCGAACATGGTATCGACGTGTTCGTAGACCACATCGAGAATGACGGCAATCCCCCGCGCGTGCGCGGCATCTATCAGGCGCTTCAGTCCCGCGCCGCCGCCGAAGCGCGCGCTGGGCGCAAAGTAATGCAATGGGCCGTAGCCCCAGTCGAAGTCCAACTGCATGCTTGTGACAGGCATAAGTTCGATGCAGTTGACACCGAGGCTGGCGAGATAAGTCAGGCGGTCCACGACTCCGCCGAAGCTATCGTTGAACTCCTCGACCTGTAACTCGTAGACCACCAGATCGTCCAGCTCCGGCGTCTTGTAGGCATCGTCGGTCCAGGCGAATGGAACCGGCGCGGGGTCGAGCGTGAAGGCCGGCATGCGTCCGATCTCGGCGTCGCGCACAAATGGATCGACGATCCACGGCGAGATGCACTGACGCGCACCGCCGGGAGGGGTCCACCAGAGTTCGTAGCGGTAGAGGTGCATGCCGGTCTGTCCCAGGTGCGTTCCGGCGGCAGGCGCGAGCAGGACGGTGGCCGTCCACAGGTCGAGAGCGCTGCCCTGCTGCCACTCAAGAGAGAAGGTGGCGGCCGGGACGGTGGGGTCGAACTGGTCAAGGCTGTGAATTACGCGCGCCACCACCTCGAAGTTGTCGCTCGAGTGAATGCCGGGAAGGTAAATCCCGAAGCGCACGCTGAACAGTCCGCGCGGGGCGAGTTCCGGAAACGCTCCAACTTCATTGAGATCGATCATGGGCCGCTCCTCGATGGTTGCGAATTGGGGAATCAACCCGCTTGCAAACCGGGGTTGCCTGAGATTATGCACTGAAAGGCGCCGCAGCGAAAAGATATTCCTGTGGAATCCGCCCAGAGGCCGGCGAACCCGGCCGACATTGTTATTAAACCCCTTGCGCAACCGCCTTGACCGGCCGCAAGAGCCACACGAGCAGACCCGAGAAGAGCAGTCCGCTCACCGTGAACTTGAGCCAGACGGGAGCTTGCGAGGGTGAGAAGAAGCCCTCCAGGCAGCCGGCGACAACCAGCATGGGAATGATGCCGGAGACCAGGCGGGTGGCCTCGATGCCGCCGCGGGCCACCGAATCCCGCCAACGCAGGGCGCCGGGGAAGAGCATGGCGTGGCCCAGGCGGAAGCCTGCGCCGCCGGCGATGACGATCGAAGGCAGTTCCAGCGCGCCGTGGGGCGCCACAAAGGTCCACAGGGGCAGCGCCATGCCATATTGGTGGCAGGCCACAGCGACCACCCCCAGCATCATGCCGTTGACGGCAAGATAGTAGAAGCTGCCCAGCCCGAAGACGATGCCGCTGGCAAAGACGATGAAGGTCACCGTGAGATTGTTGGTCATGATGGCGCTGGTGGCCAGGGGCGCGACGGTCACCACGGATTCGGTCCACATGTGGTGCCGCTCCATGGTTGCGATCATCTTTGCGCTCACAAACATGCGCATGAACTCGGGATGGACGCTGGTGATGGCCGCGCCCAGCAATCCCCAGGCCACGGAGACGGCGAGCGAAGCCAGCACGAAGCCGATCTGGCGCTGGAAGACAACCGGATATTCGTCCCTCAGAAAGCGAACGAGCGTGAGAAGATTCGTCTTGCGGCCGGAATAAATGATATGGTGAGCGCGAGCCAATAGTTGATTCACGTGCTGCGCGTAAGTGCGGGCGGTCGGGTCTTGCCGCAGCACGGAAAGGTCGGCGGCCACCTGCCGGTAGAGCAGGGCCATCTCCCGCAACTCCGCGCGGGTGAGCTGTCCCAGCCCACTCGCGTCGGCCTGAGAGAGCAGGGACGAGAGCCGGTCCCAATGAGGACGCCGCTTGAGAATCCACTGGTTTGAGAGGATTTGCGCCATGGACCTGACTTCTGACCAGCTTAACATCGACACCCCGGAACTGGTGGACATCGAGATGCCCCTGGCCGGCATCGGCAGCCGCTTTGTCGCGCTGCTGGTGGATTACCTGATCTGGGCCGCGGCGGTGCTGGTGCTTCTGGTGCTCTTCTCGGTCTTTTTGCCCGGCGTCGGGGCATCCTCCAAGCCTTCGGCCCAGTGGGCCGCCGCCATCGGCATCTTCATCCTTTTTTTGCTCAACTGGGGCTATTTCACGCTTTTTGAAGCCTTCTGGAACGGCCGCACTCCCGGCAAGCGCGTGGCCCGGATTCGCGTCATTCAGCGCTCCGGGCGGGCCATCGGCCTGTTCGAGTCCATGGCCCGCAATCTGGTCCGCTATGTGGATCAGTTCCCCTTCTTTTATGCCGTGGGCGTCATCGCCATCTTCGTCACCCGCCAGCATCAGCGGCTGGGCGACCTGGCCGCCGGCACGCTGGTGGTCAGGGATCGCGAGCAGGAGAGTCCTTTGTGGGGCGATTCGGGCTCCCGCACCTTCACCGCGCAGGCATTTGCCCCCCGCCCGCCGATTCCCGAGCCCCACACCGCCTTCACGCTGCCGGCCACAGGCATCGCCAAGCTCTCGGCGGCCGACCTGGAGGTGCTGGAGGGCTTTTTCGCCCGGCGGCTGGATATGAGCCTCGCAACCCGCCATGCCCTGGCCGAGCGCATCGCTTCCGCCATCAAGGCCAAGTCCGGGCTGGAACAGCCCGTTAGCGCCAGCCCCGAGACCTTTCTCGAAACCGTGGCGCGGCAACTGCGGGATATTGCCCGCATGATGTAGGGGTTGGGGCGCTATCGGGACCGGCAAGGCCGAGGGAATTCAGGCGTCATCGCCTCCCATCCTTCAAGCATCTTTTGCTCGAAGAATGGGAGGCGGAATGCGCTGTTGCGAGCCTCTATTTGCAGGTCGTTCCGTTAACTGCGAACGATGTAGGCACCGCGTTGGTGGTATTGTTCCAGCTCGCGTTGAATCCCAAACCGGTGTAACTTCCTCCGGCCGGGATGCTGCCGTTGAAGCTGGTGTTGGTCACGGTCACGTTTGCGCCGCTCTGTGTATCGGTGCCGTCCCAGATGCTCGTGATCTTCTGCCCGTTGGCGAAGGTCCAGGTAAGCGTCCAGTTGCTGATGGACTTTACGCCGGTGTTATTGATGGTGATGGCCGCTTCAAAGCCGTTCTTCCATTGGGACTCAATCGAGTACCCGATGTGGCAGGCAAATCCATTCACCGTGAGGGCAATGGTAGTGGTTGCGGTCAGGGAGCCGGAGGTTCCTTTGATGGTCACGTTGTAAGTTCCGGTAACAGCGGTGTTGCTGGCGGCAAGCGTGAGCACACTCGTTCCGGTTGTAGGATTCGTGGCGAACGATGCGGTTACACCGCTGGGCAGGCCGGAAGCGGCCAGAGTTACCTCGCCGGTGAATCCGTTCAGAGCAGTTACAGCGATTGTGGACTTGCCGGACGCTCCTTGGGTTACGGTAAGGGATGCGGGCGAGGCGGCGAGTGTAAAGCTCGGCGCGGGATTGACTGTAAGAGTCACGCTGTCGGTTGCCGTCGTGTAATCGGTGGTATCGGTGGGCGTGAAGGTCGCAGTCAGCGTATCCGTGCCGAACGCCGGCACGGTTCCCGCCGCCGGACTATAAAAAAACGTGCCAGGCACGCTCGCCTTTGCATCCAACTGCGTTGCGCTCAGCGCCGTGCCATAGGTGATTGCCGCGGGCGTTGCCCAGGTGATTGTTGGCGTAGCCTTGTTCACTGTCAGCGTCACACTTGCCGAGGCTGGCGTGTAATCGGTGGAATCAGTGGGTGCGAAAGTAACCGTCAGCGTCTGGGAGCCGGCGGTCAGCACCGTCCCTGCTGCCGGCAAGTAGGTGAAGCTTCCGGCCACCGACGCAGTGGCATTTAGCTGGATTGCACTCAGCGGCGTGCCGTAGGTGATTGCTTTCGGTGTTGCCCAAGTGATTGTCGGCGTTGCCTTGTTCACAGTCAGCGTGACGGTTGCCGAGGCTGGCGTGTAGTCCGTTGAATCGGTCGGCATGAAGGTCGCCGTCAGTGTCTGCTGTCCGGCTCCCAGCACCGTCCCTGCTGCCGGCGAATAAGTGAAGGTTCCGGCCACGGTTGAGGAGGCATCGAGCTGAATTGCACTTAGCGGCGTGCCGTAGTTGATTGGCGCGGGCGTCGCCCAGGTAATTGCAGGCGTCGCCTCATTCACCGTCAGCGTGACGCTTGCCGTCGCTGGCGTGTAATCCGTGGTGTCGGTTGGCGTGAAGGTTGCCGTCAGGGTCTGCGTACCCGCGTTCAGCACCGTCCCTGCTGCCGGGGAATACGTGAACGTTCCGGCCACCGACGCAGTGGCATTTAGCTGTGCTGCGCTCAGGGGCGTGCCGTAGGTAATGGCAGCGGGCGTGGCCCAAGTGATTGTTGGCGTGGCCTGATTCACTGTGAGCGTCACTGTTGCTGTCGCTGTTGTGTAGTCGGTTGCATCAGTTGGGGTGAAAGTTGCTGTCAGCGTCTGCTGGCCAACGGTCAGTACCGTCCCTGCTGCCGGGGAATACGTGAACGTTCCGGCCACCGACGCAGTGGCATTTAGCTGTGCTGCGCTCACGGGCGTGCCGTAGGTAATGGCAGCGGGCGTTGTCCAAGTGATCGTTGGCGTGGCCTGATTCACCGTCAGTGTGACGCTTGCCGTAGCTGACGTATAGTCGGTGGTGTCGGTCGGAGTGAAGGTGACGGTCAGTGTCTGCTGTCCCGCCGCCAACACTGCTCCTGTCGCTGGAGAGTAGCTAAAGGTTCCGGCTACCGTTGCGCTCGCGTTCAATTGCGATGCACCGAGCGCAGTGCCATAAGTGATCGCCGCCGGCGTGCCCCAGGTGATCGCAGGGGTCTGCATGATAGTGTAAGCCGCAGAAGCGACAGAGCTGTTGCTGTAGCCACTGGCCACAGCGATCGCCTGCAGCGTTTCGCTCGAGGAGACTGTAATCGCTCCGCTGTACACCATTGAGCTTGTGGTTGGCGTGGAGCCATCCGATGTGTAGCAGATGATCGCTCCGGGCGTTGCATCGCTGATGGCTACCGTCTGGGCTGTGGCGTAGGAACCCGCCGCAATACTGAATGAAGGCGCTGCCGCGGGCAAGGTGCTTAAGACAGGCTGGAATTCCCAAAGGTCGTTTAGGTAGCCGTAGGTGTCGGCCGAGTCATAGCCTTCTCCTCCGAAGAGCCAGAGATTACCGCTGCGATCGGTCCAAGCGAGTGCAGAATCTCGGCCTCCGGGAGAGTTCCCGGTATCAGGCACACCCAGCACGCCGTAAACTCCCGCTTGCCCACCGGTGCCCTTTCCGTTGTCTGGCACCGTGCTGCTTCCGCCCATCCAGGCCCATTGGTGGGTGGCGAGATTGTACTGCCACAGGTCGTTGAGCTCTCCGCCGCCAGACGAACCCGCTCCATAGCCTCCAAAGAGCCATAGATTGCCCACGCCGTCGGTCCAACCTGCAGCGAACATTCGGCCCCCGGGAACATTCGTAGCGCCGGGGACTCGCAAGACACCGTAGACACCTGCGCTCTGACTGGGCTGATTACTTCCACCCATCCAGGTCCATAGGTTCGTCGAGGGAGTGAACTCCCAAAGATCGTTGAGTTCTTGGCCGCTATAGCTTGTACTGTTTCCCCAGCCGCCAAAGAGCCATAGGTTGCCGCTGCGATCAGTCCAACTGGTTGGTTCCTCCCGGGATCCAGGGACGTTCCCGGCTGCTGGAACGCCCAAGATACCGTACACCCCTTGTTGGCAATAGCCGTTGTTTGTCGAGTTACTTCCTCCCATCCAGGTCCATTCGTTGGTCGAGGGAGTAAACCTCCAGAGGTCATTAAGATCACACAAATAAGAGCCGCTATAGCCGAGACCATAGCCGCCGAAGAGCCACAGGTTGCCGCTGCCATCGATCCACCCGGTTGCTTCCCAACGGCCGCCAGGGACGTTGCTTGCGGCTGGCACGCCCAACTGACCGTAGACTCCGGGCAAAGCGTTGCCAGAAATCGTGCTGGCGCCACTCATCCAGGTCCATTCGTTCGTAGAAGGACTGAACTCCCAGAGATCGTTTAGAAAGCCAGAAGCACCTGTCGAATCGACGCCGGCCCCACCAAAGAGCCAAAAATTGCCAGCGCTGTCGGTCCAACTTACCGCTTGGTAGCGGCCGCCCGGGACATTTCCGGTGGCAGGAACACCCAACGTACCGTACACTCCGGCTGGGGCGGTCGTACTTTCCATTGTGCTACTTCCGCCCATCCAAGCCCATTCGTCAGTCGCTGGATTGAACTCCCAAAGGTCGTTGCTGGCGCCTACTGTTGGACTGTAGCCTCCAAAAAGCCAGAGATTGCCGCTAGAATCGGTCCAGGTAGCCGCCGAAAATCTGCCTCCGGGAGTATTTCCAATAGCGGGGCTCCCCAACGTGCCGTACACACCAGGCAAACCTTCGTAAGTTGGAAGTACGCTGCTCCCGCCCATCCAAGCCCATGCTTCTGTCGCTGCCGGTGACGTGATGGTGTAAGTCGCCGCTGCAACATCTGACTCGGAGTAACCGGTGGCGACAGCGATGGCCTGAATGGTCTCCGGAGAGGAGACTGTGAGCGGTCCGGTGTACAGAGAGGACCAAGGTGTTGGTGAGACTCCATTAGTGGTGAAGTAAATCGTGGCGCCAGGCGTCGCATCACTGAGCGTCACCGTCTGCTCACCGATGTAAGTCCCTGAACCCAGGTTAAAGGCCGGTGTAGCTGCAGCTGGTGGTTTGAGGATGTACACTGCGGAGGATATTGACGATTGCGAGTAACCAGCGGCCACAGCGAAGGCTTTCAGCGTCTCGGTTGCGCTCACTGTAATGGGGCCACTGTAGACGGCCGAACTCGTGGTCAGCGGAGTTCCATCGGTGGTGTAGTAGATGGTCGCCCCTGCCGTCGCATCTGAAATCGACACGGGCATCGCCGATGCGTAATAGGTGCCAGGCGCTACGCTGAAAGTTGGCATAGCCGCCGGCGGCAAGACCGACGCAGAAGCCCGGTACTCCCACAGATCGTTAAACAAGACATCCGCGCCCGTCGATGACGTCCCTACACCACCGAAGAGCCATAGATTGCCATTGTTATCGGTCCAACTAGCCGCGCCCATTCTCCCTCCCGGCATGTTTCCTGATGCCGGGGTGCCCAATGTCCCGTAGACTCCGGGCTGAGAACCACTGCTGCCAATTACGTTGCTGCCCCCCATCCATGCCCATTCGTGAGTGACAGGATTGAACTGCCAAAGGTCATTGAGAAAGCCGGTCTTGCCGGTGGAATCGAGGCCCTCTCCACCGAGAATCCACAGATTCCCGTTTGTGTCAATCCAACTCGCGCCGATGCCTCGTCCTCCAGGGTGGTTTCCGGGGGCGGGCTGTCCTGGTGTGCCGTACAGACCTGTGGTTCCTTCGATCTCGTTTCCGGCCATCCATACCCATTCCTGGTCGGAAGAGTTGAACTGCCATACGTCATTGAGAAGACCCTGGCTCCAATTCGCATCGAGACCGTTTCCGCCAAAGAGCCAACGGTTGCCGAAGCTGTCGGTCCACAAGGTTGCCCCAGCTCGGCTGCCGGGGAAGTTATTTGACGATAAGATCCCCGATGCACCGTAAACTCCCCTAACCGGCTGGGACGGGTTCCCACCCATCCAGGCCCATTCGCCTGCTGCAGGATTGAATTCCCATAAATCATTCGTGAAGCCATAATTCCCAGCTCCACCTACAGAATCCTCGCCTCCAAAGAGCCAAAGATTGCCGTTCGCATCGGTCCAACCCACAGCCGTATCTCGAATACTCGGAATGTTTCCAACGGCTGGAACGCCCAATGATCCGGCATGGGCTGGGGTGGTGCTTCCACCCATCCAGGTCCACTCGAGCGTGGTTGGGCTGAACTCCCAGAGGTCATTGAGGTCGGACGCTGACCCTGCCGTAGATATCCCCTTCCCGCCAAAGAGCCAGAGGTTTCCTCCGCTGTCGATCCAGGTAACCGCACCTCCCCTGCCTCCAGGAATATTCTCCGCGGCAGGGACTCCAAACGTTCCATAGACGCTCAGCAGACCCGCTGTATTGCTGCCGCCCATCCATGTCCATTCGCCGCTGGATGCGCTCTGTTCCCAAAGATCGTTGAGGTAGCCCTGCGCTCCTCGATAGTCGTAGCCAACTCCGCCGAAGATCCAATGATTGCCGCTGCCGTCAATCCAAATCGCAGGAAGATATCGACCACCAGGGTTGTTTGACGGCGCAGGCACACCGAGCGTGCCATAGATTCCGGACTGGTTGGGAGTGCTGCTGCCGCCCATCCATGTCCATTCGTTTGGGGCGGTGTTCTGTGGAAAGACGGGCGCGGCAAACGCCAGAAACAGGCAGCCGCACAGAACAGCGCACAGTGCGGCCAGCCAGCTCCGCTGAAGCTGACGGCTGGAAACACGAAGAGAGGCATCGGCGGAGAGCGCCGGGAAGACCGGGGGAGGCATCGAGATCATGGCTATTCGCTCCTGAGGGATGGTGAACCGGTTCGCCGCTAATCATTACCTGGCAAATGAACAGCTAAACAGCGGCTCATGACAAACCAGACGCCCTGCGGGGATCGCACGCGCCCGGAAAATGCCTGAAAGGGATGACGGCAGAAGCATATCACAACTCTGCCCGGAGAATCTCGGTTGAGATAAAAAATTTATCAATTGAACTGCCATACTGCTGCCGGGGCAATTTAGGTGGAGTTGGCGCAGGCTGTCGAGCTTCCGATAGATTGGCAGGCGAAGGGGACGAACTTCCCGGTCGACACCTCGGCGGGGTGCCCTATCTCCCGCGGCCTATGCGGCTCTGCCACGCTCCTCTTCTCTCCGCGAGGGATGCTTCAAATAGAATTGACAGCGATGAGGAGTGAGACCCCGAATGCGACCGCGAATATGGCGAACACTGACGATGACCCTGGCCATGGCCGCCGCTCAATGCCTGGGGCAAACGGCCGCCTCGCCAGTCCCGCAGAGGCAAGCGGCGCTGGCCCTTGAGCAGCAGGGCAAGAATGCCGAGGCCGAGGCCGCATGGCGGCTGTACCTGAAAGCTCATCCATCGAGCCCGGAGCCTTACGCCCACCTTGGCCTGCTTGAAGCGCGCCAGGAACACTACCAGGAGGCTGTGCCGCTCTATCGCAAGGCGCTGGCGCTGGGTCCGAAGATTCCCAGCTTGCAGCTCAACCTGGGCCTTGCGCTCTTCAAGGGTGGCGAGCTGAAGGAGTCGATTCAGGTCTTCGCGCCGCTGCTCAAGAGCCAGCCCGCAAACTCGCCCCAGGCCCAGCAAGTGACCGTCCTGCTCGGAATGGCGCACTACGGGCTGGGCGAGTATGCCGAGGCGGTTCCGTATCTGCGGGCCGCCGCTCAAGCCGATGCGCAGAATCTGCAACTGCGGCTGACCCTGGCGCACAGTTGCCTGTGGACCAAGCAGTATCAGTGCGTGCTCGATGCGTATCACGAGATTCTGCTGCTCAATGCGGAGTCGGCGGAGGCCGATATGCTGGCCGGCGAAGCTCTGGATGCGACCAAGGACAGCCCCGGCGCAATCCAGCAGTTCCGTGCCGCAGCCAAGGCCGATCCCAGGCAGCCGGACGTTCACTTCGGCCTGGGCTACCTGCTGTGGATCCAAAAACAGTATGACGAGGCAGCCGGGGAGTTCCAGGCCGAGCTGGCTAATAACCCGAATCACATCCAGGCCATGATCTATCTGGGCGACACGCAGATGGAGTTGAGCCGCCCGGAGGCCGCGCTGCCGCTGCTCGAGAATTCTCTGCGCTTGGACATGGGGCAGGAACTGGCTCACCTCGATCTAGGCATTCTGTACAGCGATGCGGGCCGCCGCGACGACGCCTTGCGGGAACTGAAGATTGCCGAAAAGCTGGACCCCAGCGACGAGAAGGTGCATTGGCGCCTGGGGCGGCTTTACCAGGCTGAAGGAAAAAAAGACGAGGCCAAGGCCGAGTTCGATACCACCCGAGCCATGCAAAAGGCCGTTGAAGATACGCTCGCCAAGAAGCTCGAAAGGGCCCAGGAAAAAGCCAAGACGGGGGAGGAAGCGCCGGGCGCGCCGCCTGCCAGCCAATAACCGGCGCGAAAGCAATAGTTAGCCTTCATCCTTGGAAAGAAACTGATGTGCTTAGTACTACAGTTGTAGATAAGTGATAAATTGATTTCGCTTTGGTTTTTGGTTCTCCGTTCTTTGCCATGGAGAAGCATCTGTCTGGATGGAAGCGAGAGTTGTTGCGGGCGCATGGCCTGATCGCGGATCTATTCGCGCGCTCAGAGCCTCGTGCGCGAAGTCTGGCCTATTTACTAGAACCCATCTCATAAATGTCTGAGGAGCATGAGCAGGCATGCGAGTTGAACAAAGCCGAGGAAGTTTTCGATGTGATATTCCCATCGTGTGACCAGGCGGCGGTAGTTGTGCATCCAGGCGAAGACCCTCTCGATCTTCCATCTGCGC
>Ga0187863_10002319_pt1 | contig 14602 bp, 16 predicted proteins | sample June2016WEW_11_1_FD_132975 | JGI IMG/M metagenome (GOLD analysis project Ga0187863, IMG submission 132975) | Peatland microbial communities from SPRUCE experiment site at the Marcell Experimental Forest, Minnesota, USA - June2016WEW_11_10 | ecosystem: Environmental > Terrestrial > Soil >... | reverse complement strand
CGGATGATCGAAACGCGATCCCTGGTAGTCGACGAAAAAGAAGAGCTTATTTTTCTTGATAGGGCCGCCGAAGGTTCCGCCAAACTCGTTCCAACGCAGTGGTTGCGGGCTGCTGAGGCCTTCGAGGTTGCGTTGCCACTCGTTGGCGTTCATGGCGTCGTTGCGGAGGAATTCGAAAGCATCCCCATGGTAGGAGTTGGTTCCGGATTTCGTAATCACGCTGATGACGCCTCCCAGGAACTGCCCATAGTCCGCCGATGGATTGTTAGTGACGACGTTGAATTCCTCAATCGCATCCACGTTCGGCGCATAAGCGACGTTGTTGTCGACGAACTCCACGTTCTCCATGCCGTCGAGCAGGTAGTAATTCGCCTGTTCACGGTTGCCGTTTATGTACGGCCGGCCGGAGTTAAACGTTGACTGGGGGCCGTTGAACGCGCCCGGGCTGGTGGTGACTGCGCCGGGTATCAGCAGGGTCAGTTGGTTGTAGTTGCGGGTTTCCAAGGGCAGACTGGTGATCGCGTCGGATTGCAAAACCGTGCCGAGCGTGGTGGTCTCCGTCTGCAGGATGGGCGCCGCGCTCGTTACCTCGACCGTCTGATTAACGTTGCCTACCTTCAACTGGAAATCGAGCTTGGCCACCTGATTGATTACGAGTTCGACGCTCGGCTGAACCGAGGCCTCGAACCCGGCGTTGGTCACTTTCACCTCATAGCGGCTCCCAGGCAGGCGCGCCAGGTTGTAGAAGCCTGCGGCGTCGGTGGCGGTGGAATACGCGGTCCCGCGATCCAGGTCTCTGGCCACTACGGTGGCGCCCACAATTGCGGCACCGCTGGCGTCGGTGACGTTGCCGGTGATGGACGCGGTGACATCCTGCGCGCCCAGCGGAATCGCCAGGACGAGGGCCGCAAGCAGAAACAGCGCAAGAATCCAGATTGTCGAATAACTCTTTCGTTGCATCAAAGATCCTCTCGTTCGATCATTTTCTGTTAGGAGCGCCCTGCTCTGCCGGCACGCCGCTTGGCCACTCGGCGCTAACCATCCGTGGCGGAATCACCTGAGCCGCCGGACCACCGGCCGTAGTCCCCTGGAGCGCTGTACAGGCAATCGTGTGCCGTCCGCGCATTCCTGTCCAGTTCCAAACCGTTGTCGCGGTGGTATGAAACATGTTCGCTACATAGCGTAAACGATTGATTCGGCGGCGAGTCAGCGGGGAAAAGGGATCATGACCGGTTCGACCGGATGTGGACACGAGGGCCTCGGCCAACTATACTTGCAGGCAGGGAAAGCGGGAGTAATTCAGTGGTAGAATGCCAGCTTCCCAAGCTGGACGTCGCCGGTTCGAATCCGGTCTCCCGCTCCAAGAAAATCAACAACTTGCATAAACCCGTTTCACCCTGTGCTCCGTTTGTGCTCCGTTTACATCACTAAAGCCGCTTCCAACTGATCGACGGCGCCTTTCCGGTGCTCCACAGAAACCCTGGTGTAGACATTCTGGCTGACATCGAGGCTGTGACCAAGCTGGTCAGCGACTAACTTGGGATCGACGCCGAGTTCTTTCATCACGCTTGCGTGCGTCCGCCTCATCACCAGAAAATTCGCCCATTCAAGTCCTACGCTTGCCAAGCGGGGTTGAATGTGCCGCCTCCAACAGTTGTCCTTTGAGAGCGGGGTCATCCGCTCCGAAGGGAACACCCACACCTCGGGCCTCGTATCGACCGCGAGCTGACGCCAAGCTTCGACCTCTGCCAGACCACCCGAAAGCGCAGTCTTACGAACCGACTGGTTCGTCTTCGGCGTGTCGATGTCTCCACGGTAGACTCGCTGCACGATCTCGGCGTATGTTCCTGAGAGTCGGCCCCACGTCAACCCGAATATCTCGCCGGGCCTCATGCCGGCGATGATCGCGAGCTTCACGATCAATCTTTCTCGCAAATCCAAAACCTCAAGACATCGTCTTAACTCCTCAAGATTCATGACTCGCCGCTCGTGCCGAGCGGCTTCCCTTGGCGTGAACAACAGCAGGGCCGAATTGCGTTGAACGTGGCCTTCGCCAACGGCCATTTCAAAAATCTGGCGAAGGTCCCATCGGAGGTGATCGACAACCGAAAAGGAAAGCCCCCGCTTAGCCCTGTCGTCCGGAAGATCCTGAAGCTCGTCGCGCCGTATACCCGAAAGCTCACGATCCTTGAAACTGGTTACGAGATGGACATGGATCCTGTTCACGGTGCTTTCGCGCGTGGACTTCTTCCACTTCCGGCTGTAGTACAGAACGTAGACTTCCTCCACGAACTCGCCGAAGAGCCAGCATCTGTTTGCCTGGCGCTTTGCCCTCTGCTCGGTCACGATTCGATTCACGGCTGCCCCGGCCTGGGTTTTCGACATCTCCTTGACCAGGCCAAGAACCCGACTCTTGCGCCCGCCATCGGCCCACCACATGCCAATCCAGCGACCGCGTTGCTTCTTGATACCTCCCGTCTGGTACCGTGCGCGCATTGACTCCTCCTATGCGCGTTTCCCGGCACCCCGTACTGGCGATGCAGGTATCGTAGCACCGTGCGACGTGCGCTCGTTCGCCTCAATCCACGAGAGAAGCGTGTCCCGACGCACCAGCTTTCGGCGCCCCAGAGAGACGGCCGGTATTGGAGGACAGCCGCGGACCTGTCTGGCAACAGCTTTGCAGACGTGGGCCTTGGAGCAGTGCAGTAGTGAAGCCACGTCGGCGAGGGTCAGCAGGCCGAGGTCGGATAACGCGCTCATGGCCGTCTCAAGGCAACAGCGAAGGCAGCCTGCCTTCCATGGGAACAGGACGGATGGCGGCCTCGTGCTGATCTCCGCGGAACCATTCAAAACCCGAGCGCGCAGGCGAATTCTCGTGCTGCCAAACCCCTATCCTGAGGCCCACCCAGACCGCGAAGAGGCACAGAGCGAGGAAGCAGATAATCGCGATGGCCGTCATGCGCGCGGACAGTAATCGACGATGTGCGGCGGCGACCTGTTCCAGGAGCTTCCTGGCCTTCACCCCGGCGTCACAGATGTCACTCTCGATCTGGTGGCGAATGCGGTCTCCCGATCGGTCTACTTCGATGGCGATCGCTCTCACGGCGCGCCGCTCGGCATCTTTCGTCGATGCCTCCAACGTGGCCAGACTCGCCCCGATGCGTGTTTCGACTCTCTCGACCAGCTCTTCGAGGACGAGTTCGTTCATCGTGACCAGAGCGAAGGCGGCATCGTCCGGCTTCAGCAGAATGTTGTGCCGGGCCGCCACCTCCGCAATCAGACGTTGAACATCGATTCGGCCATTCCGTGTGTTCATCGCTTAATCCATTGCCAGCTTGTCGAGCTGCTCAAAGAGTTCACGACGAACGATCTCGAGACGTTGCTTGGAGACCAGCGAGAACTCGTCCATCCGGATCGCCTCCTCGAATGTCAGGCGTCGTTCCAGCATCTGGCGAACATCGTCGCCGAACGTGTGCGGATTCCGTTCCCGGATGACCACCGTGCCCAGGAGTTTCGCAGCCTGCTCTTCGGCGACGCGGAACTCCTCGAAGGTCTTCCCGTCCTTGACGACCTCACCGAAATACTCGTTCAGCCAGACGATGACGTTCTTCTCGGTCGTGGTCTCCGCAAGCTTTTCGAAGCCGCTGAGCGTGTCACTCATCGCCTGACCTCCGGCCACGACCGAGTGAACGAATACCCGGCGGCTGTGACTTTGCAGGAACTGCAGAATCTCGTTTTCGAGAATGTAGTTCCACAGAGGCACGAACGTCGTGGCGCCGGTGTCAATGATGAACGTCCCGGTTCCGGTGCAGACAGTGTCAACCAGTTCGTCAAAACGCTTCTCGTGGATCGTGCCCCTCCTGAGAATGTTGAGGTGTTCGGCACCGATGCTGCGGTATTTGGCAAATGTCGCGTTAACCGGATCGGTGTCGAGGCAATGGACGGGTCCGCTTTTCTTTAAAACGGCATGAACGCCGGAGTGAGAGCGCAATGCTTCGTCCCGACCTTCCGCAAGCACTGAAGGGACCCGCGGCGCCTGACGCGGTCGGAGGCGTGTGTCCTCATCACTCCCGCAGCAACCGCTCGAACTCTCCCAGTTCCTGAAGATTGAGATCAGACACCGCCCAATATTCAAACCCCGAGCGCGTCCAGTGCAGCAGATTGTATCCCTGGCGGGTCTCTGCTGTCACTCCGCTGTCAGCGCGTGACGAAGGCCACAGGAAAACATTGATGAGGTGTTTTCTCCGCTGATACACCAGCGCCGCCACCGTCCGATCCTGCAGGTAATCGAGCCGCCCGCCCACGAGCGTAAATCCATCCGCCTTCAGATCCTTCACCGGGGGCGAAAAATCAACCTTGCCGTTGAACCATGGCTTCACGGTATGCGAGTCCGAAGAAGGCACGTCCATCAAATGATTGGGCATCAGCGACCGCACGTGACCGGACACCACCGCCTGTTCCATTGCGGTAGATCCCGGGCGCGGCGCTAGCACGAAAACCAGCGCCAGCGCCGCCGCCACCGGCACACTCCACCATACCCGCGGAATCCATCTGGTTCGCAGCGAGCGCCGGATGCGCTGACGCACTTCCCGAGGCGCCGGGAAATACAGGTCCGCTTCCCCGATCGCCTGGCGCAGCTCCATGCGCCCTTCCACCTCGCCGGCACACGCGGCGCATTCATTGAGATGCCCTTCCACGGCAACGTTGCTTCGCAGATCCAGCTCGCCGTCCACGAAGGCGTCCAGCAGATCCTTTATTTCGTCGCAGCTCATGGGATCACCTCCCCGGACAGCCGGTCCCGCAACAGCTTGCGCGCGCGGGCCAGCCGGGACATCACCGTACCAATAGGAACTCCGCTGACGTGGGCTATGTCTTTATAAGAGAGATCCTCAATCTCTCGCAGCACAAGGGCCTCGCGAAACTCCATCGGCAGCTCCTCGATGGCCTGTTGCAGCATCCTCCGATCGGCGCGCGCCAGGGTGCGGCGCTCAGGGTCTTCCGCGCTCCCGGCCACGTCGTGCACGGCCTCGTCAAAGGACGTCATTTTGTCTACGCGATTCTGCCGCAGCCATGTGTAGCATGTATTCCTCACGATGCGCAAAAGCCACGCGCGCGCATCGCCCCCGCGAAAGCCGTCGAAGAAACTGAGCGCTCGCAGGGACGCCTCCTGCACCACGTCCGCCGCATCGGCGTCATTGCCGGTCAGCCATCGCGCCAGGTTGTGTGCTGCGTCGAGATGCGGCAGGATCTCCTGCTCGAATCGCACTGATTTCTTCCGGTCTTCCAATAGTAAGACTCCGTGATCCGCTATTTTATTCCCGGGCTCGCCGTTGGGAATAACCGACCGCCCGCGAGAGTCACCTTGGCATCATGACCAACCAACTCAACTCCAACGAAAACGGCGCCACCCGCCGCGGACTTCTGAATCGCATCAGCTCTGCAATGCTCCTTGCGTCCTGCATGGCCATGACGCTGGCGGTTCCCGCAGTGGCCGAGACAAAGATCAGGATCGATTCTGTGCCCGCGCTGTATGAACCTTTTGACTCAATGTTTGCCCAGCCGCTGTCGATGTCCGGTTATCGCTTTGCGGCTAATCCGGAGAACGGCCGCGCCAGCGTGGTCATCGAGTATGCGTATGAACTCATCCAGCAAGAATACGACGGGGGACCAGCGCCCACTGTGGCGGAGGTTCCGGGCCTCATTTGGAACTCCGCCACCCGCTCGGTAGTCTACGAAGCCAACGGACAGCAGACTGTGTGCGCCGTGGCGCAGCCGGGAGCGCACTTAAAACTGAAGAACACCGGATCCTGCACAGTCACCGCTGCGTCGGCGGAGGGTCCACGAAGCATAGCCCTCGACACCTGGCTTGAGGTGCGCTAGTGTGGCTGACTTTGCCGAACGGCCTCGCCGAATACGGCCGGTGACTATCGCGTCCGTCGCCGTCGCCCAGGTGGAGGCGCTGCCGCAATCTCGTTTCTCAGCTATCGAGAGGTGATGCAATGCTATCGGTTTACTTTCGTGTGACAGGTCCCGTCCTGATTTTTTCGCTCTGCGTTTACGCGCAGTCATTCACCCCTGTTTCGCCCTACGCATTCGATGGCGGTACTGTAAGCCGGCACGCTGCGATGGCTCCGGCCACCCCGGCCATGCTCACTGCGTCGTCGGATCTTGTGCTAATTAACGTATCCGTGCTCGATCGAAACGGGCGTCCGTTGCGGGGCCTGCGCACGGATTCCTTTCACTTGTTCGAGCGCCGCAACGAGCAGACTATCCTCTCCCTCAGCGAAACGGAGACACCGGTATCGGTAGTGATCGTCTTCGACGAGAGCGGCAGCATGCAGACTGGGGTCGCCCGGTGTGCCCAGGCTGTGAAGCAGTTCTGGAAGGGCGCGTCGGACGCCGATGAATTCGCCCTGATCACCTTTTCGGACCAGCCAGACATCGATACTGATTTCACCCGCGACAGCAGTGCAATTCAGACCCGTCTCATGGAAGCCAATAGTCACGGACACACGGCGCTGCTGGACGCATTGCAGAGTGCGGCGGTGCTTCTAAAGCGCGCGCACAACGAGCGGCGCGCGATCGTCGTGCTGTCGGATGGCGGAGAAAACCACAGCCGGCGGAACGAACGGGAGCTCAGGCGGACGCTTCTCGAAACCGCCGCTCAGGTATACGCCGTGAGCATTCCCTTCATTGGCCCAGGCGACGCGACCGACGCGGTGGGGCTGTTGGACCGCATCTGTGGCATCACCGGAGGCAGGAACGTCGGTATCGACAACTTCTCCGATCTGGAGAGCGCGATGCAGCAGATCAACGAAGAGATTCGAACCGAATACGTCCTCGGCTACAAGCCGCAGTCTTTGAATCACGACGGGAAGTTCCACCCGGTGCGTGTAAAGTTCACGCCGCCAGCAGGCGTTCGGCAGGTTTCGGTGTTCTGGAGACCGGGATACTATGATTCGGTCGAATAGCAAGCGTGTCTCCAGGATTCAGAAAACCGAGTCCGACAAGTGCTCGGCCACCACCAGTCGTGATTTTCTCCAGGACGCCTCGCCCATGCTCACCAAATCTGGTGGGCCCTGTTTTCGTTTGAGGTTTCGTCGCGTGAGGAAACGTTGGTTTCCCGCCGACGCCTCTCCTCGCAACTAATTGACTCAGTGAGTCCAGCGATCCGTTCAAAGTATCGCCTGGCGCTCCATGGATCTCCGGACGTCACTGGCATGAAAGGTGCTTCAGTCAGCTACAGCGGAATGATGAGAATAACAGTTGTCGAGTCGTCAAATGACGCAGTAAGACTCAGGGTGGAAGGCCGGGTGATGGGTCGCTGGGTCGAGGAACTTCGCGAAACCTGCGATCTGCAGGCTCTCGGCGACGGGAGCCGGCTGGCCCTCGATCTGGCGGATGTGTCATTCGTCGATGTCGCGGCAATTCAGCTGCTCAAAGAACTGAGGACGCGGTCGGTCACCCTCCTTAGCCCTTCGCCGCTCGTGGCCGAGCAACTTAGAGAGTCACCGCCGCAGGGAGACAGGCCATGATGGCAGCGGAGGCGAAGACGGCTCTGTTGGAAAGCGAGGGCAAACGCGCATCCTTCGAACATATCTTTCTGCCGCATCTGGATTCTGCTTACAATCTGGCGCGCTGGCTCACTCGTGTCGATCAGAATGCGCAAGACCTCGTCCAGGAAGCCTATTTGCGAGCTTTGAAGGCCTTCACTGGCTTCCGGGGCGGCGATGCCCGCGCCTGGCTTCTCACGATTGTCCGCAACACCTTTTACACCGGGCTGCAGCGCAATCGATCAAACGCATGGACGACTTTCGATGACGAGACGTACAGCGCTTCGAGCGAGGCTTCCAATCCGGAAGCAATGCTGGCCCAGCGCGTTGACGCCGAGCTCCTCAAGGATGCCCTGGAGGACTTGCCGCCACAGTTTCGCGAGGTGATGGTTCTGCGGGAGCTCGAGGGCATGTCCTATAAAGAGATCGCGACAATCTCCGGAGTTCCGATAGGCACCGTCATGTCGCGCCTGGCGCGCGCGCGCCAAAGGTTGCAGCACGCTTTGGCCGGAGGCGTGGAACGCGCGGCATCGGCCGCGGGGTAACCAGATTTCCCTCAGTCGGTGCCGTCTGGCGCCTGGACGGACTTCGCCTGGCGCAGGCTTTGGCGGATTTTCCGCTCAAGCGCGAGCGGAGCGTCGTAGTAACTGGCTTGCATTCGCACGATGCAGGACGCGCAGAGAAGCAGATGCCGGGTGAGGACTGAGTCTTTGGTCTCCATCGGAAGTCGGGCGTTTTCGCAGCTAATCGGAGATCTGTTACAGGACAATTCTTCTGCCTCGCCCATGCGTCAGTCCTCTGTTCAGGGAGACTTAGGCGCGACCCGGTTTATTCCCGCTGATTACGCAGGCCGTGGCGTTGGCCTCTGGTCCATCCATAAATGATCTGGATTTCTGCTTCCGAGAGGCGAGCTTCCGGATGCAGTAGAAGATAACGCGATAGTGGCATTTGATGGTTTCGGATCTCAGCGCCAATACGCGTCAGCAGGTCCCGTTTTTCTTCGATGGAATAGCGGTCCCAGCGCGAGAGGTCCATATGTTGGCGGGCCTCGGCCACGTCCTTTTCGAGAGCCCACGACACTAAGGGAAGGTAGCTGTACAGAGGCCACTCGGTCCGCTGGGAATGGCAGTTCTGACAGGCTCTTTCAAACAGCGTGAGCGCGCGAGCGTCGTCCCATTGGACGCCCGGCAGCAGGGCTGTAGAGCGTTGCTGCCGCACTGGTCCGAAGGGATGAACAAAAGGCAAGGCCAGCACGGGGATGGCGGCCAACCAATAGTAATGTTTCCATTTCATGCCCTTCAGAACCATTGAGAAGCCAATTTATTTCCACGGGAATAAAACAGCATGAACGACAGTCATGGCATACGGAGGCCTTATGACAGACTCTTTGAAGCCTGGCGTGGATGCCGACGGCGTTGACCGGCGCGGATTTCTGCGCTGCATGGCGTGGGCAGGTTCCGGTATGGTGTGGGCGATGGCTGCTGGCGTGCCGACGTCCAAATTGCTCGGTCAAACTGACGGGGACGATGGATTTCAGTTCGTGCAGATCAGCGACAGCCACGTTGGATTCAACAAACCCGCCAATGCCGATGTGAACGCAACGCTACAGGTTGCCCTAGACAGGATCAATGCTTTGCCGAAGGCGCCGGACTTCCTGATTCACACCGGAGATCTGACGCACCAGGCCAAACCGGCCGAGTTCGACACGCTCGGCAAACTGTTGCAGGGCGCAAACACAAAGCAGGTGTTCTATGTTCCTGGGGAACACGACAATGCGACCGACGACGGCAAGGAATACCTGGCGCGTTACGGCAAGGGAACCAAAGGAACGGGCTGGTACAGCTTTGACCATCGCGGCGTGCATTTCGTGGGCCTGGTGAATTCGGCCGCGCTGGAAGGCATGGGAAAGCTGGGAGCCGAACAACTGGCCTGGTTGAAGGACGATTTGAGCGGTCGTTCGGCCAGCACGCCGATAGTCCTGTTTGCACACCTCCCTTTGTGGACCGTGTATCCGGACTGGGGATGGGGCACATCCGACAGCGAGGAAGCGCTGGGCTACGTAAAGCGGTTCGGATCGGTCACCGTGCTGAACGGGCACATTCACCAGACCATGCAGAAGGTGGAGGGCAACGTGACCTTCCACACGGCTATGTCGACCGCGTTCCCACTACCGGCTGCCGGGACCGCACCGATTCCTGGTCCGATGAAGGTGCCGGCTGAGAAACTGCGCTCTGTGTTGGGCATTACCCAGGTGGAGTTCGTGGCGCGGCCGCAGCATCTGGCGATTGTCGATTCGACGCTGGTGTAACCCGATGATTGCGAAGATTCTGTGCGCGGTGCTGGCCGGCGGGGCGATCCTGTTGGCCTTGACGCCCCAGGAAGAGCATGGCCGGGACCTGTTCGCACGGCGTTGCAGCGGCTGTCACGACCCCGACCGGAACAAGGAAGGTCCGCGGCTGCGCGGCGTTTACGGACGCCAATCGGCCAGCGTGCCGGACTTCCCTTACTCCGACGCAGTGAAGAAATTGGGCGTCCGCTGGGACGAAGCCAGTCTGAACCGATGGCTGACCGATCCCGACGCCATGGCGCCGGACACTGATATGGCGTTTCATCTGGCCGATGCGCAGGAGAGAAGCGCGGTGATTGCTTACTTAAAGACGCTGGGAAATCAGTGACAGTTTTGGCAGAAAGGTGATCAGTCCCGGTGGCGTCGGTCGCTGCCGGGATGCTTCCTGCAGCAGCTGCTGTAGTCATCAGCTCCGTCGAGATCAGATCTCTAAGTACTAAGACCAGCGGCTTGCGACTTTCGTATTGCCGGTACCGCTCGCCGGCCAGCGCCTTCGCTTTCTCCTCTGCCAGGAGATGCATCCGCTGCAGCTCGGCGTGCCACAGCAGATCGCTCACGCCCTCCTTCAACGAGCCGAGGATGTTGGCCACCATGAGGATCGTCTGAATTTCCGGACTCCTTTCGGTGGGGATCCCTGAGCGGAAGGCGGACAACAAAACGAGCGCCTTGCGCGGGTTCAACCCACATGTCGCCGCCATGATCGAGCACGGTCTCGCGGGAGAGCGCTAAACCCAGCCCCAGGCCGTTGTGCTTGCCTGCGGTAACGAACGGCTCGAACAGCCGGTGACGGATCCCCCGCGGAATTCCCGGCCCCGTGTCCTCCACTTCGATCAGCACGCAGTTGTCCGCCTTCCTCGCGCCAATCCCGATCTTCCCGCCGTGCGGCATCGCTTCGAGAGCGTTCGTAATCAGGTTGAAGAATACCCGTTCTATGCGAGAGCGCACCAGAGGTACCTCTATATCATCGGGCACATCGTGCAGGATCTGAACGCCTTGTGCTTCCGCTGCCGGTAATGCCATCTCCGATGCTGCAGCGATCACATCGCGGATTTTGCAGATCTCAGATGTCGATTTCCTGCCGCAGCTCGCGCTGGCGAGATCTGCCAACAATGCGCGCATGCGACCGGCTGCTCGATAGATATTGGTGGCCAGGCGCTTCACTTGAGCAGGTGCAGGATCGAGATCCATTAGCATTTCGGCGCCGGCGTAGACCGTCCCCAGGGGATTCCGCAGATCGTGAATGATCGCAGTAGAAAGCCATTCAGTGCTGGACACGCGTTCCTGCCAGCTCTCCAGGCGTGAAGGGAGGGAAATCGTCCCAGTCACCCGATTCTTATCGAAGTGCATCTGAATCGGAGACCGATCGAGCGTCATTGTCGTACTCTGTTGTTCCGAGTCTTGCACCATATTGAGTGTCCTGCCTTCGTTTGATTGCCTCTGCGTGGCAAAGTGATCGACTTCCGCCCTGAGTTCCACCGCCTCGCCTGACGACTCGGCAGCCGTAACCTTCGGCATTCCTTACTGAGTCTCCCGCAGCTCAGGAAGCAGTTGACGTGCCATTTACAGACCATTTACAAGGTAGGATTGCGAGTGGAGATCGTTAAGAGAGGTCAAACGCTGCTGCATGGGCCTATTCCAGTCAGCCCCCTACTCACCAGTCAAGAGAGTCAATCAGTTGCGAGGACCTGGCGTCGCCTTCGAACACCTCAAATGCGGATCACGAAGCCATGGTTTTCTTTAAGGGCACGCTCGGCAAAGGACCCGGCGCCCACGATATTTGGTAAGCGCAGAAGGTGTTGTGGGGGAATCACAACCGGCCGTGGGCAGATCGCTTGATGCCGAGCTTGTTCATACGGTGGCGAAGGGTGTTGGGATGGAGATTCAGAATTCTCGCTGCACCCTTCGGTCCATCAACCACTCCATCCGACTGCTGAAGGGCCGCCAGGATATGGCTTCGCTCCACTTCTTCCAGGGTAGGCAGCCCCGAAGATGAGGGAGTTCCCGGCTGGTTCTCCTGAGCCGGGGCTTCAGCCGTCGTCTCAAGGATACCCTCGGAGGCAGCCAACGGCACAAGATCCTTGTCCAGCCGAAGAGTAGGGCCCGCCGACAAAACGATCGCCCGCTCCATCACGTTTTGCAGCTCACGGACGTTCCCAGGCCATGGATAGCTCATCAGCCTGGCCATAGTCTCCCGTGAAACGCCTTCGACCTTCTTTCCGAACCGCTTGGCGAACCGCGACACGCAGAGCGCCACAAGCTGGGGAATGTCGGAGGGACGTTCTCGTAAGGGGGGCAGTTGGAGGGGAAGAACGTTCAAGCGAAAAAAGAGGTCGGAGCGGAATCGGCCGGCCTCGACCTCCTCGCGCAGGTTGCGGTTGGTGGCGGCAATGACGCGCACATCCACGCGCTGAGTGCGGCTGCTGCCCACCGGCTCAAACTCATGTTCCTGCAGAACGCGCAGCAGCTTTACCTGCGTCTCCAATGGCAGTTCCCCGATTTCGTCGAGGAAGATGGTGCCGCCGTTGGCCAACTCGAAGCGGCCAATCCGCCGCTCGATCGCCCCAGTGAAGGCTCCTTTCAGGTGGCCGAAGAGTTCGCTTTCCACGAGACCCGCCGAGATCGCGCTGCAGTTCACGCTCACCAGGGCACGATCCTTGCGCGCGCTGCGGTTGTGAATGGCGCGCGCGATGAGTTCCTTCCCTGTCCCCGTTTCTCCGTAAATGAGAACCGTGGAGTCCGTGGGGGCGACCTGCTCAACGGTCCGGAGTACCGCGAGCAACGCAGGGCTATTACCTACGATCTCTTCGAAATTGTGCGCGGTGCGGATCTCCTCCCGAAGATAAACGTTTTCCTTCTCCAGCAGCGCCTTCAGCGTGGCGATCTCTTCGTACGACTTCATGTTTCCGATTGCCAACGCTACCTGGACGGCTACTTCCTGCAGAAACTGGGCGTGCTCATCGGTATACGGGTCCTTGCCCCGGTTCACCACGCTGAGGGTACCGATGCTCTTTCCCCGCAAAATCAAAGGCACTATGCAGAGCGACCGAAGGCCCTCTGCCCAAAGACGCTTCTCGTTCGCGAAAGGCCGTTCTTCTTCGAGATTTCGGCGAAGCGGCTGCTGATGGTCGAACACCCAGCCCGCAGTGGTTTCGGCGCGGCGGACCTCCAGGCCGGGCTGGAAGTAGTCCGAGCGCAAATCTCCCGCCACGGCCATGAAGCGGAAGGTGTCCCTTTCCGGCTGGTACAGAGTGATGGCGCATCGATCGAAGGGAATGGAAGGCCGCAATGCTTCGGAAATGGAACTGAGTAGTGCTTCCTCGGTGAGGTTCGTGATGATAGCGTTGTTGATTTCGAGGACGCTGCGTTTCCTCTGCTCGCTCTTACGCAGCGCCTCCTCCACCTGTTTCCGCTCCGTGATATCGACGAAGGTGATGACCGCGCCGAGCGTTCTACCTTCCTGAAATACCGGATGGGACCAAAACTCCACCGGAAAGCTGGTGCCGTCCTTTCTCCAATAAACCTCATCGTCTCGATGAACCCCCTCGCCCTTTTGAAAACCTATGTAAATGGGGCACTCCTCTATGGGATATGGACTGCCGTCTGCCCGAGTGTGGTGTTCCAGCGCATGCATGTTCTTCCCGAGCAATTCTGACGTATCGTCATATCCAAGCAGGCGCACCGCGGCGGAATTGCAGAAAAGGCAGGTGCCGTTGGGATTGCAGCCGAAAATGCCCTCCGCCGTGGAATCGAGGATGAGCCGGACTCGCTCCTCGCTATTGCGCAACGCCTCTTCGGCGCTTTTTCGCACGGTGATGTCTTCCGAGAGCGCCATGATAAACCGCGGCATGGTCTCGCTGCCCGGAACCAGAGAGACGTTGTTGCGCACCCAGATCAGGGCGCCGTCCTTGCGTCGATACTGCTTCTCGATTTGAAACTGTTCCCGCTTTCCCTCCAGCAGCTCGGCCGCGAGTGCCCGGTTGATTTCGCGGTAGTCGGCGTGGGTGATGTCCAGAAAAGAGAGCGCAAGGAGTTCCTCTTCGCTGTAGCCCACCATTTTCTGGTAGACCGGATTGGTCGCCAGAAAGCGGCCGTTGAGGTCGGTTAGAGCAACACCGATGGCGGAATTCTCGAAGACAGAGCGCCAACGCTCTTCGCTGCGTGCGACCTGCAGGTGTGCGTCACGCAGAGCCTCTTCGTTTCGCTCATGTTCGGTGACGTCGCGTGAGACAGCCAGCAGACTTCCCGGTTCGCCTTGCGCGTTGCGAATGGGGCTGACCACGACGTCCCACCACCTGGGCTGTCTTGTAGCCGTTGTGGCGAAATACCCAGTGAAGCGACCGGTGCCGCCGTTTCTGGCCGTCTCCACGGCGGCTTGCGCGGCTTTCCGGTCTTCGCCCTCCCAGAACCGAACCCAGGAAGTATTCACGAATGGGCCCACGTCGCAGATCTCGAGTGCCCGCATGCCGCCCTCGTTCATCCACAGCAGGCGGCCGTCCAGGTCGAGCATCTTGATGCAATCCTGGCTGCAGGCGATGAGGCGGCTCTTGAACTCCTCGGCATCGCGCAGCGCTTGTTCCGCATTCTTTCGCTCCGTAATGTCTTCCGAGAGCGCCATGATGCACCGCGGCATGGTCTCTGTACCCGGGACCAGAGAGATGTTGTTGTGTACCCAGATCAGGCTGCCATCCTTGCGTCGATACTG
>Ga0187863_10002318_pt1 | contig 14605 bp, 8 predicted proteins | sample June2016WEW_11_1_FD_132975 | JGI IMG/M metagenome (GOLD analysis project Ga0187863, IMG submission 132975) | Peatland microbial communities from SPRUCE experiment site at the Marcell Experimental Forest, Minnesota, USA - June2016WEW_11_10 | ecosystem: Environmental > Terrestrial > Soil >... | reverse complement strand
CATCTCGGGGACGTTCGGCGCGCCCATTTCAGAGTGGAACTTCACGGGCGCGTGCTCGAAGTAGTAGCGGAGGGGCTCGACACGATACGGGCCGTGGCCGCTGACAGGGCCGTCGGCAGAACTGGAGATGTAGTGGGAGTTGGGCTCGAGGCTGGCGACGAGTGAGCGCAGGCCGTCGTCGACGGGCTGCGGCGGGAAGCCTTCGTTGCGGCCGCAGAAGAGTCCGAGCGAGGCGTGGTTGCGAATGCGCAGCAGATAGTCTTTCGCGTTGGCGAGGAAGAGGTCATTGTCGTCGGGGTCGGGGCCGTCCCAGGGATTGGCGAGCCAGAAATCCTGCCAGATGACGACGCCGTTGCGGTCGGCCGCGTCGTAGAAAGCTTCGTCGTCGGTCATGCCGACCCAGTTGCGGATCATGTCGAAGTGGAGGTCGCGGTGGTAGCGCATCGCGGTTTCGTATTCGCGGGCGCGATAGCGCAGCATCGATTCGGAGAATCCCCAATTGCCGCCGCGAGCGATGAAGCGGCGGCCGTTGATCCACATTTTGAGCACGCCGCCGTCTTCGGAATAGGTGAACTGGCGCACGCCGACCTGGAAAGATTTTGAGTCGGAGACCGCGCCGTTCGAGGCGAAGGCGATGGTGACGGGATAAAGATTCGGATCGCCGTAGCCGACCGGCCACCAGAGTTTTGGATTGGTGAGGTGCAGGGCGGGCTGCGTGGCAGGCGTGAGCTGGACGGTTTTGGTTTCGGACGCGGCGAGCGAAACGGGGACTTCAGCCTGAACGTCGCCGAAGGCGACGCGCAGCGTGCCGGAGATGGGCTGGGCCTCCTGATTGTGCAGCGTGGCTTCGACAACGACGTCGGCGTGAATCGTGTCAGGCAGTGGCAGCGTGGTGGAGACGAGCGGCGACTCAATCGTGACAGGGCCCGTAGTGGTGAGCGAAACATTGTTCCAGATGCCGTCGTCGCGGCCGCGGATGGTGGAGATCCAGTCCCAGCCGGCGGCAGCGTGGAAAGTGGGGTTGTCGCGGCCCAAAGCGCCGCCGTTGACGGTGCGTCCGGCTTTGTCTTTGGTGCTGCCCGGATTGGCGTTGGCGATGACGCTGACGGCGAGGGCGTTGGCAGCGCCAGGATGAATGAGGCTGGTGACGTCGAAGCGGCCGCGCATCATGCCTCCGTCGATGCGGCCGAGGTGCTGTCCGTTGAGATAGATTTCGGCCTTCCAGTTGATGCCGTCGAAGTTGAGCCAGAGGTGATGGCCGGGGGCGAGCGCGGGGGCGACGAACTCGTCGCGATACCAGAAGTCCGAGCAGAAGAAGGAATCGGAGACAGCGTACTGGTTGTCGCCGAAGTCAGGATCGACAATCGCGCCGTCGTTGAGGTAGCTGGTGAGGACGGTGCCGGGGACCGTGGCGATCATCCAGTCATTCCCGGAGAAGTTGGGGGCGGAGATTTGCTCGCCAGTGGCGGAGACCAGGGAGGCGCGCTGAAGTTTCCATGCGCCGCCCGTGAGTTGCAGGGAGCCGTCCACAGCGGGCTGGGCTGCGGGATGCGCCACCGGCACTGGCCCACCGCGCCCATAGACTTCGAGCTCGCTGAGGATGTACGGGTCGCCGGCGTGCGCGGGTTTGGTCATGAGGACGCGGACATAGCGTCCATGCGCGGGACTTTCGAGGTGGATGTCGTCCGTGGGTCCCGAGGGGTCGGCCGGGAGCGGCTGGAGGGTTTGCCAATTTGTGGCGTCGTCGGAGGCCTGGATAGAACCCTCGGCGGCGCGAAGAATCCACGCAAGGACAATGCGATCGAAGGTGCAGGGCGCGCCGAGGTCGACATAGACCGATTCGGGGCCGCTGCCCGCACCAGGCAAGGCAGACATCCACGCACTCATGAAGTGCTCGGGGCCGGCAACGTGGATTTCACTGCCCTGATCGAAGGTGGCGAGCTCGGCGACGCCCCAGGTCTTGATGCCGTCAGCGGAAAGCTCCACGCGGTAGTAGCGATTGTGCGCGGGCGCGATGAAAGGAATGGACTGCATGAAGCTGGGACCGGAAAACTTCATGCTGGGCCAGTCGGTCCCAGTGGAGCGCCCGACTTCGGTCCAGTGCGAGTGATCGTCGGAGCCGGAGACGATGTAGGTCCAGCCGGTGGCGGGCAGAGGGCCGTTCATGCGGCGCATCCAGAGGTCGATGCGATCGAGCTCAGGTGGATCGCCAGCGCCTTCGAGGTCAAATTCAACCCAGGGATGATCGCCCGTTACGTCGACCGATGAAGTGATGTTGCCGTCGAGGAAGACTTCGCGCTGCTGCTTCGGGAGAACGCCGCCGCTGCTGGTGGAAGCGACGATCCACTGCGGCAGGGCCTGCTCTCGTATGCCGTCGGTGATGAGCTGCGCGGTGAGGTTGTAGTCGTACGCGCTGGATTGATACGCGGGGCGATGGAGCGCAAGGTTGCGGTAGCTGCCATCGATGACGAAAGTCGGGCCGGCGTATTCGCTCGGATCGCCGGGATAGACGCCGATGCCGCGCGTGTACTGCTGCTGTGCCCAGGAGCAGGAAACCAAAGCGGAGGCAAAGATCAGGAGAGCGAAGCGCTTCAACGGAGGCTCCTTTTTCGGCACGGATTCCGCCCGAATTGTACCCCCTCCGGAACAGCGCGAACCCAACGCGGCTAAGTGCAAAGTGTTATCCTCAACGGCTGGGCGGGTTGCGCCTCGAGAACAGAGCCAGGCAGCCAGAGGATCCAACGTGTTGAGGGATTGGGTACGAATATCGGCGGGCGTTTTTCTTTTTTGCGGCTGCGCGCAGGGGCAGTTCCTTCAGCAGAGTCTGAACATCGAGAAGCAGCTGCCGGACTCCGAGCGCGCCGTGATCGCGCGCCTCGAGAACCTGAGCCACCTGCCGCCGGGCGTGTGGCACTACCACGTGGGAGATCTGGCACACGCTGAAGATCCCTCAGTCGATGACTCCTCGTGGCCGGTGGCCAAGCCGGATTCGACTTATCCCGAACAGGCGCTCTGGTTCCGCGAATGGGTCGAAGTGCCGAAGAACCTCGACGGCTACGACCTGACCGGCGTGCGCATCTGGTTCCGGTTTGAGGCATGGGTGAACGGGCCGCTCCCGCAAATCATCTACTTCAACGGACGCCGCGTGGCGATGGGAGACGATCTGGAGCCGATCGTTCTCTTCGACCGCGCCCGGCCCGGGGATCGCGTGCTGATCGCCGTGAAACTCATGGCGACCGTGGACCGCAAGCACTTCAGCGGGAGCCCGATGAGCATTTCGTTTTCGGGAGATCGACCAAGCCCGCAGGACATCGGCGAAGAATTTCTCTCGGCGGCGGTGCTGATTCCGAGCCTGTCGAAGGATGCGCCGACGGATCAGGCGACGCTGGATAAGTCGATCGGGCAGGTGGATCTCAAGGCGCTGGACAACGCGGATCAGCTGCAGTTCGACTCGTCGCTGCGCGATGCGGAATCCACGATGGAAGCGCTGAATCCGATGATGAAGCAGGCGACGCTGCATCTGACGGGCAACTCGCACATCGACGCGGCGTGGCTGTGGCCGTGGACGGAAACCGTCGACACGGTGAAGAACACGTTTTCGACGGCGCTCCAGCTGATGAACGAGTATCCGAGTTACACCTATACGCAGTCCGCCGCGGACTACAACGACTGGATAGCGCGGGATTATCCGGAGATCGACGCGCAGATCAAAAAGCGCGTGAAGGAAGGGCGCTGGGAAGTGGTCGGCGGCATGTGGGTTGAGCCTGACCTGAACATGCCCGACGGCGAATCGACGGCGCGCTCGCTGCTGATTGGGAAGCGCTGGTACCAGCAGCATTACGGCGTGGATGTGAGGATCGGGTGGAATCCGGATTCGTTTGGCTACAACTGGCAGATGCCGCAGATCTACAAGAAGTCGGGCGTCGATTATTTCGTGACGCAAAAGATGGAGTGGAACGACACGAATAAGCTGCCGTTCAAGCTCTTCTGGTGGGAATCGCCCGATGGCAGCAAGGTGCTGACCTATTTCCCGCACGATTATGCGAATACGAATCTGAATCCGGTGCGGCTGTCAGTGGATCTGGCGCAGGCGCGGAAGTTCGCGCCGGGCATGACGGATATGATGGACCTTTTCGGCGTAGGCGACCACGGCGGCGGCCCGACGCGCGCCATGCTGGACGAGGGGCTGCACTGGATGCAGAGCAACAAGATCGTGCCGAAGATGCAGTTCGGCACCGCGCAGCCGTGGTTTTCTGAGGTCGAGAAGCAGCTGGCGCCGCAATCGCCCGAGTGGGACTACCGCAGCATTGCGCAGGGCTACCAGGAACCGCCGGCAGTCGATGGAGCGATCGACATTCCGACGTGGAAGAGCGAGCTGTATTTCGAGTACCACCGCGGCGTGTTCACGACCCAGGCGCAGCACAAGCGCAACATGCGGGAGAGCTCGGAGTGGGCGCTGAATGCGGAAAAATACGCCTCGCTGGCGTGGCTGGATGGAAACGACTATCCGGGCGATGCGCTGACTGAAGACTGGAAGAAGATCACCTTTAACCAGTTTCACGATCTCGCGGCAGGATCGGGCATTGGCGTGATCTACCAGGACGCGCAGAAAGACTACGACGCGGTGCGCTGGTCGACGAATGAAATTTCCGCGAAGGCGCTGAAGACGGTCGCGGCGCATATCGATACCCGCGTTTCCCTGGGCGTGCCTTTGCTGGTGTTCAATCCGCTGGCGTGGGCGCGGTCGGGAAATGTAACCGTCGACGTGCAAATGCCGGCGACGACGGCGGATGTGTCGGTGGTGGACTCACGCGGGTTGGTACTTCCGTCGGTGGTGCTGTCGAAAGATGCGGAGACGAGCACGTTTCATCTGCTGGTGGAGGCGCGGGATGTGCCTTCGCTGGGCTATGAGGTGCTGCACGTCGTGCCCGGGAAGAAACCCTTTGCCAGCGATCTGAAGGTGAGTGGGACGACGCTCGAAAACGCGGCGCTGCGCGTGGTGGTCGATCCGCAGACAGGTTGCATCACGACCCTGTACGACAAAAAGGCTGGATTTGAGACGCTGGCGAAGGGCGCGTGCGGCAATGAGCTCGAGGCCTTCAAGGACACGCCGAAAGATTACGATGCGTGGAACATCGATCCGGGGACGCTGGATCAGCCGCCGATGCGCATCGTGGAAGCGGATTCGGTGCAGGTGGTGGAGCGCGGGCCGATGCGCGCATCGATCCGGGTCACGCGGCACTGGCAGAATTCGAAGTTCGTGCAGGATATCGTGCTCGATGCCGGGTCGGATCAGGTCGTGGTGATGAACGACATCGACTGGCATGAGACACACGTGCTGCTGAAGGCGGCATTCCCATTGTCGGCGACGAGCCCGTTTGCGACCTACGAGATTCCCTACGGGACGATCCAGCGCCCGACGACGCGCAACAACAGCTGGGAGAAGGCGCAGTTTGAGGTGGGCGCGCAACAGTGGGCCGATCTGGGCAATGCACACCACGGATTCAGTCTGATCAACGAGTCGAAGTATGGCTACGACGGCGTGGGCAATCTGCTGCGGCTCACGCTGCTGCGCTCGCCGGTGTGGCCCGATCCCAACGCCGACCGCGGGCAGCATCATTTCAGCTACGCGCTTTATCCGCATGCGGGCGATTGGAAGCAGGCGATGACGGTGCGGCACGGGTTCAACTTCAACTACGGGCTGAAGGCGATGCAGGTCGAAGCGCATACCGGATCGCTGCCCGCGGAGCATTCGTTCGTCGGCCTCACGCCGGAAGATGTGGTGCTGACCGCCATGAAGAAAGCGGAGGACAGCCACGCGCTCATCTTTCATTTTTACGAGTGGGCGGGCAAAGGCGGGAGCGTCTCGCTGCGGGTTCCTCCTGGCGCGACGGGAGCGGTGGAGACGAATCTGTTGGAGAAGCCGGAAGGCGCGGCCCTGCCGCTGGAAGGCGATCATCTGACGGTGCACTTCCGGCCCTATGAAATTGTCGCGGTGCGGGTGGATTATCCGGAAGCGGCGCGTTGACCGCGGTTCCGGGCGGCTTGATATACTCAGGAGGAACCAAGCGGGAGTAGCTCAGTGGTAGAGCATCGCCTTGCCAAGGCGAGGGTCGCGGGTTCAAGTCCCGTCTCCCGCTCCAGGCCGTGCCCGGCGCGCTCTGCGCTGGTCGGCGGTTCCCCTTCGGGTTTAAGATTTCCTGTTCAGGGCGCGGTACCCAAGTGGTAAGGGAGAGGTCTGCAAAACCTTTATGCGTCGGTTCGATTCCGACCCGCGCCTCCAAATTTCCCTGCTGACATTGCGATTGATCTGAGTTCTAATCCTCATCCCCTGAGGAACCGGCAGGTCTGTTTTCGCGTACGCTTCTGCAGGATGAATCGACTCTATAGCTGGGCGTGGGTGGAGGCGCAGGTTGCCGAGACGGCCGCGGCATGGAACGGCTGCGCTGGCGGGCGAGCTCCGGATGCGCCGCGCTACACGCCGCGCGAGCAGCGGAGGCGAGAAAAGGCCTACGACGAGGGCCTGGAGGCGGTGGAGCGCGAGCTGAAGAAGGCTCGCCGGAACCGCGGCACGGGCTCGAGGCGCGAAATCCAGGAGCGAGTGACGGCTGCGTTCGCGCGATTTTCAGCCGCAGCGCTGGATCTGGACGACGCCGCGATCGATCTGCTAACCGATGATTTTCTTCCCGCAGGCACGCAGCTGGCGCGATGGGCGCGGCAGTTCGATCCCAGCCTGAGCATGGCCGATATTATCCAGGCAGCGCGGAATGCATGGACCGCGTGCGGGCTGCAGCCGCTGCTGGGCGAGCGCGTGGCGCTCACGCCGTCGATTCTCGGTTACAGCCTGCTGTATCCGTACAGCGACAATTTTCTGGATGGCGAAGACGCGACGGCGGAGTCGAAGCTGCACTTCAGCCAGCGCTTTCGCCAGCGCTTGCGCGGCGAGATGCTGGCTGCCGCGAACGAGCGGGAGGCGGCGCTGTGGGCCCTGGTGGAGCTGATCGAGGGCCAGTACCCGCGCTCGCTCTATCCCGATGTTTTCGATTGCCTGCTGGCCATCCATCAGGCGCAGGAGCACAGCATCGCGCAGGTCAGGAGCCGTTGCTCCGAGGCAGAACTGCTCCGCGTGAGTTGCGCGAAAGGCGGCTCTTCGGTGCTCGCGGACGGAATCCTGGCGCGCGGCTGGCTCACCAAGGAAGAGAGCCGCGTCTCGTTCGAGTGGGGCGTGCTGCTGCAGCTGGGAGACGATCTGCAGGACGTAAGCGAGGACATGAAGCGCGGATCCGTGACGCTGTTCTCGGGTCCGGCTGCGCGCGGCGAGCTGCTGGACGATCGGGTGACGCAGCTGCTGCGCTTCAGCGAGCGCGTAAGCGATCGGATGGCGCAGCTGCCCCACGGCACCGCGACGCTGAAGGGACTATTAAGGATGAGCTGGCGATCACTGATCCTGATGGCGGTCGCCGCGTCGCATGAACATTTTTCGCGAGGGTTTCTGCAGGACGTTGAGCAGTTCTCTCCGTTTCGCTTCGGATTTCTGCGCGAGCGGCGCAGGAAGCTCACCGGGCGACGGGGCTTGTACGCGATGCTCTTCGATGCGTTTGTGGAACCATCGGGAGATGAGGGTGCCGTGCTTCCGTCGCCGGCGGCGGCAAGCGAGGTGTCTGCCTGCGCGCTCCTGCCGGAAATTCCGCAGGCCTAAGTCGCGCTGAGCAGTTACGCCAACGGTTCGTGCTACAAGAGAGCATGGCTGGATCGCCGAAGTTTCTGCTTGCCCTCACGCTGGCCGCGTCGACCCTCACTGCGAACGCAAACTGTCAGACGAAAACTGCGGGGGACGCGCCCGCATCGACAGCCGCCGCGCATTCCATCGCGGAGCGAACCGCGTCGATGCAGCACTCTGCGGGTTTGCTGCCCGTGGACTGGGATGCGAAGGCCGGCAAGCTGTATCTCGAAGTTCCGCTGACCAGCGACGCCGCGCATACGCGCTCGGCCGATTTGCTCTACACGCATTCCACACCGTGGAGCGTGGGCACCAGCCAGCTGGGCGGGGCTGGCCTCGATCGCGGGCAGATTGAGCGGGGCGAGATTGTCCACTTTGAGCGCACAGGACCGAAGCTGCTGCTGGTCGAACCGAACCAGAAGTTTCGGAGCTCCTCGAGCGACGCCGCCGAGCAGGCTTCGGTGGTGGAGTCATTCCCCATCTCGGTGCTCGCCGGATTCCAGATCGACGCTGAAAACCCCGACGGAACCGTGCTGGTGGATGCGACTGCATTTTTCCTGACCGATGTACACGGCATCGCGGAGGCATTGGCCGAGGGTAAGCAGGGAAACTACCGCGTGGACCCGGTGCGCTCGGCAATTGTGCTCGACAGCACGAAGGCGTTCCCGGAGAACACCGTCGTCGAGGCGGAACTGACCTTCGCGCCGGCGCCCGGACCGCAGGAGCTCGCGCCACCTGGACGAATCCTGACCGAGGTGACGCCGGACGCGCGCGCGATGACGGTGCGGGAGCGGCAAATGTTTGTCGAGCTGCCTGGGCCGGGATTCACGCCGCGCCGCTTCTCTCCGCGCGCCGGATATTTCCCCATGACGTATCGCGATTACGACGCGGCGCTGAGTGAGCCGCTGGAGCAGCAGTTCATCGAGCGCCATCGTCTCATCAAGCGCGATCCAAACTGCACGCATGCGTGTGTCGCGGTCACACCGATCCAGTATTACGTTGACGCGGGCGCGCCCGAGCCGTTGCGCACTGCGCTGGTGGAGGGCGCGCGGTGGTGGGACCAGGCATTTCAAACCGCAGGCTGGGCGCCGGGAACCTTCCGCGTCGATGTCCTGCCACCGGGCGCGGACCCCATGGACATCCGCTACAACATTATCCAGTGGGTGCATCGCTACACGCGCGGATGGAGCTACGGAGCAGCGGTGGTCGACCCGCGCACCGGCGAGATCATCAAGGGCAACGTGACACTGGGTAGTCTGCGCGGTCGCCAGGATTACCTCATCGCCGAAGCGCTGCTGGCGCCTTACGCGAAGGGCAAGCCACCGGCCGATGCGGACCACGATGCCGCGCTGCAGATGGTGCTGCAGCGGATTCGCCAGCTTTCCGCGCATGAAACCGGCCACACCCTGGGGCTCTCGCACAACTTCGCGGCCAGCAGTTTTCCGCACGATCCTGGCCAGACCGTCTCGGTGATGGATTATCCGCATCCCTGGGTGACGGTCGGCGCCGACGGCGTGCCGGATCTGTCGCACGCGTATCCGGCGGGCATCGGCATCTGGGACAAGGTGGCCATCGATTACGGTTATCGCGAGTTCGATCGCGATGGAAAGCCTTATGAAGATGCGGCCAGCCTCGAGAAAATCCTGCACGACTCCGAGCAGACGGGGCTGATCTACATCACCGATGAGGACGCGCGGCCGCTGGGATCGGCGCATCCGCACGCGCATCTGTGGGACAACGGCGCCGACCCCGCGGCGGAGCTGAATCGCGTGCTCGATGTGCGCGCGGCGGCGCTGGCCCGGTTTGGCGAAGACGCGATCCGCGAGGGCACGCCGCTGGCGCAACTCGAGGACACGCTGGTGCCGCTCTACCTTTTCCATCGCTATCAGACGGAGGCGGCAACCAAGGAAATTGGCGGGCTGGATTATCGCTACAACGTGCGCGGCGACGGGCAAATGCTGCCGCGCATCGTCGACGCAAAAGATCAGCGTGCGGCGCTGGCGGCGGTGCTCAGGACCCTGTCGCCCGCAATGTTGACGCTGCCTGAATCGCTGTTGCGGCTGATGCCTCCACAACCGCCGGGGCTGCCGCGCACGCAGGAGAGTTTTCCGGCGGGAACGGGGCTGACTTTCGATCCAATCGGAGCAGCAGCCTCGGCGGCAGACCTGACCCTGAGCCTCGTGTTCAACCCGGAGCGCGCCAATCGGCTGGTCGAATATCACGCGCGCGACAGCAGCGAGCCAACGTTGCCGGAAGTGATCGAGGCCACGCTGGCGTCGACCGAAATCCCAGGCGGCGCAACGGGGCTGACCGCCGAAGTGAAGCACGCGGTGGACAACCGCATCCTGGAAGCGCTGCTCGCCCTGGGCGCGAATCCCGCTGCGTCGGTGGAAACGCAGGCGACTGTACGAACAGAGGTGACCGCGCTCAAGACAATGCTGGCAGCCAGCGGAGCAGGCGGAGAGGGCTCCTTCGGCGCAATGGAGATTGCGCGGATCGACGAGTTCCTCCACGATCCGGAGAAATTCGTCCCCGCGAAGCCGGTTCCAGCACCGCCAGGCATGCCCATCGGCGACGACGAGGAGTAAAGGGGGCGGGTTTAGCTGAGAAGCGGGTGCGAGCGCAGGCGAATTCCCTGGCGGGCGCCCTGCCGCGGCTCCCACCCCCCCTGGCTTCTTGCCGAACCGTTCCGGCCCGGTTTCCACGGTAACGAGAAACCCGGCGCCAGCGGCCCCTTCCAGCTATTACGACAAAAGAATAGCGAGCCGCGAAAAGTGAGGGTATAGTGGTCATCTGGCCGAAAGGCCGATGCGCAGTCCGGTCCATGTTCCCGGCGGTTACTCCCCATATTTCGGAAGTTGCCTGTGGGCAAAGAAAGGGATGGGTGACGTATGGCTTTTTGTGCGAAGTGTGGATCGTCGGTGGCGGATGGGGTCGACTTCTGCCCCAAATGCGGAGCATCCGTAGCCGGCACTGCGCCGGTTGCCGGCGGCTCGGGGGCGGCGCCGGCGGCGAGCGGCCTGAGCGAGAATGTTGCGGCCATGCTGAGCTACGTATTGGGCTGGTTGACCGGGATCATTTTCCTGGTGATCGATAAGAGGCCGTTTGTGCGCTTTCACGCCGCGCAATCCATCGTCGTCTTCGGCGCGCTCACCATCCTCCGCATCCTGTTCACGTTCTTCTTCCTGGGCGGCTACAGCTTTGGGCTGTTCTGGCTCTGGACCATGCTCTCGCTGCTGCTGACCCTGGCGTTCTTCCTCGCCTGGATCCTGCTGATGGTGATGGCCTACCAGGGCAAGACGTTCGAGGTGCCGATTGCGGCGGGGATCGCGAAGAGTATCGCGGGAAGCTCCAAGGTCTAGCAACCAGGGCCAGTGACCGATTGGAAACGGCCCCGCACGGTCGCGGGGCTGTCGGTTTGCTTCAGGACTTTGTGCGGACAGGTCCGGCCTTTGCGGAGTGCCGCCTTTACCGATGAAAGTGAGAAACCTATGGCAAGCTTTTGCACAAAATGCGGCACAGCCAATACCGGAGACAATGCCTTCTGCACCAAATGTGGCGCGCCCGTCGGCGTAGCTGCAGGTTCAGTCTCCGCGGCGCCGGCTTCGAATGCCCCCGTGACCTCTGCGTATGCGCAACCGGTAGCGCCGCCTGCAAAAGGCGGCAACAGCGCGCTGAAAATCATCCTCATCATCGTCGCAGTGTTCGTCGGGCTGGGCATTCTCTCCGTCTGCGCCGTCATGTTCGGAATCTGGCGCGTCTCGAAAGCGGTTCACGTCAGCAGCAATGGCGGCGTCACAGTCAGCACGCCGACAGGCACGCTGACCGAGGGCAATGCGGGTACGGTGAGCGCGTCGGACCTCGGCGTCGACATCTACCCTGGCGCGACGCAGCAGCAGGGCGCGGTGCGCGTGAGCACGCCCAACGGTTCGGCCATCACCGCCGCGTATGTCACCAGCGACTCGCTGGACAAAGTGGTGGATTTCTACAAGGGCAAGCTGGGACCGAGCGCGTCCGTCTTCCAAAGCGACAAAAGCGCGGTGCTCTCCGCGACCAGCGACGACAAGAAGAGCAGCGTCATGGTCACCATCGCTACGGAATCCTCCAGCGGCCAGACGAAGATCGCCATCTTGCATTCGACGGGCAACGGCTCGTAGCCGCCTAGCGCCGCTGGACCTGCGTTCCGCTCGCCAACTTGAGCGTAAACAAGCTCGCCGGCGGGTGCGAGTTGTAGCGAATGTTGGTGTAGGTCACGGTGCGCGTATCGCCCGAAGGCTGGAACATGACCTGCTTCAGCGAAATGTCGCGCGCCAGGTCGACCCAAATGGTAATGTGCGAGACGTTGTTACGAATGTTGTCTTGTTTCGGAACCAGGTCCAGCTTCGCCGCCTGCGTTCCGTTGACGGCCTCCATGCCCTGAAAGCTCACGTTCCAGGCGGAGGCGAGATCCTTGCCGCTGGCGCCAAAACCCGTAGCCAGCAAGCTGTCGAACTCGCCGCGATTCGCGCCCGCTGCGAAGATGGTCTCCTGTTTCAGCGAGGGCTGATAGAAGTCCAGCTCGCCGTTTCTGTAGAGCAGGTCGCGCTCCGAAGGCTGGCCGTTGTCCGTCTCGATTTTGGTGGCCATTTCCATCGAACCGCCCACGCGGCGGAAAGCAGTTTTCCCCGTCTGCATCTCGTGATCCTGCACGACGGCGGTGAACAGATCGGCGGTGATGTCCGCCTGCACATCCTGGAATTTCGCCGAGGACGCGTCCATCTGCGCGAGGACCTTTTCCAGGTTCGCGTCCTGGGGCATGGCTGCGCGGGCCGCGAACAAAACCAGCGCTGCGCTCCAAACTCGTATCGATTTCATGAAATGAGGCACTTTCCTCCTGAACCCGAATGGTTAGGATGCGCTTCAGCGCCTGCGAATATGTCGGATTCGCACTACCGCACTACCGGTGAGCCCACACACGCCACGCGATCACGCTGCCGCCAATCTCCTTCACCGCCTCGCGGCGATCGATGGTGATGGGTCCTGAAGTTGCTGCTATGGCACCGGCCAGCTCCTGATCGCTGGGTTCGCCGCCCTGCGTCTGGAGCAGCTCCACGGGAACCTCGTAGATCATCCCGCCCGCCGGATTGACGGAGGCGCGAATCTCGTTAGCAGGCCAGTCCGGCTTGGGTCGGTCGCCGTAGTTGATGTAGTGCGGCGTGATGAAGATGAAAGCCAGGATCAGCGTCACCATGACGTCGAAATGGATGCTGCCCCGCTCGTGCGTCCACCAGAAATAGCTCTTCAACGTTTTCCCGACGCTCACGGTCTATGCTCCCGGTCGCGGGCCGATGATGCGCTGCCCGCCCATATAGGGTATCAGCGCGTCGGGGACGCGAACAGTTCCGTCGGCCTGCTGGTAGTTCTCGAGGATAGCCAGCCAGGTGCGCCCGACGGCGAGCCCGCTGCCGTTCAGCGTGTGCACGAAGGCGGTCTTGCCCTGGCCCTTCGGCTTGTAGCGGATGTTCGCGCGGCGCGCCTGAAAAGCGTCGAAGTTCGAGCAGGAAGAAATCTCACGGTAGAGATTCTGGCCCGGAAGCCACACCTCGAGGTCGAAGGTCTTTGCGGAGCTGAAGCCGGTGTCGCCGGTGCAGAGCAGCATGCGACGGTAGGGCAGACCGAGGCGCTCGAGGATGGTTTCAGCATTGCGGGTGAGCTTCTCGTGCTCCGCGTCGCTGTCTTCCGGGCGCGTGAACTTCACCAGCTCGACTTTCTGGAACTGGTGCTGGCGGATGATGCCGCGAACATCCTTGCCGTAAGAGCCGGCCTCGGAGCGGAAGCACGGCGTGTACGCGGTCAGCGACACGGGCAGCTTCGCCTCGTCGAGGGTCTCATCGCGATAGAGGTTGGTCACCGGCACTTCGGCGGTGGGGATGAGCCAGTGGTCGTTGTCGCGATACTCGCCGGGTACGAAACCCTCCGCGTCGGTGCAGCGAAAAAGGTCTTCGGCAAACTTCGGAAGCTGGCCGGTTCCAAAAAGCGATTTGCTGTTCACCATGAAGGGCGGCAGGACTTCGGTGTAGCCGTGCTCGCGCGTGTGAAGGTCAAGCATCAACCCGATGAGCGCGCGCTCGAGTTTGGCGCCGTCGCCCCAGTAAACGGCGAACCGTGCGCCGGAAATCTTCGCCGCGCGTTCGAGGTCGAGAATGCCGAGCTGCGCGCCCAGCTCCCAGTGCGGTTTCGGCTGAAAGGAATATTCGGGAATCGTACCCCAGCGCTTCACCTCGACGTTTTGCTGCTCGCTGCTGCCGACCGGGACATCGTCGCGCGTCAGGTTGGGGATACGCGTCAGCAGAGCGCGCAGCTCTTGCTCCGATTCGGCGGCCGCGGCTTCCAGCTCATCCATTCGCGTCTTCAGCGCGCGGGTTTCCTCCATCACCGCGCTGGCGTCCTGGCCGGATTTCTTCAGGCGCGCGATTTCCTCAGTGAGCTTGTTGCGCTGCGCTTTCAGCTGCTCTGCTTCGGTGATGCGTTCGCGGCGGCGCTGATCGAGCTCGCGAAAATCCCCCAGCAGCACAGCGGGATCCTGTCCGCGCTCGCGCAGCTTTTTCTCTACTACTTCCAGATTCGTCCGCACAAAACCAAGGTCGAGCATACGTATCAGATTACCAGCGGGGCGTTCCCAGATAGCCGCGACCCTGACCTGCAACCTGCTCCGCTCCCGGTTCGAGCTGCCTCCGCTACCGGCTACGGGCTACCGGCTGCCTTTTTCAATCCAGCCGAACCAGCCAGGCCTCGCCCTCCGCCGGCTGCAGATTGTGCGCAATCGCGACAGCGATGCTGCGGTCGTCATTTTCGGGGCGGATGCGAACCCAATACCCGGTGGGACCGGCAAACTCAATGACATTG
>Ga0187863_10002316_pt1 | contig 14608 bp, 14 predicted proteins | sample June2016WEW_11_1_FD_132975 | JGI IMG/M metagenome (GOLD analysis project Ga0187863, IMG submission 132975) | Peatland microbial communities from SPRUCE experiment site at the Marcell Experimental Forest, Minnesota, USA - June2016WEW_11_10 | ecosystem: Environmental > Terrestrial > Soil >... | reverse complement strand
TTTATGTTGTCTACGTGCAGCAGCCTACTCTTTCGCAAGAAGAGCGAGCGATTTTGCAGCAGAATCTTGACTATGCCAATCAGTTAGGAGCTCAGGTGGAAGTGCTAAATGATCCAAACGCGACGGATGCAATCCTGAAGTTCGCGCGCCAAAAGGGCATCACCCAAATCTTTATCGGGCGAAATGTGAGAGAGAAAAAATGGCCTCGGCTTTGGCGCAACTCAATGGACCGTCTGATCCTCGGTACCGAAGGAATCGATGTCATCGTCTATCCACATTAACGGCGATGGAAAGCGAGATCGCGGGCAAAGCACCCGGGGACAACTGAAAGTGTTTTTGGGCTATGCGGCTGGAGTTGGCAAGACGCTCCGCATGCTGGAGGAAGCACAAGACCTCAAGCGGCAAGGAGAGGATATTGTCGTCGGTTACTTCGAACCCCATAAACGCAAAGACACGATCGCGAAACTAGACGGTTTGGAAATCGTCCCTAGACGAGCTGTGGCTTATCGGGGCGGAACGTTTCAAGAGATGGACACCACGGGTATCCTTTCGCGGCGCCCTGCCATTTGTGTTGTCGACGAACTTGCGCACACCAATGTGCCTGGTTCGGAGCGCGCCAAACGCTGGGAGGACGTGGAAGTATTACTGGCTTCGGGAATTGATGTGATGACGAATATGAATATCCAGCATCTTGAGAGCCTTAACGATCAGGTTTTCCGGATCACGGGCATTCGTGTCCGCGAAACCGTGCCGGACTGGTTTGTCAAGGGCGCCGACGACGTTGTGATGGTCGACGTGACGACCGAGGCGCTGCTGAACCGGCTGAAGCGTGGAAACATCTATGCTGCGGAGGCAGCGCAAAGGGCGATGGAAAATTTCTTCAAGGAATCGACTCTCACGGCGCTGCGGGAATTGGCCCTCCGGCAAACGGCGCACGAGCTCGGATCGCGGGGGATTGCCAGTGCAGCAGAAGAGCAGCAACCACAGCAGGAGGATTTTGGTACCTCGCCTTCACCACATAGAGTCACCGTTGATCGGATCTTGATTTATGTCAGTTCCGATCCCTCCACGGTTATGCTCGTCAGGCGCGGCCGCAGAATGGCCGACTATCTCGGTGCCGTTTGCTTTGCAGTTTCTGTAATGCCGTTTCGGGACCGCAGTCGAACGCGCAAGCAAGATCTAGACGCCGTCGAACAGCACTTAACATTTGCCAGACATCTACATATCGAGACGCGAGTCTTGGAGGGCGACGATCTCGCAGAAACAGTCGTGGATTTCGCCCATCGTAATCAAATTACGCATATCATTCTAAGCCGCCGAGACAATCGTTGGTGGAGTCACTTGTTAGGGACTGACCCCATCCTGCGGATCGTTCAAAAAGCGACGGATATTCGCGTGATCATTGTCGCCGAACGCAAGAGACATCGAAAGTCGGCCGACGATTAGACGGGAAGCAGACGCCCCCTTGCATCCCTACGGGCATCAAGCGAGGCGGGCTGGCGGAGATGCGACCGGTGGTGATGGGCAAGCGCGGCAGCGGATGTGCATTCAAGCAGAGGGATTGCGCCAACACTCCACCGGCCAGTGTCATAATCCAGACGACTTTTCGTGGCGGGAACATGGCCTCATTTCTCTCCCAACCTGCCTATCTCACCTCACAGCCTTAGATCAGCGGTAAGAAACACAGGGCCACATCCCAGGGACAATTGCCCACGCAGTTCCAGGAAATCGATCGTCGCTTTCCTCAGTTCATCCATTAAACAACTTTCCAGTTCAGTGTCGCTCCAGCTTCGTCGGGCATAGGTAAGCAGAGCGTTATTCATTTTTTCTTCGACTGCCTTCAGAGTGTCAGTAGGGTTCATGTTGGCCGCCTTTCTCGCGCACGAGCCGGATTCTTGTGCGCCGCTTCGTGTTGTTGACATCGCTCGTCGAAATGTCTTTACGCCTGACGGATCGTTTCCGGTGAGCAGCCGCGTATCGCTCATGAGCCGTGGATAGTGTGCTTGTTCTTCGTATTCTCGACTGTGCGATAAAGAACGCTCGGTAATTATGTGCGCTGTTGATTAACTCTGAAGTCGCGCTCGACGCAGGCGATCAATCTTTGTCACCAGCCTACTAACGTTTCGGCTGAGGTCGATTCCGGTTACATACTTTGTGCCATACGAAATTGGCCTGGTTCAGCTCATTCTGAGCCGACATAGATGTGCGTTCCGTGGTGACCGCCCAAGGATCAACTCTTTGTTGCCGAAGGGATTGGCCCGTTTTTGCGGCGAATTCCGCAGGAGTGGTAGAGCCTTGCCGGTTGCCGCAAGGGGGGGCATTCCTTTCTCAAATTGCGAATCCGCATGCAGCTGCCTGCCCTTATCGAGAATGCCCAAGACTCTTGTGGTGCCGGAGCGCATCGAGTGCCAATGCCGCCAGCAACATAAGAATTGGATCAATCGGCTGGCGGTAGCGCAGGTACGGCAACGTTGCGTAGTACATCCAGGGAAAGACCACGGGAAAGGCCGACAAGGCGAAGGCATATTGCCGCCACTTGATCCATACCGCGGCCAGACCTGCGAGCGTGCCCATCGCGGCGAGGAAATTGGCCAGTAGCAAGATACGGTCGCCTAGCGATTCTGCATCCAGGAATCGTTTGAATGGCGAGTCGAGTCCGGCCCAGAAAGCCACGAACCGCTGCTCAAACAGATCTATTTCAAGCGCGCGATGAGTGCGGATAAAAAGCAGCGCCTCGGCCCACTTCTTCCGCATGAACGCATCTTCACCGAGGCGTTGATACTCCCGGGCCTCTTGGTAGGGAGTTACCCGCGTCGTTGCGGGAGCGCGCGGGTCAAAGACGCGGTTGTGGCCCAGCCACAGAGCGACGGGAAAGGTCGAGCGCAGCGGCACGAACCGATGGAAGGCCGTATAGTTGCGCACAGTCCACGGCGTACAGCAGAGCAGCACCATCAAGAGCGCCAGCGCGGCGAGCGCCGGACTGCGTCGCCCACACCCTCTGGCGCGGTAGGCGGCCCACGCCAGAAGAAACGGCAGCAGCGAGCCGAGCGCCGGGTTGGTCATCAGAGCAAACCCCCACAGAAGTCCGTACAGGCACCAATCGCGCGCGCGCGTCGACTCCGCGAGTTTGAGCGTAAACCACAGGATCAGCGCCGCCACAAGCGCCGTCAGGCATGTGTCCCAGATCCACTCGAACGGAATCATTATGGCGTTGGGAAAGATGGCCCAGAACCAAGCCGCGGACGCCCCTACGGACACGCCGGCGATCTTCCGGCCGGCATAAAAGATCGGCAGGCAGGCAGCGGCCGAGAAAATGATATTGAGCGCTACCGCCACGATGAATGAAGCGGCGGTAAAAATTCCGAAGATGCGGAAGATCCCCGCAAGGAGCAGCGGATAGACTGGCGTGAGCCAAGCCGTCGCGCCGGTGCCCTGATTAAATGGGCTGCTAAAGCCTTTGCCCAGGGCAAGCGACCGCGCGATGTTCCCGGTCTCCTGCTGGAAGGGAACGATGCCCACGAGGTTGGCGGGAATCTTCCGGCCTTGGTTCCAAGCGAAGCTGGCACGCCCGCCGACCGCCACCACCACAATCAGCGGGAGCGAAACCACTAGCCTGCGCCAGGCGCACATCGGTTGCCTGGCGGCGGGGGCCGTCGCGTTGAGCGGCGTTATTTTCGGCACGGATGGGAGCGTTTGGGACGCCCTCCCTCGTTATTGTAAGATGTCGGAGGTCCACACGTCAGGCCGATGTCATGAGGGAAGTGGATATTTCCCCGCGGACTCCGGCCGATACATTCTTCGTGAAGTCAAAAGGAGCCGGCAGCCCATGACCATTTTCCCTCGCATCGCAGCCATCGCCGCTGCGGCTGTTTTCTTTTTCGGAGGGCCTGCTGCGCGCTCGCAGCAGGAGTTCCCGCCGCCGCAGGGCATGGGACGGCTGGTCGTGCTCGCCTCGGGCCTCTCGGGGCCCGGTCACTACGCGGAGGTCTCCGCCGACATCGCCAAGCTTGGCTATGACGTCGTGCTCTTTGACGGCAACGGAGAGGAAAACACCCAGGGCAAGGGCGTCAAGCGCGACATTGACAAGGCGCGCACGATGCCGCATGCGCTGCCGGGTAAAGTCGCTCTTGTGGGCTTCTCGCTTGGCGGAGGCATGGACCTGTATTACGGCACGCAACTGCCCGACGACGTTGCCGGCGTAGTGGTCTGGTTTCCGGCCAACGCTTTCATCAAGGATGTTCCGCGATTTGCCGACCGCTTGCTGGTACCGCTCGTCGTGTTCGCGGGCGGCAAAGATCACTATCGCGACAACTGCTGCGCGGCGGACAAAGACTCGATCCTTCAGCAAGCCGCCAAGTCAGCCGGCAAGTCCTTCGAGCTGACCGTCTACCCGGACGCCAACCACGGCTTCAACAAGGGCGGCGAAAACTACAACGCCAAGGATTACGCGGACGCCTTCCAGCACACCGCCGACGCCCTCAAGACGTTCCTCGGAAACTAGCGCCGCTCCCGCGCCGGAGGGCCTGTTCCGGGTCCGAAACTCGCGATGCGGATCCCCAAGTTGCGATGGTCCACTCCTTGTAAGAGTGTCGAGTGGCGCGCACCGCTTTCTTTTGGCTCGCGACATTCTTACGCAGTTTCGGGTCGAAACGGTGACTCTCTTGATCGCAGGCGGATGTGCCGGTAGCACGCTCGGGATCGCCGCGTCTGCTGTGTTCTCACGTGGGGCGAGCTGGGATACACTCGTCGACCCAAGCGTGCCGAGTTCGCGGAAGCGAATTTCGCGTCCCTTTCGATCGACAACGAGCGCTTTCCGGGCGAACGTGCTGGATTTCCCTGTCCGAGGTTTGACATCGCTTTCATGAGTCCTTCACAGGAAAATGCCGAGGCAATCGGAAGCAAAACAAAGCCCGACCACAAAGGACCGCACTGGCGGTGAAGCGACAAGCGTTTGGGTTCGCCGATCGGCGAAAACTGCGGGGAGGCTCGTGTTGAATCGAAGTTCGCCAAACCGCGATTTCTCAAAATCGCCACAGGGGAAAGTGGAACAGAAACGCGAGGAGCTAGGGCTTGCGGTGGCGCCGTATGCGAATGTGAGGTGGCATCGTCACGGCGCCCAGCGCCTTATGATGGGCTTGATCCCCTCCTTTTCAAGAGTGCCTTCGACGCCGCGAAATGATTGTGCATCCGAGTAGGGACCCACAAGGACTTTGTACAAGCGCTCGCCTGGCCGTTTGGACACAAAGGCTGGAAACTTTTTCGCTCGTAGCGTTTCGACGAGCTGGTTGGCGTGTTCTGCCTCGCTCATTGCCGCGACCTGGAGCACGAGGTTTTCGTCACCGTCAGCCTTGGCAGAAGGGGCCGGAACCGGAGCTGATGCCGGAGAAAGGCTTGTGCGCCCAGCGTCTGCTGGTAGAGGCGGTGGAGTTGGTGGAGCAGTCGGCTGGGGAGATTCGGTCACCGGAGAGAGAACACTGGGCGAAGCCAGATTTGTTACTGCGTCCGTCTTCTTTGCAAACAAACCTCCCACGCGCCGCAAAGGATTTGCATAATGCCCGGGCAAGACGGCGAGAAAGATCAGGCAAAGGGCGATCGCCAAGGCGGCGATCAGAGATGTCGGTCGACCCGCCGCAGTGTTAGTGAGATTGTTGCTCAAGATTTGTGTGGCGTTGGCGGGCTGGGAAGGGTATTGCGCGGAATCCTCATCCTCGGGCCGGGGTGAATCTGAAAGCAAGGCGCCCGCGAAGTCTCCTTGTTCCAAGCGGGCAGCCTCAACTGCGTCGGTATCGGTTTCCGCGCGAACTCTGCCTTGATCGGCCGCCCAATCCCCGTGCAGTTCCTGCATGGAGTTGCCAAAGGAAAGCCATGTTCTAACTTCCTGCTGGGCTTGCGCCGCCAGGTCGACAAACTCAATGCCAGCAACGGTCTGGGCATAGTCTTTCCAGACAATCCTTCCTTGGGCTTCGACCCAGTCGCGAGACTGAAGGGATTGAAACCGTAATCGGAGAGGCCACTCCTGCGCGATTTCCTGAGCCGTCTGCACGCATAGCCCCCCCTCGCTGATATTCAATATGAAGCCGCTGGCGTTCTCGCCGACTTGGACCGAGGCAAACAAGACCGGTCTCCGTGAAAATCGGCGGGCTTTAGGGGAAACAGGGGCATCTCCGGCAGAATGAATGGGGGGATCCATTGCAGCGTTCCAAAAACCTGCTCAATCGGACTGTCTGCCTGATTCTATGCGAAGTCAATTGCATTTTCCCGGGTCACGAGTTTGGGAGTTTGGGCGGGTCTTCCCAACAAGGAGAACCGCGACCGTGTCATGGGAGAAGGGGCTTGCAGGCCATGCTTGATCGACCTGCGAGACGCGCGAGACATCAGGAGAAGCCCGCCGTGCCATGGCGCATCTTTTTCGGCGCCGAGCCCCTTGAAACGAGCGTGAATTTCGCGGCGAAGTCGTAATCGATCTCCACGATGCCTTCGTCCCACTTGACAGCGATTCGCGTTGGTTCAGAATGGCCGCTCGCGCCGGAAATTCCGGTGACAGTTCCCAACCCTCCCGCGCTGTTCTTGATGCGGTCTCCTGCCATCGGAGTTTCCCCATTTGCGTAACGCAATCGCCCCTCCTGCGCATTCCCATTTCTAGCAAGCAATATGTCCTAACAGCAGGGATGGGCGTGAAACGATTGCGTCTTGCTTAGCATACATAGCGGAAGGATTTTGCGGGTTCGTCCAAGGTTCCCTTGCCGGTGCTTCCCGTCAAGGTAGAACAGGCAGTCAGCTTGGTTGCGGACCGTTGGGATGGGGGCGCGCGCTTTCGCCGATACCGACCGAAAGTGGGTGTAGGCGGGCTTACTGGCAGCCGTACTGGGAGAAATCGCCCAGTTCTTTTGACGCCAGCTCGCTCTTCCGGCTCTGGGCGGCGGTGAGCAAGACGCGGGCCTGGCTGCAGCTTTTCGCGACGCCTCGGCCCAGCAGATATAGGTGGGCCAACTCGACCTCTGCCGTGACGTTCCCTTTCTCCACAGCTTGCCACAGCAGCTGTGCAGCTTTCGCTTGATGTTCCGGGTCGGCATCTTTTCGCAAAAGTTGCTGCGCCAGAGCGAGCCGCGCTGAGCCCGAATCTTCCGATGCCGAAGGCGGGGCGCTGTTCTGGGCAATCACGGGTTCCTGTTTGGCTGGGCTAGCCGCCGCTGGCTGTGCGGATGGCGATGGTGGATCCAAGTTTGCAGGTGAATTGAGCTTGGAGGATGAATCAAGGCTCGCAGCGGTCGCCAGCCCTACTGGCGGCTTCTGTCCAGAAGCCGCCACCCGGAAGGGAACATCCGCGTTGTCGGATGGAGGCGCCGTCTTCTGCGGTTTGACCGAGGCATGCTCTGCGTTCTGCGCCGGGGTGTCCGGGACGGTGCCCCCATGAGGCGCGCGAAGGTATGAAAGCCAGCTCGCCATGCTGTGTTTCCAGTCGAAAGACGAGCCGGACGCTGCGCGCCGATCGACCGACTGCCAAATTCCTAGCGCGATCAAACACGCCAGCGCGCAGGTAACCGCGTTGGCGACAAGAAGCGTTCGTTTCGGGTTGCGAGGGGAAAGCGCTCGAACGGGCTCTTCCAAGTCTAGCTTCTGAGCGCTCGCTCGGATCGCTTCGTTCCGGATGGATCGGGGGGATTCCGCGGCCGGCAGGCAACTGCGGATCAGGGTGCGCAACTCCTCCGGCAATTGCGTGAATTGTAAGCCCGCTCTCTTGCCGGTGCTGTCTTTCCACATCAGTTGTCCGGCGGCTTCGGAACTGCGGGTCGCTCTCCCCGATATTTGAAAGTGGATGGCTTGGGTTTCCTCGACCGGCGCGCTGGCCAGAAAACCCAGCCCCTCGTGGGAGACATCGAGCACCACGCCGGTGTTTCCCGAAGAGAGCCGAATCACCAGAAAGGGGTTGGGGGTCGCACGCACATGGCGGCGGCGCTCCCAAGTCCCGGTGGAGGGCTGGAATTTTGAGATCGTTTGGATCGGCATCGCGCGGCTCTTGTCGGCGCAATGAATGTAAACCAACGGCTCCGCGTCCACCAACGGAACCAGTGACGGTGATTCCATGTTAGTAATCCTTATCTCCTGCGGTTCACGGAAGATCTCTGTCTGGTTTTGCCCACGGCAGTTATCAATTGGCATACAGCAGAACAGTTTCAAAAAGACAACCGCCGCAGGGCGGGCTATGGTAGAAACGTCCGCAGATGAAGGCCTTCTGTCTCGGCGTTCGGAAATTGGAACGACCTTAAGAATCAACTAGATCACTGCGGCAACGTCGCGCTCCTGTGTGGCTGACGGGCGTCATGGTTTCTCTGGAGGAGGGCGCGCGACCACCGGTCGGTTCGGCCTATGCTGGCATCGAGGCTTCAAGGTATGAGAAGGATTCTGTTTGTGCCGGGGGATCCCCGCGCGTGCAGAGCTTGGGAAGCTGCTCTGCATTCCTACAAAGACCTATGGGAGACCCACATTGTGTTGGATGGCGCGACGGCGCAGAAGCAACTGGCCGAAAGGGAATGGGACGCCGTCGTGGCCCACTTGGCCTCGGAACAGGGCGTGTCCCTTCTGAGGGAGGCGCGAGAATCCTTTCCCGAAGCCGTCCGCATCGGCGTGGTCATGCACCGCCAGCTGCGGGCTCCGCATCCTTCGTTCGTGCACCAGGTGGTTTCTGATCCGCTGGATCTGAAAGAGCTGGAAGCGGCCCTGGAACGGTCTTGCCGACTCCGAGATCTGCTTCGCGGAGAACGCATTTGCCAGACCGTGGGCGAGCTGGGAGAGCTTCCCTCGGCACCCGGGGTTTATTTGGAACTGGTGGCGAAGCTCAACAGCCCGGATACCTCCGTCGGCGAGATCGCCGAAATCATCCAGGGCGACGTGGGCACTTGCGCGCGGCTGCTGCAGCTTGTGAATTCCATTATCTTCCGCACCTCGCGCGAAATTGTGACCGTCAAGATGGCTGCTGGTTTTCTGGGGCTGGATGTCATTAAAAATGTTGTGCTTTCCATGGCAGCGTTTCAGGCGTTTGAGAAAATTCCAGCCATCCCAGGTTTTTCTTTGGACGACCTCCAAGCGCACTGCCGGCTCACGGCGGCCATCGCCGGACAGATGGAGCTTCCCCTGGACGTCCGGGACGCCGCCATCGTCGCCGCTCTGCTGCACGACATTGGCAAGCTGGTGCTGGCCTACAAAATGCCGGATCGCTTCGCGCGTCTGGTGGCCCGCGCGCGCGCGGAACAGAAGCCTTTGTATCAAATCGAAGAAGAGCTGTGGGGAATCACGCATGCCGAGGTGGGGGCCTATTTGCTCGGACTTTGGGGCATTCCCCTGCCCGTCACCGAGGCCATTGCCTATCATCATGCGCCCTCCAGTGTGCCGCACCAGCGCTTTGACGCCCTGGTGGCGCTCTATGTGGCCAACCTGCTGGCCCATGAAGGCGCCCGTGGCGAACCAACCGCTTTGGACCGCCCATGGGATCTGGGTTTGCTCGAAGCGATGGGAGTCGCGCCCGAGCTGCCGCGCTGGAAGACGATGGCACGGGAAATGGCCAATGCTCAGCAGGAGCCGGCATGCGCTCAAACCGACGCTTCCGGGTGCGCGTACAGGCCGACGAGTGGGCCACGAACATAAGGGCGACGGGGATTTCCTGTGAAGGTACTGATCAGCCCCGGTGAAGGGCTGCTGAAAAAAAACCTGGAGCGTTGGGGCTATGAAGTGGCGGTCGTTGCCGATGGGAACGACGCCCTCCGGCTGCTGACCCAGCCCGACCACCCCAAGCTCGCCATCCTGAACTACGAGATGGACGGTTTGTGCGGAGCCGACCTCTGCCGGCGCATGCGCGCTGATACCATCGATCCCTATACCTACATGATTCTTCTGATGGAACCATCGCAGAAGGATGATTTGCTGGAGGCCTTCGAGCAGGGAGCCGACGACTATCTGGTGAAGCCCTTCGACGGCTACGAACTGCGGGCCAAACTTCTGGTGGCCAAGAGAATCCTCGGCCTGCAGGACCACTTGATTTGCATGCGGGACGAACTGCAGGTGCAAGCCACCCACGACTCGTTGACCGGCTTGTGGAACCGGCGCGCCTCGATGGACACCCTGGAGCGGGAACTGGTGCGCGCGACTCGTGACAATAAAAACGTCGGACTGATGTTGGCCGACCTGGATCACTTCAAGCAGATCAACGATACCTACGGGCATCTGGCGGGCGACAAGGTTTTGCAGGCGGTGGCGGCCAAGCTTAAAAGCGTCCTGCGTTCCTACGACACCATTGGCCGCTACGGCGGCGAGGAATTCCTGGTCATTTCGCCGGGTTGCGATGAAGACGCCATCGTGCGCCGCGCCCAACATCTGTGTGCCGCGATCACCCGCGAACCGGTGGTAACCCCGGAGGGCAACATCCCCGTTTCGCTGAGCCTGGGCGTGGCCGTGTCGAGCGGGTCCACGCCGCAGGACCAGTTCCTCAAATCGGCGGATGAAGCGCTCTACCGCGCCAAGCGGGCCGGCCGGAACCGCGTGGAGTTGGCCCGCTAGCTAGGTGTGAGCGGTCGGCTGTTCCAGATGGCCGTAGGCGCTGTCCACAAATTTCACCACCTCGGTGAAATAGTCTTCGAGCTCGGCAAAAAAGCGGCTGAGGTAGGGGCGTCCCATCTGGCGGCAGGTTTGCACCAGAATCAGCCACGCGGGGGAGCAGGTAAAGTCGATTTCCCGCGCCTCGTGGTAGCCGTAGCCCAGCCCGTGTTCCCGGCAGAAAAGATCGCTCAAGTGCACCAGGGCCACCAAATCCTTGGCGGCCGGGGCGGCTTCGATGTCATGGTGGAATTGCAGCACCGTAGTGATATCCGGGGAAAGCTTCCAGGCCTGTCCCAGAATGCAGCCGCTGTCGGCGTGCGTGAAACCCAAGATTTCTTTTTCGGCTTCGTCGAGGGCGATCGATTGTGCCGTAGCCAGGGCGAACACGGCCTTGGTCTGCTCCGGCAAGACCACCGCGTTCACGAGAATTCCCAGATCGTGCAGCAGCCCCGCCAGATAGGCCTTTTCGGCGGAATGAGAGCGCACCAGCCGCGCCAGGCGCTGGCTCACCAGGGCGCAGCCCAGGGAGTGCCGCCAGAATGCATTGCGGTCGACGGCTTGGGGAAATGGATCGAAGGCCTTGGGAAGGGTGCAGGAGAATACGACGTCGCTCACGCGCCACAGCCCCAGGCCGATCACCGCCTCGTGCACCGTTTCCGCCAGCCGGCGTCTTCCGAACATGGCCGAATTGGTCATGCGTACGCATTGCGCGGCGATGGATTCGTCGCGCGAGACCAGCCGCACCACCTGATCGAAATCGATTTCCGCGGGAGGCTGGTTCAGGCAACCCATCAGCTGCGTCAAGATCACAGGCAAGGCCGGCAGGGCTTCGATTCCCCGAACGCGCTCCTCGAACTGTTCCAGATTGGATGGTCCTGCGGCCTGGGGTGCTTCGCTGTCCGGGGCAGAGGTAGGCGAAGGCTCAGTGGCGGGCCCGGGCTTCTGGCGCACCATTCTCATGGCACCACCGTGGGGTGCGGGCCCGGGTGGACGGCGGCCTCCGGCTCCGGTTTGACCGCGCCCGGAGCAGCGAACGGCTTGAGCACCACAATGTCGACGCGGCGGTTGTGGGCTCGGCCCTCCGGGGTGCTGTTGGAATCGACGGGATGATATTCTGCATAGCCGGCCGCCGCGAGGCGGGCGGGCGAAAAGTGATAGCGGTTGATGAACATCTCAATCAGCTCGGTGGCCCGGCCTGTCGACAGCTCCCAGTTGGATTGAAACTGGGCGGTATGGATGGGCACATTGTCGGTGTGGCCCTCGATGCGCAGCATTTCATCGCGGTTTTGCAGGATCGCGGCCAGCCGGTCGATGGCGTCCTGGGAGGAGCTACGCAGCGTGGCCGAACCGCTTTCGAAGAAGCCGATTTCGCGCAGGCTGATCACCAGACCCTCGCGCCGCGGAGATAGTTGGACGACGTGACGCTGTATTTCTGGCGCGAGGGCCTTCTCGATTTCTCCCTGGATGTCCAGAATCTCGCCGGGAAGCACGGCGTTGCTCAAAGCGCCCTTGGCGGGCTGCACGAAACGCTGCAGATCCTCGCTGCGCACCACGTTCTCAATGGCCTGCACGTCTTGAAAGGGCATGGGCTCGCTGGTGGACAGCGGCATCTTGGTGTTGGAGGTTTCAAAAACGCCCATCTGCTGGAAGGCCACCTGAATGGCCAGGGAAATCTTGCCCACTTTGCGCTTGTCCACCTGGGAGGAGGAGTAGAGCACTACGAAGAAAGCAAACAGCAGGGTGATGAAGTCTGCATAGGACACTAGCCAGCGCTCGTGATTGGCGTGCTCTTCGTGCCTCTTTTTGCGGCTCATGCCACCTTCTCTTGAGAGGCCGCACCGTCGGGGGATTTCGCGCCGCCCTGGGCCGTTGCCGGTTTCCTATTGGCCTCGGCGAAGAAGCCCAGCAGCTTGGTTTCGATCATGCGCGGGTTCATGCCTTCCAGGATGGAGATCACCCCCTCGAGCATCATTTCGCGCACGATCTGTTCCTGGCGGATGCGCATCTTGATCTTTCCCGAACAGGGCAGGAAAAACAGGTTGGCCGCCCCCACCCCGTAGATGGTGGCTACGAAGGCTACGGCGATGCCGCGCCCCACCTCGGTGATGTTGTCAAGGTGCTGCATGACCTGAATCAGACCGAGGACCGCCCCGATGATGCCCACCGTGGGTGCGAATCCGCCCGCCGATTCAAACACCTTGGGAATGTGCTCTTCGTGCTCCGCTTGGTTGTCCAACTCAAGCTCCATCATCTTCTGGAGTTCCTGAGGCTCGGTGCCGTCGACGGCCAGCATGAGGGACTTCTTGAGAAAGGGTTCGGCAATCTTTTCGATCTCGCTGTCGAGCGAGACGATACCCTCCTTGCGGGCCTTCTGGGCGTAGCCCACGATCTCGGCGATTTGCTTGTGGGGATCCTTGCTTTTGTCGAAGAAGACCGAGCCCAGCCGTCCAAACGCCGCCAGCACCACGGGCAGCGGAAACTGGATCATCACTGCGCCGAGCGTGCCACCAAAAACGATCATAGCCGCGGTGGGCTGGATGATCTGCGCAACCTTCCCGCCCTCAAGGGTCAGACCGAGCAGGATGCCCCCGGCCGCCACGACCACCCCGCCAAAACTGCTCTTGTCCATGCCCTGGTTAGCTCTTTCCCGCCGGAAATTGAATCTGCCGGGCCGCGTTGGGGGCAGAAGGCCCCGGATTCTCCATCTGGAACGGAAGCTCCGCCAGAATCCGGCGGCGGAACTCCACAATCTTTTCGACTACCTGGGCGCTTGATTCAAGGACCACGATCTTTTCTCCCGTGACCAGGCTCAGCGTGGTGTCGGGAGCGGTTTCAATCAGCTTGATCAGGTCGGAATTGATGATCAAGGGGTTATGGTTCAGGCGCGTCAGCTGGATCATCGTATGGGTCCCGGAAAACACCTGCCCCGTTAGGAGAGCACAGGAGCGCCTCAAGTGTCTTATCGGCACAGACCGCCTTTGAGTTCAGTGCCGGAAGGGGAAAAGTCGTGCCGGTTACCGCACCGGTTGCGGCGGGGCCGGCCGTCTATGGCCGTGGGCGTGCATCGCAGCTAGCTCGGCAGTCGGTAAAGCATCAGGAAACCGGGGGCCCCGGGCAAGTTTTGCCCGGCGGAGCGGCAAGCCGGGACCGGCGGGGCCTGGCGGAGCATCCTCCGGAGGCTCTCCCAAGGGGAAATTTGCCGCAGGCCGGGGTCGGAGGATTTCATCCGCGAGGGAAGAGGGGGTAGGTAACATTTCTATGTCGCGCGTCGCGCTCTCCATGATTGTGCGCAATGAAGCCCTCACGCTGCGCCGTTGTCTTGACAGCGTGCGGGGGATTGTGGACGAAATGGTGATCGCCGACACCGGATCGACCGACGGCACCCCGGCCATCGCCCGCGAGTGTGGAGCGCGCGTCGTGGAGGTGCCCTGGAACAATGATTTTGCCGCGGCGCGCAATCGCGCCCTGGAGTCGGTCGGGAGCGCCTGGGTTTTGAGCCTGGACGCAGACGAGCTTCTTGACCCTGCCGCGGGAGCGGCAGTGGCCACGCTGACAGCCGGCGGGGACGTGTTCGGCTACCAGGTGTGCATCCGCAACTACATGCGGAGTCTGGAAGGCCGCGTGTGGGACCGACCCGCGAAACCGAACGACTTCCGCTTGCCCGCGGCGCAAGCCTATCCTGGCTATGTGGAACACGAAAATGTCCGGCTGTTCCGGCGGGATCCGCGCATTTTTTTTGTCGGGCGCGTGCATGAAAGCGTGGGGCCGCGCCTTGAGGAGGCCGGGCTCCGGCTGGGCCAGTCAGCGCTGCTGATCCACCATTTCGGTCTGGTTGAGGGCGCCGAAACGCGGGCGCGCAAAAACTGCCTGTACCGGGAACTGGGTCAACAGAAAGTGAGGGAGATGCCGCAGAATGCCCAAGCACAACTGGAACTCGGACTCCTAGAACTTGACAATTTCGGCCATTTGGCGGAAGCCCTGGCCTGCTTCAAGAAGGCCTGCGACTGGAGCCCGCAGT
>Ga0187863_10002314_pt1 | contig 14623 bp, 8 predicted proteins | sample June2016WEW_11_1_FD_132975 | JGI IMG/M metagenome (GOLD analysis project Ga0187863, IMG submission 132975) | Peatland microbial communities from SPRUCE experiment site at the Marcell Experimental Forest, Minnesota, USA - June2016WEW_11_10 | ecosystem: Environmental > Terrestrial > Soil >... | reverse complement strand
TGGCACTCATGCCTGTGCTGGGCCACGATCATGCCCGCTGCGGCCCGCGCCCGGGCAGGGTACAACGGCTCAGCGTCGGACGGGCCGGCATCGGACGGGCGGGTCGGCTCAGGTCTGGTTAGGGCATGGCCAGGGGAAGTACCGTCCGCGTGCCGCCCCGCACCGCGCTGCACACCCCGTCGCTGGCCGCTGCGGCCGCCAGGCGCTCGGGTGCGGGCTGCCCGTAGGTGGTGGTGCGCTGCCGCAGCGGCCGCTCCAGCGGCGCCACCAGGTCCGCGAACTGGCTGATCGTCTTGTAGGAGCCGTTCTGCGAGCCGGCCATCCGGCTGATCGTCTCTTCCATCAGTGTCCCGCCCAGGTCGTTCACGCCGCCCTGGAGGACGTCCCGGCACAGGTCCTCGTCCAGCTTGACCCACGAGCACTGGATCGAGCTGATCGCGCCGTGCAGCATGATCCGGGACAGCGCGTGCACCGCCCGGTTCTCCCGCCGGGTGGGCCCTGGCCGGGCCAGCCCGGCCAGGTAGATGGGCGCGCTCGCGTGGACGAACGGGAGCAGCACGAACTCGGTGAAGCCGCCGGTGCGCTCCTGGATGCCGCGGATCACCCGGAGGTGCCCGACCCAGTGCGCTGGGGTGTCAACGTGCCCGTACATCATCGTCGCGCTGGTCGGGACGCCCAGCTCGTGGGCGGTGGTGATGACCTCGATCCAGGCGGACGCCGGGAGCTTGCCCTTGGTGAGCACCCACCGCACGTCGTCGTCGAGGATCTCCGCGGCGGTGCCGGGCAGGGACCCCACGCCGGCTTCCCGGGCGCGCACCAGCCAGTCGCGGATGCTCAGCCCGGTCCGGGACGCGCCGTTGACCACCTCCATCGGTGAGAACGCGTGCACGTGCAGGTCCGGCACGCGCCGCTTGACCTCGGACGCGATGTCGAAGTAGGCCGTCCCGGGCAGGTCCGGGTGGATGCCGCCCTGCATGCACACCTCGGTGGCCCCGGCCGCCCAGGCTTCCTCGGCCCGGTCGCCGATCTGCGACAGGGACAGTGTGTATGCGTCCGCGTCGGTACGCCGCTGGGCGAACGCACAGAAGCGGCAGCCGGTGTAGCAGACGTTGGTGAAGTTGATGTTGCGGGTGACGACGTAGGTGACGTCGTCACCAACCGAGTCCCTGCGAAGCCCGTCGGCCAGCGCCGTGAAGGCCGCGAGTTCCGGGCCGTCCGCGTCGAGCAGCGCGAGGGCCTCCGCGTCGGTGATCCCGGCTGGGTCGCGTTCCGCGCTGCGCAGTGCCGATGCCACGTCGGGCCTCAGCCGGCGCGAGGCGGCTGAGGCCTCGGGCCGCAGCCGCCGCGGACCTGCCGCCGCGTCCCGCCTGGCCTCGGGCACGATCCGGGTCGCGACCTCGGCCCAATCCCCGTAGACCTCGGAGAAGTCCTCCCGCCGGTCGGCGGTCCGGCCCGTGGTGTCGATCGTGACGTGCAGGTCCGTCCGGCCCGACGCCTCGCCCCAGCCCCCGTCCGGCTCCTGCCAGGGCAGCCCCGCAGGCCGCGCGTCCTCCCGGGCCAGCCCGGTAGCCGGATCGGCCAGCGCGGCCACGTGGGCGGCGAGCCTCGGGTCCAGCCACGGCTCGCGCAGGTAGCCGGGGTAGATCGTGAGGCGCTCGCGCAGCGTCAGGCCCGCCGCCGCGGTCCGCTGGGCCAGCTCGTCGATCTGGGGCCAGGGACGCTCCGGGTTGACGTGGTCGGGGGTGAGCGGCGACACGCCGCCCCAGTCGTCGATCCCGGCCTGCAGGATCAGCCCGTACTCGTCACCGATCAGGTTCGGCGGGGCCTGGATGCGCGCGCCCGGCCCGAGCAGCAGCCGGGTGACCGCGATGGTGGCGGCCAGGTCGTCGAGTTCGGCGTCCGGCACGCCGCGCATCTTCGTGTCCGGCTTGGCCCGGAAGTTCTGCACGATGACTTCCTGGATGCCGCCGTACTCGCGGGCCACGCGACGGATCGCGAAGACGGACTCGGCCCGCTCGGCCAGGGTCTCACCGATGCCGATCAGGATCCCGGTGGTGAACGGCACGCTGCTGCGGCCCGCGTCCTCCAGGACCCGCAGCCGGACCGCGGGGTCCTTGTCGGGGCTGCCGAAGTGCGGACCGCCCTTCTCGGTGAACAACCGCTGCGCCGTGGTCTCCAGCATCATGCCCATGGATGGGGCCACCGGCTTGAGCCGCTGGAAGTCCTGCCAGCTCAGCACGCCCGGGTTCAGGTGCGGCAGCAGCCCGGTCTCCTCCAGCACACGGATGGCCATAGCCCGGACGTAGGACAGCGTGTCGTCGTACCCGTGCGCGTCCAGCCATTCCCGGGCCTGGGGCCAGCGCGCCTCGGGCCGGTCGCCCAGGGTGAACAGGGCTTCCTTGCAGCCGAGGGCGGCCCCCTCGGCCGCGATGCGCAGCACCTCGCCCGGGGACAGGTACGGGCTGTCCAGCCGCCCGGGCACGGTCACGAACGTGCAGTAACCGCAGCGATCCCGGCACAGCCGGGTGAGCGGGATGAACACCTTGCGCGAGTAGGTGATGACGCCAGGCCGGTCGGCGGCCTCCAGCCCGCTGTCCCGGGTCCGGGCCGCGTAGCTGAGCAGCTCGGCCAGCTGATCGCCGCGAGCGTGCAGGAGCACGGCCGCCTCGGCGGGATCCAGAGTCTTGCCGTCCCGGGCCCGGGCCAGCGCGCGGCGCACGGCGCTGGCAGGCGGTTGCGGCTCTGGCTGAGCTTCGGGGCGGGAAGGGCGGGGGGCGGGCGTGTCAGCGCTCATCCTCCCCACCCTAGGTGGTGCCTCATCCGCTCTCCGGCCCGGCTATCCCCTGGCCTGCCGCCGCGCTGCGCCCTCCGCAGCCGCCCGCCGGGCCCGCCACCCCGCCGCTCACCGCCACCCCGCCGCTCCCCTGCAGCCGCCCGCCCGCTGAGCCCCGCCGCGCCCCCGCAGCCGCCCGCCCGCCAAGCCCCGCCACCCCGCCGCTCCTCCCGCAACCACCCGTCCGCCCCTCCCACGCCACATGGCCCTTCGTGATCAAACGAATGGTGTCGTGATAGCAACACCAGGCGTTTGATCACGAACGAGGCCCGTGACTGCATTGGCGAGCGCGGCTGGTGGGGCTGGGGGTGCGCGGCCACGGCGGCACTCCGCTCCTCCGGCCCCTTGACGACTCGTGATCATGACTAGGGTGTCGCTCCCACGCCACCCAAGTCATGATCACGAACGGGGCACGTGGCCGCTGGGGCTGGTGTGGCTTGCGGGACTGGTGTCAGGACGCCGTGCGGGAATCGGGAGGCGGCCACTGGCGGCAGGCGCCCAGGCGGGGCCCGGACGGGTGAGAACGCGGGGGCCGAACGCGCCGGGTCAGAACGCGGCGGCACGGGAGCCATAACGCGGCGGCACGGGAGCCATAACGCGCGGGAGCCCCGACACGCGGGGGGCCAGAACGCGGGAGCCCGAACGCGCCGGGTCAGAACGCGCGGGGTCAGAACGCGCGGTAGTCACGGACCGACATCCGGGGTCCGCGCCGCGGCGGACGGATGCCGGCCAGCTCCACCAGCCGCGCGGCCCGGTGCCGGTGCCCGGCGTACGGCGCGAGCAGCTCGAGCATCCCGGCGTCGTCCACCACCCGGCCGGCCAGCGCCCAGCCCACGGCCGAGGGCAGGTGATAGTCGCCCACCGACACCGCGTCCGCGTCGCCGCAGGCACGCTGCCGCACCTCGGCCGAGGTCCAGACGCCGATCCCGGGGAGGGACCGCAGCCGGCGGTCCCCCTCCCCGGACGGCATGGTCACGATCTCCTCGAGCCGACCCGCGACCTCGGCCGCGCCGATGATGGTGCGGGCCCGCACGCCCTCGACCCCGGCCCGGTGCCACTCCCAGGAGGGGATGCGCGGCCAGATCTGCGGGGGCGGGCAGACCCGCATCCCAGCCGGGGCGGGACCCGGGGCCGGGGCGCCGAACTTGAGCAGCAGGTAACGCCAGGCGCGCCGGGCCTCCACCCCGACCACCTTCTGCTCCAGCACAGCTGGAACCAGGGCCTCGAGCACCCGGCCGGACCGGCCGACCCGGACACCCGGATGCCGCACAGAAAGCTCACGCAGGACCGGGTGGGCGGGATCGAACCCGGCCCGGTCGTCGTCCGCGCCGAGCATCCCGGGGAGCTCACGGAGCAGCCACGCCCCGCCGGGGCCCCAGGCAGCGGCATGGACCAGGGTGACCGGCCCCGCCGCAGCGCCAGAGGTGTCGTTCTCGGCCACGGCACCGGCGGTGCCCCCGCGAACGGTCCCTGAACTGCTCCCGGCCACGGTCCCGGAGGTGCCCCCGCGAACGGTCCCGGAGGTCCGCCCGGGCACGGCCCCGGAGGTGCTCCCGGCCACGGTCCCGGAGGTGCTCCCGGCCACGGTCCCGGAGGCGGGCGCGGGCCTGGCCGGGGCCACTCTCAGCGTGCCGGGCCCGTCCGGGGTCAGCGAGGTGCGCCACATGAAGCCGTCCGGGGTGACCCGGAACGCCGGGTCACCCCGGCCGCGCTGGTGCACGCCCAGGGTCCGCGACAGGTCCAGCACGAAGGGCGCCCGCCACTCCAGGGTGAAGTCCGGGGTGAAGTCCGGGGTGAGGTCCGGGGACTCCATCGCCGGGCCCGTCGCAGGCTCAGGCGTCAGCGGAGAAGCGCACGCAGGTCAGGCCCAGTGTCTGGCCAGGCCAGACCCGCAGCCCGTAGCGCAGCTCGTTACCCGGGGCTACGTGGACCTCATCCCCGAGCACCACGCCGTCCAGCACCACGCCCTCGCCGACGACCGTGCCGCGGCCAATCACGCTGCCGCTGACCCGGGCCCCGGCGCCGACGCTGGCCGCGTCGAACAGCACGCTGCCGGTGACATACGCGTCCGCGCCGACCCGCGCGCCCGCGCCCACCACGGTACCGCCGCTCACCTGGGCCGCCGGGTCGACCGCGGCTCCTTCCAGCGCCAGCATCTCGCCCGGCGCGCCGGGCACCGCGGCCGAGATCAGCCGCCCGCGCACCAGGTCACAAGAGCCCTGCACGAACGCCTCCGGGGTGCCCACGTCGAGCCAGTAGGACGAATCGGGATAGCCCATCACCACGGCCCCCGCGCCGATCAGGTCGGGAAAGGTCACCCGTTCCACCGAGATCACCTGGCCGGGCGGGATCTGGTCGATGACCGACCGGCGGAACACGTAGCAGCCCGCGTTGATCCGGTTGGTGACCGGGTTGGGGGTCTTCTCCAGGAACGCGGTCACCCGGCCGGCGTCATCGGTGGGCACGCAGCCGAACCGGGCCGGGTCGGGTACCTCCACCAGGTGCAGCGTCAGGGCGGCGTCGGACTTGCGGTGCAGGTCGATCTGCGCGGAGATGTCGTGGCCGGACAGGACGTCGCCGTTCAGCACGACGACCGGGCTGTCCGGGCCGCCGCGCAGCCCGGACGCGGCGTTCCGGATCCCCCCGCCCGTGCCGAGCGGCTCCGCCTCGTGGACGTAGGAGATCTCCAGCCCGAACGCAGCGCCGTCGCCGAAGCACTCGGCGAACATGCTGGCCCGGTAGGCGGTGGCCAGCACCACGTGAGTGATACCGGCCGCGGCCGCCTTGGCGAACTGGTGGGCGAGGAACGGCACGCCCGCGGTCGGCAGCAGCGGCTTGGGCGTGCCGATGGTGAGCGGACGCAGCCGGGTGCCCTGACCACCCACGAGCAGGATCGCCTCAAGCGGCTCGCGGCCCGCCTGGGAAAGAGCTGAGGACATTTCTGGCTGGCCTGACATAGGCAGCGAGGTTACTCCGCGCCCTGCGCCACTGCACGCTGGTAGGACGCCATGTGGGCTTCGGCGGAGGCCTCCCAGGTGAATTCCTGGGACCGGGCGTGCCCGGCCTCGCCGAGGGATTCCAGCCGGGCCGGGTCGTCGAGCAGGCCGCGCAGCGCCGCCTGGATGTCCTCGGCGTCGGGCTCGGTGTAGGCGACCGCGTCCCCGCCGACCTCCGGCAGCGACGTCCGGTGCGTGGTGAGCACCGGCGCGCCACAGGCCATGGCCTCCAGCACGGGCAGGCCGAAACCCTCGCCCCGGCTCGGGAACGCCACCACGAGCGCGCCGCCGAGGAAGCCGGGCAGGTCGGTGAAACGCAGGTAGCCCGGGCGGACCAGGCGCAGGTGCGCGGGGACCGCGGCGACCGCCTCGTCGACCTCCTCGCTCCAGCCACTGCCGCCGGCGAGCACCAGCGCGGGCGGGTCGGGCAGGTCCGCCACGGCGCCGGCCCAGCCGCTGATCAGCGCGGGGACGTTCTTGCGCGGCTCCAGGCCGCCCAGGTAGGCCACGTACGGCTTGCCGTGCAGCCCCAGCCGGTCGGACACCTGGCGCATCCGCTCCGGGGTGGGCCGGTGGAACAGCGCGTGGTCCACCCCGTGGTAGGCCACGTCGATCCGGGTCGGGTCGGCACCCAGCACGCGGACCAGTTCGTCCCGCGTGGCCTTGGACGGGACCAGCAGCCGGGTGGCCCGCCGGGCCGCAGTGCGGATCGCGGACTTGAAGAAGGTCGCCGCCACCGGGTTGTGCGCGTCCGGCTCGGTGAAGTACGTCAGATCGTGGATGGTCGAGACGACAGGCACGCCGGGCCGCAGCGGCATCGTGTAGTGCGGTGCGTGCAGGACGTCGGCGTTGACCTGCTGGGCGACGAGGGGCAGGCCGGTCTGCTCCCAGGCCAGCCGGGCCGGCCGGTGCGCGATCGCCGTCGGGCCGGCCACGATACTCGCGTCGGTCACGAGCCTGCCGTACCGCTCTTCGTCAGCACGCTGGCACGCCACCGCGAGTTCCGCTCCGGCTGAGCCCAGCGCGGCGATCAGGCCATCAACGTAACGGCCGAGCGCGCCCCGGTCCGCCGGCACGGCGGTCGCGTCAACCAGCACCCGAGGTGCCACGAGCAGTCTTTCTCCTTCCGCCCGCCAGCGGGCCCGTGCTGCCAAATATTGTGCTGCTAGTGCCGAGTAGCCAGATAGCTGGCCGAATCAGCATTACTGAATGTCGCGTCAGGACCGAGCGTACGCCCTCCGCCGACCTGCCGGTGAGCATCGGCGCTCATGTCCCGCGCGGCTGCGGCCGAGGCCGGCGGCGTCGTCGCGGCCAGCATGGTCTAGACCATGCTACGACCCCGCTGGCCGCACCAGAAGGGCCTGGCTACGGCGAACCGGTCGGCGACGGGGTGGCCTTCGCCGACGGCGACGAGTGGCTCTGGGCGGCCTTCTGAGCCTGGTCCAGCGCCTTCTTCATGAGCGCGGTGTACTTACCGTAGCTAGCGAAATCCCCGGTCTTGAGGGCCGCCTGGGCCTTCGCGTAATCCGACTCGGCCTGGCCCAGGTACCCGCGCACGCTCGCGCTGGCCGATCCCGGCCCGCCGCCGGAGCCTGTCGAGCCTGTCGAGCCTGTCGAGCCTGTCGAGCCGGACGAGCCGGACGACAGGCCCGGGATCACCTGGCTGAGCGCGCCGGACAGGGTGGGCGCGAACCCGACGTTCCCGTCGAAGGAGACCGCGACCCGTTTCAGCACGGGGTACGACCCGGAGGTGCTGCCGCCCGTGGCGCCGGCCGCCTGGATGTAGACCGGTTCCTCGTAGACGAGCGCGCCGCCGACCGGGAGCGTGATCAGGTTGCCCTCGATGACCTTGGACCCGTTCTGCCGGTACAGCGACAGCTGGGAGGAGATCGTGGGGTCCGACTCGAACGTGCTCTGCACCTGCTGCGGGCCGAGGATGGCGGTGTCCTGGGGCAACTGGAGGACCCGGATCGTGCCGTAGTCGGGCGACTGGGGGTTGCTGTCCACTGCCATGTACGCCGCGAGGTTCTGCCTCCCGCGCTGGACCAGCGGGGAGGTCAGCGAGAACTGGGCCGACGCGCCGGGCATCTGCATGGTCTGGTAGTACGGCGGCTGACTGGCCGGCTGCGAGCTATTCGAGGAGCCTGGGTTGTCCGGCACGGCCCAGAAGTTCTGGCCGCCGTAGAAGGACTGGGCGGACAGGACGTGGTACTGGGTCAGGATCTGGCGCTGCACCTCGAACAGGTCCGGCGGGTACCGCAGGTGCGGCATCAGGGCCGCGGGGATGTCCGACTTGGGCTTGATAATGCCGGGGAACGCGTTCATCCAGGTGCGCAGGATCGGGTCGCCGGCATCCCACGCGTACAGCGTCACGCTGCCGGTGTAGGCGTTCACCACCGCCTTGACCGAGTTCCGGATGTAGTTGATGTCGCCGGTGGGCTGGCCGGCCACGGTGCCGCCTGGGGCGTCACTGGTCGCCGTGGCCTGCGCCATGCTCACCCGCTGCGAGTAGGGGTACAGGCCGGTGGTGGTGTAGCCGTCCACCACCCAGAGGATCTGCCCGTTGGCGACGACCGGGTAGGGGTTGCCGTCCAGGGTGAGGAACGGCGCCACCTTGCCCACCCGGGCCAGTGGCTGCTGGTCATAGAGGATCTTCGACTGGCTGTTGATCGCTCCGGACAGCAGGATGTTCAGCTCACGGAACTTGATCGTGTAGAGCAGCCGGTTGAGCGGCGAGCCCACGTCCACGCCGCCGCTGCCGTGGTATGTGTTGTTCTGCTGGCCGCCGCCGGCCGTGCCGGACGGATAGTCCAGCTCCTGCTTGCGGCCGCCCGGCGGCCCGCCGACGATCGCGTAGGTGTTCTGCTGCTCGCCGAAGTACACCCGGGGCTGCTGCAGGCCCAGGTTCCCGTGCGGCGGGATGTCGCTCTCCTCGAACGACGGGTTGCCGTTGTCCTGGACCGTGTTGGCGGTGGCCGCGACCACCCCGAAACCGTGCGTGTACACCAGGTGGGTATTGATCCAGTTGCCCTGGCCGGGCGGGGGTCCGCCCATGCCGCGCACCGCCACGACGGTGTCCTGCGGCAGCGGGCCCGTCCCGGGCAGCTTGTAGCGGTCCATGGCCAGGTTGGACGGGAACTGGTAGTAGCTCTTGACCTGCTGCAGCTGCTGGAAGGTCGGTGACACCACGTCGGGATCGAGCAGCCGCATCCCCTTGAGGGTGCTGACCTCGGCATCCAGCATGGACTGCGGCACGTCGGTGGTGGCCGAGTACGGGGTGATCCGGACCGTGGACGAGTTCAGCCCGTAGGCCTGCCGGGTGGTGGCGATCTCCCGCCTGATGTACGGGGTCTCCTTGGCCAGCTCGTTCGGCTTGACCACGAACTGCTGGATGATCGCCGGGTACAGGCCGCCGATGAGGATCGCGGAGAGCACCAGCAGCCCGAACCCGACCGCGGGGAGCATCGCGCTGCGCCGGGCCGCTCCGGCGAAGAACAGCAGGGCGCACAGGACGGCGATGATCGCGAGGACGGTCTTGGCCGGCAGCACCGCGTTGACGTCGGTGTACGAGGCGCCGGTGGTGACCGCGCCGCGCTGGGAGAAGTCGATGCCGTACCGGTCGATCCAGTACGCCACGGCCTTGAGTAGCACGAACACGCCGAACAGCACGAACAGGTGGGCCTGCGCCGCCATCGTCACCCGCGGGTGGCGCCCCTGCATGCGCAGCCCGCCGTACAGGTAGTGCACCAGTGCGGCCAGCACCAGGGAGAGCAGCACCGCGGCGAAGAGGTAGCTCAGCACCATCCGGATGAACGGGTAGGTGAAGATGAAAAACGAAAGATCGATGCCGAACTGGGGATCTTTTTTCCCAAACGGAACCTGGTTGGCGAACAGCAGCCAGGTGCGCCACGAGCCCGCGGCGGTGATGCCGGAGATGACGCCAATGAGGCCGAGCACTATCCCCAGCAGGAGCCGGCGGTGCGGGTCGATGGCCATCCGGTAGGCGTCCCCGCCCTGGCCTGGCGCGGGCACCGGCCGGTAGACGGGCCGCAGCCGGTAGGCCAGCGCGGCGTTCGCCCCGGTGACCACGGCCATGAACAGCCCGGCCACGAAGAACATCGCCCAGCGGGTGCCGTAGGTGGTGCTGAACACCGACGAGTAGTGGATGGCCCGGTACCACAGGAAATCGGTCCAGACCCCGGCCACGATCGCAATCAGCACCAGGAAGGCGATCACGGCCACGATGACGGGGAGGACCAGCCGGGGCCAGCGGAGCAGCGCGAGCGGCGGCCGCCCAGCAGGCTGCCGGGCTGATCCGGACCGGAAGGACACCGCACTCCCCTCACACGCTGTTGGGCGCCGCATCACGGCACCGCATTACCGCACTCGGACATGACCGGCACACCATTCCTCAGCCGGACCTCAACCGGTCAGGCATGCTGAGCCATGCGGCGCCAATGTACCCCGATCAGGGCGGCCAGGCGTCACCGGCGCCGGCGCGGTGATCATGCAACGGTCAGGTGGCGGTCAGCAGGCGCCCAGGACCCGGGCTTTCAGCGCCGGGGCATTCAGCAGCCGGGAGCGCTGCGGCCGGCCTTGAGGGCGGCCAGGTCGTTGATGGCCTGGCGGAGCGTGGCCACCTTGACCAGGCGCAGCCCGGCCGGCACCGCCCCGGTGGTGTCTGAGCAGTTGGCCGCCGGGGTGAGGAAGATGGTCGCCCCGGCCGCGCGGGCGCCCGCCATCTTCTGCTGGATGCCGCCGATCGCGGACACCGCGCCGTCGGCCGAGATCTCCCCGGTGCCCGCGACGAACCTCCCGCCGGTCAGGTTGCCGGGGGTCAGCTTGTCCACGATGCCGAGGGCGAACATCGTCCCGGCGCTGGGCCCGCCGATGTCTCCCACCTTGATCTTGATGGGGAAGGGGAAGCGGTAGCTCTCCTGGACGTACACCCCGACGACGGAGTGCCCCTGGACGTTCGCGGTCTTCAGCCGGACCTGCCCGGTCTTGCCGTGACGGACGATGGTGAGGGTCACCACCGACCCCGGGGCGTGCGTGCGGATCAGGGTGCCGGTGTCGTGGGTGCAGCCGACGGGGGTGCCGTCCACCGCGGTGATGGTGTCGCCTGCGTGCAGCACGCCTGCGGCCGGGAGGCCCTTCTCGGTCTGCGTGACGGTGTCGACGGTGGTGAAGTGGATCCCGAGCGTGCACAGGGCCGCGGCCTGGGCGGTCTCCTGCGAGTTGGCCATCTGCTCGGTGTCCTGCTGGACGACCTGCTGCTCCGACTGACCGGCCGGGAACAGCTCCTGCTCGGGAACGACCGCGGTGTGCGGGGTCAGCCAGGCACGCAGCGCGGTGAACACGTTGAACCCGTTGCCGGGGCCGCCCAGGAAGGACACCGTCACCAGGTTGAGGTGCCCGGTGGTCGGGTACGTGCGGTGCCCGGCGATGCTGATCAGCGGGCCGCCTGAGGTCTTGCCCAGGGTGTTCAGCGTCGGGCCGGGCGAGAGGATCACGTAGGGCACCGGCACCAGCGCCGCGATGAGAGCCGCCACGACCACGCCGATCCCGGCCACCGCGAGCGTTACCGTGCGCCGCGACACGCGGCCTCCTGTGGTGCGCCCGGCACGGGCAGACGAGGGGATGTGCGGTGGGCCACGGGGTGAAGACTACGCACTGTTGACCCATTCGCTCTCGCCGTCGCCGAATACCTGGTGCTTCCAGACCGGCACGCTGTGCTTGAGCTCGTCGATCAGGGCGCGGCAGGCGGTGAAGGCCTCGGCGCGGTGCGGGCAGGAGACCGCGACCACCACGGCCAGGTCGCCCACGGCCAGGTCGCCCACCCGGTGCACGGCCGCGATCGCGGTGACGTCAAAGCCAGCGACGATCTTCTCGCACACCCCGCGCATCTCGGCCGCGGCCGACGGGTGCGCACTGTAGGACAGGTACCGGACTTCTCGGCCATGATCATGGTTCCGTACCGCCCCGGTGAACAGGGCGATGCCACCCGCCGAAGGGTCGGCCACGGCGTCGTGCACCTCGTCCACGGACAGCGGGGTCTCCCGCACTTCGGCGAGCCTGATCACAGTCACGGAGCCAAGGTAGCCCCTCAACCTGGGCGGCTGGACCAGGGGCGTTGAGGTTTTCGTTGCGGAGAAAAGGCGCGGCGGAGCCGGGCGCGAAGCCGCCTGCGCGTCAGGTGCTGCGCTTGCGGCGGCGGGCCACCTCCCGCACGATGGCCGCGGTGCCGATCACGGCTACGGTGGCCCCGGCCGCCGTGATCGTCGCTTCCTTGCGGGGCAGCCGGCGCCCGGCCACGGCATGGTGCCCGGCCCGCTGCTTCAGCAACTCGACGAGGGCCGCCGCGTTGTCGTAGGCGGGCCGCCAGCCCGCTTCGCGCAGCGCCTGGCACTCGACCACCCACGGATAGACCATGTAGCGCAGGTCAGCGACCGGGGCCGGGGTGATGCCCAGCCGGTGCAGCCGCTGCGCCGTGCCGAACGTCAGCCCGGCGGGCAGCTCGACCCGGCGCAGCCCGCTGAGCTCCTCGACCTCTTCTTCTTCCAGCCAGCCGTCGCAGCCGACCGCGAACGACCCGTCGATCTTCCCGGTCACCGCCAGCTCGAGGGCGGACACCAGGTCCTCGATGTGGCAGAACTGCCAGCGCGGCGCGCAGCCTTTCACGGTGAGCAGCCGGGGGGACTCGAAATGCCGGGTGACGAGGGTATCCACCCCCTCGCCGACCAGCGCGGCCGGGCGGACCACGGTGATGGCCATTCCCGGGTGGGAGCGCGGCGACCGCTGGGCCAGGTGCTCGATCTCGAGCAGGTCGCCGGCCACGCTGCCGTCGTGATCCACGCCCAGCGGCGCGTCCTCCGGCATCGGCACCGGGTTGTCCGGCTCGGCCCCGTAGACCATGGCGCTGGTGACCAGGATCACCCGGCCGACCCGCCCGGCGGCCGCCGAGGTGAGCACGGTCTGCGCGGCACGCACGTTAAAAGCCCGGCGGGCCCGGTCGTCGGTGTCCGCCGACATGTCGATGTCGGTGTGCACCAGGACGTCTACCCCGCTCAGCCGGCCGGCCAGGGCGGGGTCGCGGACGTCGGCCAGCCGCCACGTCACGCCGACCACATCCCCGCGGTGGTCATCGATCGCGATGACCCGGCGCACCGCGGGTGAGGCCGCGAGCCGCAGGGCCAGGGCATGGCCCAGACCACGCGCCGCCCCGGTGATGGCCACGACGGGGCGTGGCTCCTGATCAGTGCGCTCGCGGCGAACCTGGGCCCGTGCAGTGCTCAACGTGTGCCGCTCCCGGGATAACGTGGCGGTTGTGACCCTTCCATCCTGCCTGAGAGGTCGCGGAGATGGCTGATCCTCCCTTCGGCTTTGGTCTGCCCGGCGGTTCCGGGGGTTCTGGCGGATCCAGCGGATCCGGCGGCTCCGGGGGTTCCGGAGGCGGCTCCGGGGACAATCCGGGCGGTAACCCTCTCGGGCCGCTCGGTGACCCGCAGCAGTTCGCGGACGCCCTGCGGCAGTTCGCCGACCTGATGGCCTGGCAAGGCGGCCCGGTCAACTGGGACCTGGCCAAGAACGTGGCCCGGCAGACGGTCGCGGCCGAGGGCGACCCGAGCGTGCTGGACGCCGACCGCAAGAAGATCGTGGAGGCCGTCCAGCTCGCGGACCTGTGGCTGAACGAGGCGACCTCGTTCCCCAGCGGAGTCCGCACCGCGCAGGCCTGGAGCCGGTCGGAGTGGGTCGAGGCGACGCTGCCCGTGTGGTCCGCCCTCTGCGACCCGATCGCCGAGAAGGCCGTGGACGCCCTGGGCGGCATGATCAACGCCAACCCGGAGGAGCTGGGCGGCGAGCTGCCCGCTGAGCTGAGTTCCGCGCTGCAGGCGGTCACCGGCGGGCTGGGCGGCATGGCCGGGCTCACCGGCGGCCTCGGCGCCATGATGCGCCGGATCGGCGGGATGATGGTCGGCGGCCAGACCGGGGCCGCGGTCGGCGGCCTGGCCCGCGAGGTGGTCAGCTCCACGGACGTGGGTCTCCCCCTGGGCCCGGAGGGCGTGGCCGCGCTGCTGCCCGCCGGGGTAGCGGACTTCGGCCAGGGCCTGTCGATCAGCACGGAGGAGATCCGGATCTTCCTCGCGCTGCGTGAGGCGGCCCACCACCGGCTGTTCGCACACGTGCCGTGGCTGCGTTCGCGGCTGCTGGCCGCGGTGGAGGACTACGCCCGGGGCATCACCGTGGACGCCTCGGCGCTGCGCGACGCCATGCCGCAGATTGACCCCTCCAACCCGGATGCGCTGCGCGAGGCGCTGTCCGACGCCAGCATGTTCCAGCCCGAGGACACGCCCCAGCAGAAGGCGGCCCTGGCCCGGCTGGAGACCCTGCTCGCGCTGGTTGAGGGCTGGGTCGCCACCGTGGTGGAGGACGCGGCCGACGACCGGCTGCCGCAGGCGGGTGCGCTCGCCGAGGCCATCCGGCGCCGCCGGGCCACCGGCGGACCCGCGGAACGCACGTTCGCGACCCTGGTCGGGCTGGAACTGCGGCCGCGGCGGCTGCGCGAGGCGGCCGAGATCTGGCGGCGGCTCACCGACGTCCGCGGGTCGCAGGGCCGGGACGCGCTGTGGACCCACCCGGACCTGATGCCTACGGCCGAGGACTTCGACGACCCGGAAGGGTTCGTGGCCGGGCGGCCCGCGCTGGACATGTCCGCGCTGGATCAGGAACTGTCTGAGCTGGACGACGAACTCGGCGAGACTGGCCCGGATGACGGGCCGGGCGATGACGGGCC
>Ga0187863_10002312_pt1 | contig 14632 bp, 11 predicted proteins | sample June2016WEW_11_1_FD_132975 | JGI IMG/M metagenome (GOLD analysis project Ga0187863, IMG submission 132975) | Peatland microbial communities from SPRUCE experiment site at the Marcell Experimental Forest, Minnesota, USA - June2016WEW_11_10 | ecosystem: Environmental > Terrestrial > Soil >... | reverse complement strand
GTCATCATCATCAGCGCTTCGGGCATGTGTGAAGCCGGCCGCATCCGCCACCATCTGAAAAACAACCTCGGCGACGTGAAAAACCTGGTTCTGTTCATCGGTTACTGCGCCGAACACACCCTTGGCGCGCAGATCCTGGCCGGCCAGAGCCCGGTCAACATTTTCGGCGAACCCTATGCGGTCCGCGCCCAAATCGCGTCCCTCGACACCTACTCCGGTCACGCCGACCGGAATGAATTGAAGCGGTACGTTGAAAAAATCACCGGCGACCTGAAAAAAATTTGTTGCATCCACGGCGAGGAATCGCAATGCCTAGCCCACGCCGAAACGCTCCGTCAAATGAAGCCCCGGGCCGAAGTGCTCGTCCCGGAATACCAACAGGTGTTGGAGGTTTGAAGGCCGGACGGGAGACCCACAGAAGCCAACGAAGAAAACGAAGTCCCGAAAGTTACCCGCAGATTTCGCAGATTTCACTGATAACATCCGGGCGAAAGAAGCCGTGTGGGCTGTGCCCACTTGGTTCCCTTGGTCCCCTTCTGTAAAATTAAAATCGAGACCCGGCGCACTTTCCGCCCACCGCCTTTACTGGGAGCGCCGGCATCTTGCCGGCGAGTTTCTTAGGTGTTGGAGATTTGAAGGCCAGGGGAAAATGCACAGAAGCCAACGAAGAAAATGAAGGTGCAAGCGTCGTTCATCACTTCGGTTCCCTTGGTTCCCTTCTGTAAAATTTAAATCGAGACCCGGCGCACTTTCCGCCCGCCGCCTTTACTGGGAGCGCCGGCATCTTGCCGGCGAGTTTCATGATTCCGGTTTGCCCATACGCCGGCAGGATGCCGGCGCTCCCAGTGCCTGACAAACGAAGTCATCCATGTTCAAAAACGAGTCCTGTCACGTGTCACTCGTCGCCCGTCACGCTCCAGGTTCCTTTCGTTCCCTTCTGTAAAAAATGAAATCCCGGCCTGCCGCTTTCACCTCCACCTTGACCCGGCGAAAACTTTTCCCTAATGTGATTTCGCCGCCGGACGATGTCGCATCACGCCGCCGCACCGGCCATCAGATGGTTTCGGCACCTATGACAAAAATATTCTGGCTTTATGGACGTTCCGGCGCCGGCAAGACCACCCTGGCCCGGCAGCTTCACCAGGCCCTGCTGGACCGGAAAATCCCGGTGTTCATATTGGACGGTGACGATTTACGTTCCGGCGTGTCTTCTGATTTGGGCTTTTCCAGCGAAGCCCGCCTGGAAAATCATCGCCGCATCGCCGAGATATCCAAACTGGCGGCGGACCAGGGATTCAACGTGGTGGTTTCCACCATGGCACCCCAGCACAGCCACCGGGACATCGCCGCGCAGGTGCTGGGGCAGCGGCTGGTCTGGATTTATGTGCATGCGCCGCTGGACGTCTGCATCCAACGCGACCCCAAGGGCCTCTACCACCGCGCCCAGACCGGGAAACTCGACCGCCTGCTGGATTTTCCCTTTGACGTGCCCCGCCCGCAGGAACGGGAAAACTTCATTGATACCGTCGCGCAAAATGTGGAAGGCTGTTCCCATTCCATCCTGGAGCTGGTCCAGGCCCATCTGAGCGATTTCGTGATTTGAAAAAACTGAAGCGCTTGACGGCGAATTTTCCGGGAGCGCCGGCATCCTGCCGGCGGATTTTTGATCCGAACGTTGCGAGTGGCCGGCAAGATGCCGGTGCTCCCGGCAGACAGTGGCGCCGGCAGGTTCATGGGGAGTTGGCGGTGCACCCGGTTGAGCTCTTGATTTCGTTTTCACCGTTCGGGCCCGATGGAAAAGCGCCAAGCCGGAAAACGGCGCGCACGGAGTGACAGGCCCCACCGTAATCAGGGCACTGCCAACCAGTTGGCAGTGTCCTGATTTGGCGCTGTAGTGTCGGCGCTGCGTGCCGATTTCGAGCCGCAGGCTCGACGCTACAGGTAATTTAGGACGCTACCCACTCGTTCAAGAATTTGACTCCCGGAGTCATTGCTTGTAAACTGACGGGGTTGTTGCATGACGAAAACCCTTGCGAGACTGTTGGCACAGAGTCCATTACTTGCTCGAGGGCGGCGGCTTTTTGGGAAAAACTCCAAAGATTGGGGTCTTCTAACCTCCAGGTTTGACAAGTTCCAGGCGGGTGTTTACCTCATTCTGCAGGACTATTCCCTCGGCCTCTTCCCGCCCAAATTTGAGGATCAGGCAAAAGCGTATGCGGCGGAGATTGATTATCGCAGCCACATACCCGGTTTGAGCCTGGAAACCGCCCGTCAGAACGAATTGAAAAAGCCGTTTTGGTTTCCGGCCGCCGCGGAAAGATATCTCAGTTGTTTCATTCGATTGATAAAAATGCTGGATCGAACGAAGCTTGCCCCGCCGGCACGTTTGTTGGAACTCGGTTGCGGCACAGGCTGGATGAGTGAATGGCTGGCCATTGCCGGATTTGACGTGACGGCAACGGACATTAATCCGTCGGATATCAATGACGCCCAGGCACGATTACGCAGCATTCAAACCAAGGGGTTGACGGTTCAATTACGGTTTGAAATTGCGCCGATGGAGTCCGTGGCGGAACAGGTTGGCCCGGTGAATCACTACGACGCGGTTTTTGTCTTTGAGGCCCTGCATCACGCATTCGATTGGCGGAAAACCCTTCAGTCGAGTTTTGAGTGCCTTCGACCCGGCGGCTGGCTGCTGATTTGCAATGAACCCAACCTGCTGCACACCTTCGTCTCTTATCGCGTTGCCAAATTGTCAAACACGCACGAAATCGGCTTTAGCCGCCGGGCCTTGACCAGGCATTTGACCAAGGTGGGTTTCGCCAGGGTGAAGTATATGAGCACTCCCTTTCACTTTTGGGCAAAGCCGCACTGGATCGCCGCGCAGAAATCGCCTTGAGCCAACCAGCGGGCAGGTTGGCAGTGGATTTTTAGAGCGGTTTTATCTTTAATGTAGTGCGGACATTCTTGTTGGTTTGTAGAAACCATCGTACGACACTGCAACGGTCGTTTCCCTCGCTCCGCAGCGAAGCGCGGGGAGAGGATGTCGCGCAGCGACCGGAGAGGGGATTTCAACGCCACCTCGCCCCGGCCCTCTCCCCCAACTGCGTTGGCGGAGAGGGAGTTCAAATGGGACGTCCTCACCGGTTTCGATGTTTTCTACAAAGCAACATTCTTGTCTGCGGGTCTGCGGGACTTTCCTGTCCCGCGTTTATTCGCAAACGTGGCGACTGGAAAGTCGCCAAAACCCGCAGGCTGGAAAGCCTGCGCTACATTATAATTGGAAACACTCTAATTCCCGCCTGGCACGCGCCCCGTGTGACGCGGATTGGCGCGGAACATCGGCCAGGAACTGTTCATCAGTGGCGCCAGCCGGTTGGTTGAATTGATGGCGTGCAAGGTCTGTCCCTCGGCAACAAAGAGCGTGCCGTTGCTGCCGATGTTTGGCGACGCGATGACGACCGCCTCCAGTTCCAACATCCATTGCTGGGAACCGTCCGGCCGCAGGGCTATAATGGCACCCCATGGTTGTGAAAAATAGACCAGCCCATTGGCCGCCACGGCCGGGGTTGCGTCAATCAAGACCGGCGTGCCCAAATGCCAGCGTTCCTTTCCGTTGCTGTCGACGGATGCTTTCTCCTGATTCACCGCCAGATAAAGGTTGCCGTTGGTATCCAGCACGGGCGAGGACCCCGTCGCGCCGCCGGTATGCAGGCGCCAGCGTTCCCGGCCGTCCGGTTGCAATGCGTAAAGATTGCCGTCCGTCGAGGTGAAATAAATCGTGCCATCGCCGGCAATGGCCGGAGAGGAAATAATCTGGCCGCCGGTGGCAAACTCCCAGCGCCGCGTGCCGTCCGGCTTCAATGCGTAGAACCTTTTGTCGTGTGAACCGAAATAAATCGTGCCATCGGCGCCAATGGCGGGCGACGAATCCACGATGCCGCCCGTCGGAAAAATCCATTTCAACGAGCCATCGGGATGCAGCGCGTAGAAGTTGGTGTCCCATGAGCCGAAATAAATCGTTCCGTCAACGCCAATGGCCGGGGATGAATCCACCCAGGCGCCGGTGCCAAAGGTCCATTTGAGCTTGCCCTGGGGCGTGACGGCGTAAAAATTCCGGTCGCGCGAACCGAAATAAATCGTCCCGTCATCGCCAATGGCCGGCGACGACACAATTTCACTGCCCGTTTTGAAAGTCCATTGGACATTACCGGCCAGCGTGACGGCCAGCAGCTCGCCGGTGTAATTCGCCTGATAAATCATGCCGTCGGGGGCAATGGCCGGGGACGACGTGACATAGAAATGCGGCAGCAGGAGGGTCCAGGAATTGGTCGGAGTGGACTGTGCGGGACCGGAGAATGGCGCGCTCAAAAAAATGACCACCATGGCGAATCCCAGTTGCCGGGCTGATTTCATCTCGACGCAGTAAACCGTCAAACCGGCCGATTCGCAAATTTAAAGCATTAAGATACCTCTGCAAAACCGATCCGTTGAAGGATGGAACGCCGGTCTCCGACCCGGCGCGTTCGGGGAAAGCAACATCGTTCCGCCGGGTCGGAGACCGGCGCTCCGGTTTGGCAGAGGTCTCGTTAAGCGTTCTCCCCGTCATCAAAACAGTTGGCGGTGTTCCAATTTCAAAATGCGGGTAGGGCGGGCAGTCCTCTGCCCGCCGCACGAACACCGACGGCGCGCACGGAGTGACTCGCCCTACCGAAATCAGGACACTGCCAGGAATTTCCAACCGCCTCAAGACCGATTGCCTGGTGGCTTTGACAATCGGCGATCATGGTTTCGAGGCTGCGGCAGCAGATGGCCGGTGCGGGGACGGTCCAAGGAAAAGAAAACGGAACAACGTTGTCCCAATTCCCCGGGCGGCAAATGGTGGCCAATACCAATAGTTGAAGACGGCACCGGCCAGCAGCGGTCCCAGCACCAGTGCGCCGAGACCCAGGGGCGTGAAATGCACCAGTGCCAGTGACAATATCAGGCTGAAAATATTCGTGGCCACGGTCGGCCAGAGATAGGTGAGCCGGTTCCCCGTGGCCATCAGCGTACCCCAGATGGAGAACTGCATTTCCAGGAAGGTGTACAACATCAAAACCACCAGCCAGGACCTGGACAACATTTGTTTGTGGCTCCCGAACCCTTTCAAAAGGGCAGGCCCGAGGAGCACTACCATGCTGGCGAGCAACAGGAAAGTAATGGTTTGCAGCCAAACCCGTGGCCAAAGGATCCGCCGAAGCTCGGCATAATCATGGCGCGCCTGGCATTGACCGATCATCGGCAGCTTGGTGCTGAACCATACGTTCGCCATGCCGGTGGCGATGGCCATGAGCTGGACCGAAAGACCGTACCGGGCATTGGCGACCAATCCGAAGGCGGCCAGGCAAATGGCAGTATTGGCGTTGACGGTCAGGTAACCGCTCACAAACTGCACTCCCAGCCGCCAGGCGTTGGGCCACAGAATGCGAAAATACTTACTGACCTCAACCGCGGCCGGTGGCGGATGCCCCTGCAACCGCGCCAGGCACAGCCGGCGCGCCAGCCCGCGCTGGAGCGCGCTGCTGAACAGCGTGGCGATCGGAATACTCAATAGACCGGCCCCGCTCAGCAACAGCGCGGCTGCCAGAACCAGCTTGACCGACATGGCCAGCACGCTGATCCGGGCTGCGGCCCGCACCTCGTTCAGGCCGGTTAGATAGGTCGTCCACCAGTTCCAGTAGATGTCGAACACCGTGGACGCCAGCGTGACGGCCCAGGCCAGGTGGGTAATCAACACCGACGAGGTTTCACCGATGCGCAGCTCGACCAGATAGGTTCCCCAGATTCCCATGACGACCAGGGTGCCTAGCGCGACATAACGGTAAAGCGTGCGGGTCGTGTGGAGCAATTGCCAGAGCAATTCGTAATTGGGAGTTTCCGATTTTCCCGGAGTGGGCGGGCCATGGGCGTGCAATGTTTCCGCGCCACCCACGGCATAACTCACAAACCGGCCCATGGTGGGTCCAAATCCAAAGTCAATGATGGGCGCCAGCGCCACCAGGCTCAACAACACATAATACATCCCCAAATCGGCGGTGGACAAGGCGTGAACGATCAGCGGCAACAGCACGAGCCCGGAAATCAGCCGGATTCCGTTAAAAATCCATGACCAGACCACGGCGGAATTGTGGAGGCGTTTGAACATCAGTTCAGAGTCCGGATTTTGCGGAACACTGGTTCCATGGCCGTTACCGGGCACAAAGGAGATTGACGTAACCGAACGGGTTCAAATAGCCCTCCAATTCGTCAAACTGGCCAATCGTTTTCGCGCTGCCATCCGGACGGATAGCTTGCAGGTTGAATTTTTGCGACCGAAGCTCATCGAAGACCTCGCGCGGCGTAACTCCCGCTCCACTCAGATTCGCCGGACAGTATTCAATGATGACCTTCAATCCGGGCAGCCGCGCCATCGTCTGCCTCATACCACGCAACACGCTCAACTCCGCCCCTTCCACGTCAATCTTGATGACATCCACCGATGGGTTGCCCCGTTGTTTCAGGAATTCGTCCAGGCTGATGCAGTTGACCGGAACAGATTCCGTGGAGTGGCCCTGGGTTAGCAGGCTGTTGCCGGTGCCGCTGGTGAAATTGAGATGCAGCAACGCCGGGCCTTGGTTGTCCGAGACGGCGAACTGGGTCAGTTCCTTGTTCTTGAAGGGCTGCGTGTTGAACTCCAGAAACCGGAAGGTCAGCGGGTCCGGCTCAAAGGCATACACCCGTCCACCTTTGCCGACCCGCTGGCAGAACTGGCGCGTGAGCAGTCCCACGTTTGCACCGACGTCCATCACCGTCATCCTCGGCCTTAACAGTTGTGCGCACAGATGTTGAATGTCTGGTTCAGTCCCTTTTGTCAGGTGGGTCAGTCTGTTTCGGAGGCTGAAATAAGGCGGAAGTTTTAAACCCCGCAAAAGAAGCAGCCCGTTTATGCCCCGCAATGCCATTCTCCGCAGCAACCCCTTCGGGACCGTGTCAGGGTAGGTGTAAGTCTGCAACGATTGGGGAGAACTCATAATGCATCGGGCCAAAATTCGATTGCTCCGCCATGTTACGAGAACGCTCCTGCAACCGCAAGGTTTCGCGGATACATGATTACCTGCTTGAACTTGAGGTTGACGAACCGTTCTACTAACAACGGCTGTACGATTGCCATTCCAACTACCCACGACCGCGAACCACTCAAATAATATACAAGTCCGTCCTGCGGTTTGGTATCACCCCGGGTCGTCGCGCAGCGTGGAAGTGCCCGCGACCTGACGTCAACTTATTGCCGGAGCTTTCCCGTCCGCCCGCGAGCTTTCATATAGCGCAATGTATTGATTCGCTGCCGCAGACCAGGAATGGTCGCGCCGCGCCTGTTCGAGGGCGGCCAGATGATGTTCGCTGCCGGCCAGCAAACGGCCGGCTGCGTCGACAAACGAGGCACTGTCGCCCGGCGTGTAAGTGACACCGCAAGTGTAACGAGTCAAGAACGCGGAAAAATACGGTGTGGCGGAGGCAATCATTGGCCTTAGGTGCCGGCAGCATTCAATCAGAACGCCGGAGCCGCGCGAGAAATTGGCTTCATACGGCAGGACAACTGCATCCGCCGCGGCGAAATAGTATTTCGTCATTTCTTCCGGGACGAAGTCGTTCACGATGCGGGCATGGGGATATCCGCAATCCGCGACGACCTGCCGGGGGTCATTGGTAGAAATCACCTTGCCGACAAAGAGGGCCAGCGGCGGCTGGGGCAGTGCTAGGCAGCCCTTCAAGGCGGTGTGGTAATCCTTCTCCCGACGGTGCGTTCCGAAAAAGAGAAGAATTTTTTCCGCCAGGGGCAAATCCAGTCGCCGGCGGGCTTCCTCCCGGGAAGGCAGCACTTCGGAATCATCAACGGCGTACGGAACAACCTGAATGTGCGCACCGAGCAGGGGTTTGATCTCGTCGTGTAGAAACTCGTTCTCACAGGTGAAATCAATGCGCCCGGTGGCGGCGGCCCGCTGCAACAGGTTCTTCAGATGCAGCCGTAACCGCGCTTTCAGCCCGGTGGCCCGACCCGACAGGATGCCACCGTAGAGCGAATAAACAAAACGGACCCGTTTGAACCACAACGTGGCCAGCACCACAACCCAGTAGGAGCCGCCAATGAAATGGAGGACGGGAGCGGAGGGCGCGACGTGACGTATTTGTTGGTAGGGACGGCGCGCTGTGCCGTCCGCGCCGCGTCCAGCGGCGCGGATCTCGCCGGCCTTCGGGGACATTCCTTCCGCCCGCTCAACGCGGGCGGGGACATCGCGGCGCGATGTCCCTACCTCATTTTCGTGCCGACGGGCATCCGAATTGGAATGCTTCCGCGCCAGTCGCAGCGCCTTGAACAGGCACGCCAGCGTTTCGCAGCAATTCCTCAGCGCCCCGAAACGGCGTTCCTGCCATTGGCCTGCGGCTACGCGTCGCCATCCCGGCGGCAGGCTGGAAAACACCGGCTGGACGCTATCATTCAAGTCCGATGGAACCGGTTCAGTGGTGGTGCCGAAGGTGACGGTCCGGACGTTGCAGCCTTTTTGCCGCAAGGCCCGCATCAGGGCCACCGTATTCGGCCAGTTATGGGCTGGATAATGCGCCTCGGGACTGACGAGAATGATCATAAAACTTTTAGAGCGTGTCTGAAAAATGACAGGAGGAGAGGAAATCCTTTTTCCCAAGCGCGTGGCGGATATTTGAAGAAAACCCAGCCTCGTTACCTCGACTCCTGCTCAAAATGGAATTTTCAAACACGCTCTTATTTTGGGGTCCCGGACGAAGCGGTCAACAGTTGCTGCAGGATGGCCACGTTCGCGTTGACGACCTGCTCCTGGTTGAAACGCCGTTTGGCCGAATCCCACGCCCGTTTCACCAGGTCGCGGTTGCGATCCGGTTGTTCCAGCGCCTCAATGATCGTCTGGCCCAAGGCACGTTCGTCTCCGACATCACAAAGGTACCCGCTCCGGCCCCCTTCCAACGTCCACGCCACCGCGCCGCTATCCAGCCCGCCAATGACCGGCACGCCGCACGCCATGGCTTCGACCAGCACCAAGCCCTGCGTTTCAACCAGCGAGGGATGGACCATCAGGTCCGCTTCGGTCTCAAGAAAATCCAGAACCTGGTTATAAGCCACGCTGCCTTTGAACTCGACGCCGTGCTGGAGGTTGCGCCGACGCGCCCATCGCTCCGCCGCCTGATCCGGCCCCACTTCGCGGCCAAAAAGCGCCAGGCGGGCGGAGGGATGACGCCGGCGGACGGTCGAAAAGGCCTTCAGCAGCGTGGCGTTGTTCTTTATTTTGCCCCAGCCGCCGACGCTGCAAAGACTGAACGACCCCGGCCGGGCGCCAGCCTGTTGCATGCGCCGTCCGCCGCGGTCGAAAACTTCCGGCATGATTCCGTTCGGCACAACGTCCACGGGGCACCGGGGCCGGAAATATTTCTGAATGTGTTCCGCGGTGTAGGGGGAGATACAGACCAGCCGGTTCGCGCGGCGGATCACGCGCCACGCCACCAGGAGGTGATAAGTCGTGAACCAATGCTTGGAAATCCATGCGTAGCGCAAGGGCGTGTCCTGGCAGGTGACCGCGGTGGGAATGCCGCATTCCAACGCGCCCAAGGCGTGTTCATAAGTCCACTGGGCGCTGATGACGTCCGGCCGCTCCCGGCGGATGGCTTCCCGAATCAGACGACGCTCGGTGCGGTAAAAGTCCGGCAGATAGTGGCGGGCACGGCGTTTGGGCAGAACATGGATGGACAGTTGGTCGCCACGCAGTTCTTGGATCGTGGCGACGGATGGATCCAGACAAAACACAGACACTTGATGCCCCTGCCGCAACCAGCCACGCACCAGCGCGGTCACCTGTGGAGCCGGAACACCGCGAATGGCCGTCAGTCTCGCCTTGGACGCCGCGTCCAAGTGGTCGGCCACCTGATGCGGCATGAATGGACTGGCAACACCGATTTTCATTGGTTTGCCGGCCGCGGCGGCGGGAGGGTTTGCGACGTTCCGCGTGAAGCGTAAAGAACGCCTCGCCTCAAATAAGGCATGCGTACTCCGATTACATAAAATCCGGGAGAATGGCCGATGTCATAACCGAGCTTGGTCAGATGCCCGGCGAATGTATCGAAATCCAGCCTTTTGTGATAAGCACAAATTGACAGGCGTAACTTGGTGGATTCCCGCAGGAGATTTTCAGCGCCATTGAGAACATCCAGTTCTGCTCCTTCCACGTCCATTTGGACGAAGTTTGGCCGGGGCCGATTGGCCAAAAAACTATCCAGTTGGATGACTCCATTCGCATCCCGGGAGCCAAGGGCCAGAGGCACCACCTCTACCTTATCGCCCCATGGTTCGATCGTCTTTCGCAACGGTTCAGCCCAACCCGGGTCCGGTTCGAAAAGATAGGCTTTGGAAAGGCGTTCAATCAGGCTCAGACAAAAAATTCCATCGGAAGCACCCACAAACACGGCCACGTCTCCGGAATCAACCATCTGTTGCCCGGACAAATAACAATGGGGTGATCTGGAATCCTGCTCCATGCGGGCTATGGCCACCGACTGCTGGACGCTTGCCGGAGTTGCATTTCTTGGGAAAAAAATCCGATGGCCGTTTACTTGGGCAATCAACATATCTGTATCGGCATCCCGCTCGACTGGCACATCTTCAGGCCGGTATTGTTGCACCCAGTCATAGGGCGGCTTCATGCCCAGCGGCAATTCCTCCGACGGATGCGCTGTCAGGAATGCCAGCACTTCGCGGACTTCCGAATCAGCGCTTACTCCATACTGGCGACGGATTCGCTCCCGCAAACCTTTTTTGCGTTGCAAATACCACAGCCTTTGGAGGGTTGCTTTCAAGCCCGATTCACGGACGGTGCTCACAATTTGTTACACACTGGGGCGGATTTTCCATTCCACATTGCCACGAAATCTCAGTCGGAACCGGATGATGCTATGGAATGTCTCCAATTTGTCCAGCCTCCAGAACGCCTGGCAGGGCCCATGCCGCTCGGAGTTCCGCCTTGAGCCGGAGCCATGCCGTAGGACAGGCGTCGCGTCTGTCTCAAACTTGAAAAAAACCTCCGCTTGAACGGCAGGCAGCTTGCCGGCCCGCCAACCGTCCGGCGGAGGGACTGATGGAAAGATGGAGACAGGCGCGACGCCTGTCCTACGCGGAACGGCCACGCGGCGCCCGAGTTGGCCTGGGTTGCCAGATTCGCTTCCCATTTCAACGCCGGCAAGATACCATGAAGCCGAAAACAGCATGAGACCGCCGCAAAACCTCCATGCCCGTAGCAGCCGACGTGAGTCGGCTCTGATTTCATCGAAAGCCAGAGGGGAAATGGAGCCGACTCACGTCGGCTGCTACAGATTTTATCGAATGTTGCTGTTGGCCGCGATCCTGGCGTCCGCCGGCGGGAGCGTTGCCGCCGGCGAAACCTGGCTGTCCTCCACGAACAGCCTTGCCTACCTCAACACTCAAACCAATTTCGGCGCCGGCACCATTCAGAATCCGTATTACGGCGACTTCGACTACATCATGGGCGATTTCGTTCCAGCCAATTCAACGGTTCATTTGGGCAGCGGCATCTTTTGGACCAAGGGATGGAATGCGACAAACGCCAACGTGTTTCAAATTCCAGCCGGGGTGACAGTGCAAGGCGAGGGTGAAGCGATCACCACCATCCGCCGGGCCACCAATTTCACCGGATACATTCAACAAAACCTGACGGTCCTGCGCTCGGACAATTCAAATGTAACCGTTTGCAATTTGACCATTGATTGCAATGCCTTTGATTTCTATGGTAAAAACTGGAGCAATGCCATCATGGGGATTGCGCTGACGGGAAGCGGAGAGACCATCGAGCACGTCACGGATGTCAACGGGCTGGGATTTCAGTTTGCGCCGGAGGGATTCCAACTGATTGTCGGATATTATGGGCAAAGCGACAACAGAGTCTTGGGCTGCACCGTGTCAAACTTTCTTGGCACTTATGGTGACGGTATTGCGCCAACGGGAGATTGCGTGGTCGAAGGCAACCAGGTCTATTTCCCGCAACAACCGGCCGGTGTGCCTTGGTATCCTTTGTTTGGAATCAATGTGGCTGCCTCTTCCAAGGGCAGCATCGTCGTTGGCAATCATGTTTTTGGCGGTGGTGATGGATTTCACAACGATACGGGTGGCGACACGAACCTCACCATCGCCAACAATATCTTTGAGAATGTCTGTGAAGGTGTCAGTTTGACTGGCGACCAGGCGCCGTACAGTTCCATCATCGTCTCCCATAACCTGATGTTGATGCAGACAAATTACACGAGCCATAACGACCAGATGTTCATGGTTTTAATTGGAACCACGCAGCCCGGTGAAACCAATCAAGATATCACGGTTGATGGAAACACCATTCGATTCTACAACAACCAGCCTTGGTCGGTTACCAATGTGAACGGTGTGATTGGCGACGGCGTCCAGGGCGGGATGTATGTTTATGGTGGTGCAAATCAGTTGAATGAAGACATCTCAATCATTAACAATCAAATAGATGCGAGGATGCCGGTTGTCTTTGGCGGCAGCATTTCAAATCTTTATGCCAGCGGCAACGCGCCGCTTAATGGAACCAATTTTGCCACGGGTAATGGCTATCCCGGTTTGACCAATGTCATCGGGGGCCAAACTGTGAACCAACAGTGATTGACTTCATTTACGATATACGATGCAGGATTGACGAAACTGATCCCTGACTTCGAATGCCGCCTCGGGGATGATTCATTTCCCGACCGAGGAGGCGTTTGGCGGCGTGGTGGCGGAAGGTTTTGCCCGGGACCTGAAATTATTCGGCGCCCGGACAGGCGCATCGCGGAAATCGCCGACGGCGCGCCGGAGGCGGAACTATTCGAACCGGATGATTGGGCGGGATTGACCGACGCCCTTGCGCGATGGATCAAGGAGGGGCATCCCTTTGCGGCGGGCGCGGCCGCCATCATGCGGCAGCGTTATCATCCTGAAGTATATCTGCGCCAGCATCTGCAGGTTTATGACGAGGTGCTGTCAGCCTGGAGGAGATGATCGGGTGCCGGAGAGGTTTCCAGTCTGGCGGGGAGTGTCCTAATCTCAAAATTTGGGTAGGGCGGGCAGCCTGTCCCGCCCTGCGGTGATCCTCTGCCCGCCGCGAATACCGAAAACGGCGCGCATCCCGCAATGCGGGACGTCCTACCGAAATAAGGACACTGCCCCCTGGCGGTCAGGATTGACCCAACGGGATCATGGTCCGTGTTCAACCACTTTCTTTTCGAAGGCAACAAACCAATATCCGTTGGTCGTTCCGTTGTCCGAGACGGCCCGAAAAACCTGTCGGAAGCCGCGTTGGGAAGCCCAGGCGTCGGCTTCGGGACGGCGTTGGCGTTCGGCAAATACCAGATAGTCCACGTCGGCCGGAGGCTCCAGGAGTTCATCCGGTTTCCGGTCGTCCACGAGAGGGATGACCTGGTTGCGGTAACCGGGGCCAAAAAGCCACACGATCTCCCCATTGACGTCCCCGACAAAACCGATCACGGCCGGGGAGGGAACAGGTTCCAGAAACTTCTGGCAAATGCTTCGACTGGTATAATCCTCGCGCGTGAAGAAAGTTTGGGGTGGCTGATCGCCCCATTGATATTCAACCGTCATGCCATGTTCGGTTCCGAGCCGCAAAATTTTCCGGAACAGGCCGTCCTGGATCGACGTGTCAAATCGCCGTCCGACCATGCTCAAATCGTAGGTCACGAACATCATCGTGCTCAACAGCAGCACGGCCAACGCCATCACCCTCAACCACCTTTTTTCCAGCACCAGCGCGCACAGGGGCGCGGCAAATATCGAAAAAGCCGGCATGAGCCGCAACAACCCAATCCGCTGCCAGCGGAGCACCGCATGGGGAACCACGAAACATCCCACGGCAAACAGCAGCACCAGACAGGTGTTGAGACGGGTTGATTCCGTCACGCCCGGCAGGAACCGGCGAATTCGCAGACATCGCCCGGCGGCAATGATTACCCCGGGCAAAAGGAACAGAGGACCCGCCCAACCGCAGCCTTTCAAGGGCCGGCGGTCTTCGGCATTAAAGGTGTTGAACCCTTGGTCCTCGGCCAGTGTCCCTTGCCCGCCCAAAAGCTCGACCGCTTTCCCGCACACATCGGCGTAGGCCGCCCGCGCGGACTGCGGAATCCATATCGTGTCGAAGGCGATGAGGACTGCGCCACGGCATTCGCGCGTCCAGATCGCTCGAACCCCAAACTCATGCGAAAGATGATCCTGCATGAATGCGGGCCCCTGGATATTGCCATACCAGAGTTTGTTGCTGACATAATTCCACAACACTCCGGAAGAGAGGGAGGCAAATCCGGCACAGAGCACCGCCACCAGGATAACCTGCCTTGTGATCACCAACCGTCCGAGAGTCATCATCACGGCCACGAGATACAATGGCGCCAAAAGGGCCACGGTGTTTTTTGTTCCGCACGCCATCAAAAAGCAGAGGACCGAACAGCCCAGTTGGGTCAGTTGGGGCCGGGCCATGCTTCCGGCGGGGCGGCTGCCGATCAGGAACAGCAG
>Ga0187863_10002305_pt1 | contig 14663 bp, 10 predicted proteins | sample June2016WEW_11_1_FD_132975 | JGI IMG/M metagenome (GOLD analysis project Ga0187863, IMG submission 132975) | Peatland microbial communities from SPRUCE experiment site at the Marcell Experimental Forest, Minnesota, USA - June2016WEW_11_10 | ecosystem: Environmental > Terrestrial > Soil >... | reverse complement strand
TTGCCTTCCAGGAATTCCAGCGACGCGCCGCCTCCGGTCGAGATGTGGGTAATCTTGTCGGCGACGTCGGCGGCGTGCACGGCCGCGACGGAATCGCCACCGCCCACAATCGAAATGGCTCCACCGTTGTCGGCCACGGCGTGGGCAATCTTGAATGTGCCGCGGGAGAACCCTGGAACTTCAAACACTCCCATGGGCCCGTTCCACAGAATGGTTCGCGCGGTTGAGATTTCGTCAGAGAAAAGCTCGATCGTCTTCGGGCCAATGTCGAGCGCCATCTTGTCGGCGGGGATGGGCTGGCCTTCGCCGATCTGCTGGATTATGGCATTGGCCTCGGGCTTGAGTGCGACCACGTGATCGATGGGCAACAGGAATTTCAGGTTCCGCTTCTTCGCTTCGGCGAGCAATTGTTTGGCGAGATCAACTTTGTCGACTTCGAGCAGCGACTTGCCGATTTCGTGTCCCTGGGCTTTGAGGAAAGTGTAAGCCATGCCGCCGCCGATGATTAGCGACTGCACTTTGTCCATGAGATTGCGGATCACGGGAATCTTATCGCTCACCTTGGCGCCACCCAGGATCGCGACAAACGGCTCCTCGGGATGCTCCAACGCCTTGCCCAGGTATTTCAGTTCTTTTTCCATGAGCAATCCGGCGGCGGATTGCTTCACGAACTTCGTCATGCCAACGGTCGAGGCGTGCGCACGGTGCGCGGTGCCGAAGGCGTCGTTGACGTAGTACTCGGCCAGTTTGGCCAGTTGCTTGGAAAAATTCTCGTCGTTGGCCTCTTCTTCCGCGTGGAAGCGCAGGTTCTCAAGCAAAAGAGTCTGGCCCATCTCGAGCTGAGTGGCGACTTCTTCGGCTTCCGGGCCCACGCACTCAGGACAGAAGCCGACGTTTTCGCCGCGCGCCAGTTCCTTGTCGAGGAGCATGCGCAGGCGCTCGGCAACCGGCTTGAGGCTCATCTTCGGATTGGGCTTGCCCTTGGGACGGCCGAGGTGCGAGGCCAGAATCAGGCGGGCGCCGTGGCGCAGGGCATATTCGATGGTGGGCAGGGTTTCGCGGATGCGGGTGTCGTCCATGACGCGGCCGTCTTCGAGCGGCACGTTGAAATCGACGCGCATGAAGATGCGGTTGCCGTGGAGGGGAAGATCACGAATGGAAAGTTTGGACATGGCTGGTCGTCCTTTGAAGGCTTGTGTGGCGCGGGCACTCCTGCCCGCGCAGTCGTTCCCGGTACTGCAGGCAGCGCGGGCAAGAGTGCCCGCGCCACACTACAGGTTTACGGCACAGGTTTACAGGCCCTTGCTGGCCATGTAGTTGATCAGGTCGCGCACGCGGCAGGAGTATCCCCACTCGTTGTCGTACCAGGAGATCACCTTGACGCAATTGCCGCCGACCACCATGGTCATGGGCGCATCCACGATGGAAGAGAAGGAGTTGCCTTTGAAGTCCGACGACACCAACTCTTGTTCCTCGTAGGAAAGATAGCCTTTCAATGATCCCGCCTGGGTCGCTTTCTTCAGCGCGGCGTTCACTTCCTCCTTGGTCGTTTTCTTCTCAACCCACACGACGAAGTCAACCACCGAGACATTGGGTGTGGGCACGCGCATGGAGAATCCGTCGATCTTGCCGCCAAGTTCCGGAATCACCAGCTTCAGCGCCTTGGCCGCTCCGGTTGTGGTGGGAATCATGTTGAGTGCCGCGGCACGGGCGCGACGCAAGTCTTTGTGCGGGAAGTCGAGAATGACCTGATCATTGGTGTAGGAGTGAATGGTGGTCATGGTGCCGCAGACGATCTTGAACTCGTCGTTGAGGACCTTGGCCACCGGTGCCAGGCAATTGGTGGTGCAGGAGGCGTTCGAAATCACATGATGCTTGGCGGCGTCGTACTTCTCGTGGTTCACGCCCAGCACGACTGTGATGTCCTCATTCTTTGCCGGAGCCGAGATGATGACTTTTTTCACCGGCCCGCGCAGGTGTTTTTTGGCGTCGTTCGCATCGGTGAAGCGGCCAGTCGACTCGATAACCACCTGTGCACCCACGGACTCCCAAGGCAGCGCGGCCGGGTCTTTCTCCTTGAACACCTTGATGCTTTTGCCGTCGACCGTAATGCTGTCGGGCCCGGCGGAGACTTGATTGGGCAGGTTGCCCAGAACCGAGTCGTACTTCAACAGATGAGCCAGAGTTTTCGGGTCCGTCAGGTCGTTGACCGCGACGAAGTCGAGGTTAGGGTCTTTCAGCGAAGCGCGCAGCACGTTGCGGCCGATGCGTCCAAAGCCGTTGATGCCTACTTTAATTGCCATGTTTCCTCCGTAAAGTTTATGAAGGCGTACTCAGATCTGGTTGCTGGTTGAGTGGTAAACACATGATGTTAGCAGGGAAGGGGAAGCGGCGTAAATGACAGTGGTTTGTTATTGGACACCCCGAAGTACGATAGAGGTCCCAATCACGGAATCGGGTGAGTGGGATCACTGACTTTGTGTGAGGTCATTGCTCCGGTAGAGGCAACTTCTTTCGCTGGGCAGAGGAATCCTCCGGGTTCGGGAAATCTCTCATATCGAATAAGCGCCAGGAACGTTTCGGAGGCTTAACCAGTAGAACCAGGGCCACCTCGGTACGTGGTCCCTGGAAGTAGGAGATGCGAATGTCGTGGGCGCCGGCATCAAGCTGGACCTTGCCCCGAGAACCCTGAGCGGAGTGCAGTGTGTCGTCGCTGACGATCAGTCTTTCATCGATATAGACTTTTGCGCCGTCGTCGGAGAGCAGGTCAAACTCGTACTTTCCCGGTCGATCGACTCCGAAGACTCCCCAGTAGTTCACCCCAAACCACTCAGTGCGGCTGGTTACACCCGGGATGCCGAGGGTGAAAAAGCGGGAGTACACTCCGACAGAAGTTGTGTAGATCGGGGCCAACGCGTCGATCTCTGAGAAGCGGGGAAGATGCGTTGTCCAAGGGGCCAACTCGTAGACGTCACCGCACAAGGCGAGGGGCGTATCGCGGGTGGGCGTTCCGAAGAGAGCGTTTGTTTGACCTTCAGGGATGGGCGCGGGGAAGGGATCTGGGCTCAGGGAGAGTAACAGGATTTCGCCCGCACCCAGCGCCCCGGTGCTGCGATCGCGAACCACCAGCCTGGCCGAAAGTGCATTCACGCCAGGCTGTTGCGGCTCAAACGTAATGGCTTGCGCGAAGCCTCGGACGCGGATGAGTTGGTAGTCTTCAGGGCTTTTCCCAACCGGTACGATTCCGTCAAAGTGGCTCAGCGGATGTCCGTCATATGCAAAGGTGCAGAGCGAGTAATCCAGCTCTGTGGGGCGAGTGCTGTCGGCCGGGGGGTGCGAGGCAAAATAACTGGCGGGCACGACGAACTCATAAGTCTCGCCTTGTTTGGAGTGCAGCTTTTGCAGTCCCAGCTGGAAAGCGGTGGTATTCAGATTGTCGTAGCACGCGATCAGGGGCAGCTCGAGTTCTGGATGTTTCTTTCGCGCAGCTTCCAACGCTTGCTGCTCTTGTAGTTGAGGAGGGGTTTGCGGGGTCGCCAGTTCCCCAGGCTGCACCGTCGCAGGCTTGTCTGCTTCAATTTTGTAGCCGGGACGAAAATAGAGCGTCAGGTCTTCCCGGGAACTGGTCACAGCGATGCGGTGCAAGCCGTCTTTGCGCGACTCTGGCGAGAGGTAGTAGGAGAGTTCGTAGGCTCCGGTGAGAGCGCAGTAGGACTTGTGCAGCCAGCCCAGAACAATTCCCTTTGTACTCTCTGCGCGCTGAGCCTCAGGGTCGGTGACGGCGCGGAAGGAAGCAATCTTCTGCGGCAGTTCTTTCGAATCGCCAATGGTCTCGAAGACCCGCAAATCTTTGGCGGTGAGGTCCCGCACCGGATTATCCGCACGGTCGCGGACAACGACCTCCACGACGACCATGCGGGTAATCGCCCTGAAAGTGAAAGACGGAGCTTCGGCCGGGGATTGGTTCGAGATCGGCTGCGGAGGGACTGGCGCAGAGGGGTGCGCGCTTTCGTCGTTCTGAGCGAAGCAGAGAAGTCCGCTGGCGAGAAATACGAATGCCAGAGTTCGTACGAAAGGGGCTATTCCTCGTGGAAGCGAAGTGCGGCGGATCGTCTCAGAATAAACACAAGCAGAGGGAGAGAGGTTCGCTGCGGTCACGACGAATCGAGTGCTGGTCCAGCCACGACATTTTACTGCATGTGTCGGCAGCTGGATCGAACTGCGAATGGCGGTGCGAGTCAACGCCGTGGCGAACACTATCCAGCCATCGACGGCTGCATTATGAACGTGCCGCTTCCAGGGCAACCTGCGATGCCACCGCCCGACAACGTCCAGGTGCCGGATATCGTGCCGCTGCTCAACTTCCCTTGAAGAGAGAGATCAGGGGAGAGTATGGCGAAACCCACCATCGACATGCCGAACGTCGCATTGGTCGGTATGAATGACCCAGCGGCTGCTTCGCTTGAGCTCAAGCACTGGCCCGGGGTTGCAACCTTCAAGTTGGTGACATCCAAGATATTGCCTGTGGCTGGAGTAAGTGTGGCTGAGAATTGGTAGGCGATCGAGCCATCTGGATTTTTCAGGGTCGCAGTCCAGTTCCCGTTGATGCCGGAAGACCCGGCGGTGCTGCTGCCACATCCCGCCATGGTTAACCCTAGAACGATAAGCCCTAGAGCCATGAGAATGAAGATCTTCGTTTTGCGCATAATGCCTCCCGAGCTGGAAGACTCTTTAGAGATGAACCCGAAAATCAATCATGGGTTGCCCGCGTCAACAAAATATAAGCCAGCATGCGGGTCGGACGATGTCGAGTAGTCTTCCCTTTGCGAGGATATCGCAAGATCGACGTGTGACGGTCGGCAATTTTGAACTCCGCCAGTGGGTCACTTTTTTCCCCGGGGTTTTCCCATACCCGGAATGGGAAATCGAGCGCTACAAATCGCTTATAGAGATGTGTAAAAGCCTGGGTTGAGGGCGAGTTGACTGCTAGCATCCGAGAAGTGAAATAGGAGTTTCTAAAGCGGATGATGCCTCAAACTGTATCAGCGAACATCCTGCTCGTAGAAGACGAGCGGATCGTGGCGCTCGATCTGGCCAGCACGCTCGAAGAGTTGGGCTACACCGTAGCCGCCAGCGTTAGCACGGGGGAAGCTGCCGTTAAGCAGGCTCTCAAACTGCGTCCGAACCTGGTACTGATGGATATTCGGTTAGCAGGAAAAATAGATGGAATCGAGGCGGCCGAGCAGATCCGGAAAGAGGTCGATATCCCGGTTATTTATCTGACTGCCCATTCCGACGAACCGACGCTGGCCCGAGCCAAGAAGACGGGGCCGCTGGCATACCTGGTCAAGCCCTTCAAATCGCTCGAATTGCATTGCGCGATTGAGATCGCTCTGCATCGTCAGGAAATGGAATTAAGGCAGCGCGAAGCGCGGGAAAGACAGCTACAGGCGGAAAAAGTCGAGTCGGTGGCGCGGCTGGCCGGGGGAATCGCGCAGGAATTCAACAATCTTTTGAGTATTGTTTCCGGCTATTCCGAGCTGTTAGAGACGGGTTTGTCGGTCAATACCGCGGGACTGCCTCGGGTCGCAGCCATCCACGCCGCCGTAAAAACGGCGACTCAACTGACCCGGCAGCTGGTATCGCTCAGCCGGGGCCAAATGCTTTTCCCGCACGCCGTCGATCTCAAATCGATTCTGGCGGAAACCGACCGACTGGTGGCGCCTCTGCTCGGTTCAGGGATTGAGCTGACCATCGCACCCATCGCCGAACCGGTGTGGGTGCGAGCCGATCCCGAAGAACTGCAGCAGTCCATCGTAGCCATCATTTCGAATGCGGGCGATGCCATGCCCGAGGGTGGCAAGATTACACTGCAGGTCGGCGCGGCGGCCTTAAGTTCCAAAAACTCAGTCAAGTTGCCCGACCTTGTTCCCGGCAAATACGCCACCCTGTCGGTGACCGACACTGGATCGGGCATGACGGAGGAGGTCAAGGCCCGCATCTTTGATCCTTTTTTTAGCACCAAGAAAGATGCCAAAGGACTCGGCTTGGCAGTGGTGCACGGTTTCGTCGCGCAAAGTGGAGGGACCATCGTGGTGGAGAGCCAGCCCGGCTCTGGCACCACCTTTACGATTTATCTGCCCCGCATCACTCAACTGGAATCGGAAGCTGGCGTCATTCACATCGGGTCCTCCGCTCAACCTTTGCGGGGTTCTGAAAATTTGCTTTTGGTGGAGGATCATCCCCAGCTGCGAGCACTTTTTCAGGAGTTCCTGGACGGTTTGGGATACCAAGTTCTGGCGGCGGGCAGCGGCGCCGAAGCGATTGGGCTGATGAAGAATTCCCGCTCGGAGATTCAGGTGATTGTGACCGATGTCGTAATGCCCGGCATGAACGGCTGGCACCTGGCCAGAGAGCTGAAGCAGACGTGTCCCGACGTTAAGGTGATTTACACCACCGGGTATCAGGATTTGGCGCTGGAGGACTCCTCCGAGCCTTTCCCGGATGAGGTTTTCCTGCAAAAGCCCATGGCTCTCAGCGACCTGGCCACGACTATCCGCCAGATGTTAGACCCGCCGCCGGGTCTGCCCAACTAGAGCTGTCGATGTCGATGACTGTATCCAGCGATCGCCGCGACGCCGAACGAAAGAAACTGCAAGAACCACCGCACATCGGCGACGAGCCGAGAGAGCGGCTCTACCGTCCGGAGAATTGAGGTTTGAATTGTCGACTCGCCGCGTGAAACCCACAACCAGGAATGGAATTGCAAAATGTCCCACGGGCATTATTGGCCTCGATCAGATTACGGAAGGCGGTTTGCCGAAGGGCAGACCTACGCTGGTCTGTGGCACGGCGGGCTGCGGAAAAACGGTAATGGCCATGGAATTCCTGGTGCGTGGCGCTACCCAGTTCGGCGAACCCGGCGTATTCATGGCGTTCGAGGAGACCGATCAGGACTTGAGTCAGAATGTGGCCTCCATGGGTTTCGATTTGTCCGCCTTATGTGCTCGCAAGAAACTTTTCCTGGATCACGTCCGCATCGAGCGCAATGAGATCGAGGAGACCGGCGAGTACGATCTGGAGGGGCTCTTCATCCGGCTGGGAAACGCGATCGACACAATTGGCGCGAAGCGCGTGGTTCTCGACACCCTTGAGTCCTTGTTTTCCGGATTCTCCGACACCAACATTCTGCGCGCCGAACTGCGCCGCCTGTTCGCCTGGTTGAAGTCGAAAGGCGTCACTGCGGTGATCACCGCCGAATCGGGCGATGGCAAACTGACTCGTCAGGGGATCGAGGAGTACGTTGCCGACTGCGTGATTCTGCTCGATCATCGGGTCGAGGACCAGACTTCGATCCGCCGGCTGCGTGTGGTCAAGTACCGCGGCACCATGCACGGCACCAGCGAGTACCCCTTCCTGATCGGACAAACTGGCTTGTCCGTGCTCCCTCTGAGTTCTTTGAAGCTCGAGCATAAGGCCCCGACCCAAAGAGTTTCCTCCGGCGTGCCGCGCCTGGACACGATGCTGGGCGGAAAGGGTTTTTACCGCGGAACCAGCATCCTGGTCTCAGGCGGTGCGGGCACGGGAAAAAGCAGTCTGGTAACCCACTTTGTCCAGGCAGCTTGTCAGCGCGGGGAACGCGCTCTCTACATGGCTTCCGAGCAGTCCCCCGACGAAGTGATCCGCAACATGCACTCCATCGGGCTCAATCTTGAGCCCTGGATAAAGCGCGATCTGTTGCGCTTCTACGCGGCCAGGCCCGGCGCCTTCGGCCTGGAGAAGCATTTGGTCACCATTCACGATCTCACCGCCGAGTTCCAACCGAAAGTGGTGGTGGTTGATCCGATCACAAATTTCGCTTCAACCGGTACCCATTCGGAGGTGAAGTCAATGGTGACTCGCCTTATGGACATGTTCAAGGAGCGCCAAATCACCACCATGTTCACCAGCCTTACGTCCGGAGACGGCGCACCCGAACTAACCGAAGTCGGCATCTCTTCGCAAATGGACGCCTGGCTCCTGTTGCGCAACCTGGAATGCAATGGTGAGCGCAATCGCGGACTCTATGTGCTCAAGTCGCGCGGCATGGCGCACTCGAATCAGATTCGGGAGTTCCTGCTGACTGACCATGGAGTGCAATTGCGCGACGTCTATGTTGGACCCTCTGGGCTGCTGACTGGCTCGGCGCGAGATGCGCAAGAAGCCAAGGAGCGGGCGGAAGCGATAGAACGCAAACAACAGTCGCAGCGAAAGAGTCTCAAATTGACGCAAGAACGACAGCTGCTGGAAGCGCAGATCGCCAAGATGCGCTCCGACTTCGAAGTCGAAGAACAGGGCTTGTTGCGGGGCGCGCACGAAGTGGAATTGCAGGAAAAGCAGTTTGTACTCGACCGCAAGGAAATGGGCCGCGTCCGCCTGGCCGATGCGGTTCCCGCAGCCGGCAACGGGCACGCATGAAAGGGCAGCGCCCTCAAGCGAAACCGAGAAACGAGATTGCAATGAAAGTGGCAATAAGAAAAAAGGGCAAGAAGGCGCACAAGACGGGCGGCGAGGTCTGGAATCTTCGCCTCTACATCGCTGGCGATTCCGCTCGATCCATGACCGCTTTGACTAACCTGCAGAAAATCTGCGATGAGCACCCCGGCTGTAAGTACCACGTCGAGGTGATCGATCTGCTGAAAAACCCGCGCCTGGCGGCGGGAGACCAGATCGTCGCCGTGCCTACCCTGGTGCGCCGGCTTCCGCCCCCCCTCAAGAAACTGATCGGGGATCTATCGAACACAGAGAGTGTGGTGGTTGGGCTCGATCTGCGCTCTGGAAGAGCTTCGTCATGAGAGCCCAGAGCCTCAAGACTGCCATCCGTGCCAATGCAAGCATTAACCAGAAGTATGTGCTTCGCCTCTACATAACCGGGGCTACCTCCCGGTCCCGACGTGCCATCCTGAATATCAATGCCATTTGCCAGCAGGACTTGCAGGGAAGATTCGACCTGGAAGTCATCGATATTCACCAGAATCCGACCTTGGCCAAGGATGAACAGATCATAGCCGCGCCCACTCTCGTAAAACGGTTGCCTCTGCCCTTGCGCCGGATCATTGGCGACTTCTCGGACCGGGAGCGCGTGCTCTTAGGATTGGACTTGAAGCCCAAGAAGTAGGTTTGGCCTGCCCTTTGCGAAACCCAAATCCGAGCGCAGCCTGCGCGCCGAACTGAAGCGAGTGAAAGCTCGCCTGGACGAGTCGGAAGCGACTATCAAAGCCATCCAGAGCGGCGACGTGGATGCAGTCGTCGTGGACGGGCCTGACGGGAGCCGGATCTTCACCCTGCAAAGCCCCGAAGATCCCTACCGCATTCTGGCCGAGCGGATGAACGAGGGTGCAGCCATGCTGACTGCCGAAGGAACCCTCCTGTTTTGCAATCGGCGGCTGGCGGAAATGGTGGGGCTATCCGCCGAAAGGTTGCTGGGCTCCTCTTTTTCCACCCTGTTGCGCGAGCAAGATCGTCCGGCCGTTGCCGAATTGCTGACGAGCGCGATAAAGAATGACACTCGGGCAGACAGCCATCTGCTCCGCCACGACGGAAGTACTCTGCCGGTGCAGTTATCTCTCAGTTCAATCCCTTTGGAAGAATCCGGGCAAGGCATCTGCCTGGTCGCCACTGACCTGTACGAGCAGAAGCGGGCACAGGAGGCCCGCGAGCTCCTTGCGGCCATTGTCGACTCCTCGGACGACGCGATTATCCGCAAGGATCTGAACGGGACGATCAAAGCATGGAATCGAGGCGCCGAAGACGTGTTCGGCTATTCGGCGTCGGAAGCCGTGGGCAAACCCATACAGATGCTCATGCCACGGGATCGCGTGAATGAGGAGTCTGACATCCTGGCGCGCATCCGCCAGGGAGAGAGTGTAGAGCATTTCGAAACCGTACGCGTGCGGAAGGATGGCACGAAGATTGACGTTTCCGAGACGATTTCGCCGATTAAGGACAGCAAAGGGGTGATTGTCGGTGCCTCAAAAATTGCGCGCGACATCACTGAAGGCAAGCGTGCCCATCAGGTCCTGGAGGAAAGCCTGGCCGCCAGCGAAGCTGCCCTTAGAGAATTGGCGGACCAGAAGTTCGCACTCGATCAACACGCCATCGTCGCCACCACCGACGTTCAGGGCACTATCACCTATGTCAACGACAAGTTCTGCGCCATCAGCAAGTATTCCAGAGAGGAATTGATCGGGCAGAACCACCGCATCCTCAACTCCGGCCTTCACCCGAAAGAATTCTTCCAGCGGATGTATCACACCATCGCCAACGGTCAGGTGTGGCGAGATGAGGTCTGCAATCGCGCCAAGGATAGTTCGATTTACTGGGTGGACACCACCGTCGTGCCGTTCCTCGACGCCAACGGCAGGCCCAGACAGTACATGGCGATCCGCTCGGACATCACCGAGCGCAAGCGGACAGAGGAGGTACGCGAACGCCTGGCTGCCATCGTCGAGTGCTCCGATGACGCCATCATCAGTAAAGACCTGAACGGGACGATCACCGCCTGGAATCGAGGCGCTGAAAAGGTATTCGGATACTCCGCAACGGAGGTCCTAGGCAAGCCGCTGTTAATTCTCTTGCCCCCAGAGCGTCGGAATGAAGAAGCCGACATCCTGGAACGAATCCAGAGAGGCGAGAGCGTCGAACGTTTCGAGACCATACGCGTCCGCAAAGACGGCACGCATATTGACGTTTCCGTAACTATTTCCCCAATACGGGATAGCAACGGGGCGATGGTGGGCGCGTCGAAAATTACCCGCGACATTACCGAGCGCAAGCGGGCCGAGGAGGCACTGCGCGAGCAAGCCCAGGCCTTGGACTCGGGCCAGGTGTTTGTGCGCGACATGCAGAGCCGGGTCGTGTCCTGGCCCAGCGGCGCCGAGAAGCTCTATGGCTTCACCTCCAAAGAGGCGCTGGGCATCCTTTCCCATGACCTGTTCCACACCCAGTTCCCCGAGCCTCTGGAGGTCATAGAAAAGAAGCTCTTCGGAACCGGCTTCTGGGAAGGCGAACTGACCCACACCCGGCGCGACGGCAGCATCATCGTCGTCTCCAGCGCATGGGTGCTGCATCGCGATAAACAAGGGCAGCCCGCCCGCATCCTGGAAACCAATATTGACATCACCGCGCGCAAACAGGCCGAAGAGCGGCTTGCCGGACAAGCGGAGGAACTCTCCCGGAAATCCGAGGAATTGGCCCGCTCGCGGCAGGCCCTGGAAGACCAGCAGTTGATGCTGCGGTCCGTGCTGGACAGCATGGCCGAGGGTTTGGTCGCTGCCGACGAGCAAGGAAAATTCATCATCTGGAATCCAGCCGCGGTGAAGATTCTGGGCCTCGAAGCGGCGAACTTGCCCAGCCAACAATGGACCGCGCACTACGGCCTGTACCTGGAGGACATGGTCACACCCTTTCCCGCCGATCAGCTGCCTCTGGCCCGTGCCGTGCGCGGGGAGTCAAGTTCTGCCCAGATGTTTGTGCGCAATCCTAAGATCGAGCAAGGGACTTGGATCGAGGTCGGCGGCGGCCCCTTGAAAGACAAGGACGGGGCGGTGCGTGGTGGCGTGGTGGCTTTCCGCGACATTACACAACGAAAAACTGACGAGCGGGAGATCCGCAAGCTCAATGAAGAACTCGAAGCACGGGTGGTAGAACGTACCGCGCAACTGGAAGCCGCCAACCACGAACTGGAAGCGTTCACCTACTCCGTTTCTCACGATTTGCGCGCGCCGCTGCGGCATATCGGGGGGTTCTCCAAGATCCTGATGGAAGATTTTGCCGCTCAAATGCCCCCCGAAGCACAGAATCATTTGCGGCGCGTTGAAGACGGCGCCCGCCGCATGGGGCTGCTGGTGGATGAACTGCTCAATCTGGCACGGGTGGGCCGTCACGCTCTCCAGGTCCAGGCCACGCCACTAAACGCGATTGTTGACGATGTCGTCTCGCTGCTGCAGCCAGAGATTCATGGCCGAGCCGTCAGTTGGAAGATTGCCGAATTGCCGTCGGCGCAGTGCGATCCCATCCTGATCAAGCAGGTCTTTCAAAACCTGCTGGCCAACGCTCTCAAGTTCACCCGGACCCGGGAGCGTGCCGTCATTGAGATCAGCCAGCGGCAAGAAAACGGAGAGACGGTCATCGCTGTTTCCGACAACGGTGTCGGATTCAGCATGAAATACAAAGACAAGCTGTTTGGAGTCTTCCAGCGGCTGCATCGCGCCGAGGATTTTGAAGGCACGGGCATCGGCCTGGCGACGGTGCAGCGCATCGTCCGCAAGCACGGGGGGCGGGTTTGGGCGGAAGCGGAACTGGATAAGGGCGCGACGTTTTATTTCACGCTCACAGGCGCTGAATCGACCGAAGTCAAGGCAAGCGAAATTGAAAACAAATCTGTTGCCGCAGGAGCTCAATCATGAACCCAAACGAAGTCGACATTCTTCTGGTCGATGATAGTCAGGACGACGTGGACCTCACTCTGCACGCCTTACGCGCGGAAAACCTGGCCAATCGTGTCTTCATCGCGCGCGATGGCGAGGAAGCCTTGGATTTCCTGTTCTGTTCCGGGCCCCATTCGGGCCGGTCCTTCGATTGTCCGCCGAAACTGGTTTTGCTGGATCTGAAAATGCCCAAAGTGGATGGCATGGAGGTCCTCAAGCGGATCAAGGGCGACCCGCGCACCAAGACGATCCCCGTCGTCCTGATGACTTCTTCGCGGGAAGAGCGGGACATGGTGAACGGCTACGAACTGGGGGTCAACAGCTATATCCAGAAACCGGTGGACTTTGACGAGTTCCGGAAAACAGTGAAGCACTTGGGGCTCTACTGGCTGGTCATCAACCGGCCCCCGGTCACCAATGGCAAGTCGAATTCAGCGGGGCAGGTGTAATTGTGATGAGCAGTGCCGGGACCAAGCTCGAGAAACAAGATTCCGCCGGGCCTGACGTGAGGCTGCACGCCCTGCTGGTGGAGGACAACGCGCTCGACGCTGCGCTGGTGGTGCGAGCGCTGAACCAGGACGGATTCGATGTTTCGGCCGAAGTGGTGCAGGATGAAGCGGCGTTCACACGGGCGCTGCGGGCTCATCCTCCGGACGTTGTGCTGGCCGACTACAACCTGCCGGGTTGGAGAGGGATGGATGCGCTGAACGTGATCCGCCGCGAAGGTCTCGATATCCCGATGATTTTGGTCTCCGGCGCGCTGGGTGATGTGACCGCGGTCGAATGCATCCGGCAAGGCGCTACGGATTACGTCTTAAAAGACAGTCTGGCGCGATTGCCGGGTGCCGTCCGGCGGGCCTTGGAGGAGACGATCTTGCGCCAACAGCGCAAGGAGGCCGAGCAAGCTCTGCAGGAGCACAAATACGCTCTCGACCAGCACGCCATCGTCGCCACCACCGACGTTCACGGAACCATCACTTATGCGAACGACAGATTCTGCGCTATCAGCAAGTATTCGCGGGACGAACTGCTGGGCGCGAATCATCGCATCCTCAATTCTGGCTACCACTCCAAGGAGTTTTTCCAGCAGATGTACCACACCATAGGAAACGGACAGGTCTGGCGTGGCGAAATCCGGAACCGCGCCAAGGATGGTTCTGTCTACTGGGTCGCTGCCACCATCGTCCCTTTCCTCGATCATGAGGGTCAGCCCAGGCAGTACATGGCGATCCGCACCGATATCACCGAGCGCAAGCGCGTGGAACAGGAGCGGGAAGACCTTCTGGTCCGACTAAAGGCTTCCAGCGCAGAACTTGAGCAACGAGTCAATGAACGCACTTTTGAGCTGAGTGCTACTTTGAACGAGCGCGGGGTTCTGCTGCAGGAAGTCCACCATCGGGTCAAGAATAACTTGCAGGTTATTTCCAGCCTGATGAACCTGCAACTGCGGAGCATCAAGGACCCGCCTACGCGGGACGCGCTGCAGGAAGCGCAGTCGCGCGTGAAAGCCATCTCGCTGATTCATGAAATGTTGTACCAGTCCAGCGATTATGCCAACGTTCCCTTTTCCGAGTATGCCCGCAAACTCGCGGCCAACGTTTTTGACGTGGTGGGAGTGGCGCCGGGGTGCGTTTCGCTTGATCTTGCCATCGACGATGTTGCCCTGGCGGTGAATAAAGCTATCCCCTGCGGCTTGATCCTGAACGAACTCATCACCAACGCTCTCAAGCACGGGTTTCCCAATGGCCGCCGGGGAACGGTGCGGGTGGCGCTGAGCGAGGTGAGCGCGGGAAAGATGCAGTTGTCGGTGGCAGACGACGGCGTGGGTATACCCGCCGGACTGGACATTCGCCAGACCAAGTCGCTGGGCATGCACCTGGTCCACACTCTGGCGGAACAGCTTGGAGCCGAGTTGGAGATGACGCGGGACCAGGGAACGTGCATGAAGTTTACTTTTGCCGCACCAGTGAGAGGTCAATAACGAAAGTTCAATAATGAGGGTTCAATTCCTCGCCCATTGGAATCACATAAACTGCGGGTAGCGGCGATTTCGATAGTCCGCGACCCGCTGTAAACTCGACGATGGAGCCTGCCCCCAAAAGTAGATGGCTTCCGAATCAACGCAACGTGGGTCCGTCCCGATCTGTGACCACGATCACAATCCCGAGCGACCCTTGTCACTGCCTATATGCAGGC
>Ga0187863_10002302_pt1 | contig 14669 bp, 11 predicted proteins | sample June2016WEW_11_1_FD_132975 | JGI IMG/M metagenome (GOLD analysis project Ga0187863, IMG submission 132975) | Peatland microbial communities from SPRUCE experiment site at the Marcell Experimental Forest, Minnesota, USA - June2016WEW_11_10 | ecosystem: Environmental > Terrestrial > Soil >... | reverse complement strand
CTAGAATGGCGGGCACGGTTTTAGAGGTAGGTTTCGTTGAACGATAACATCCTGAAGCAACACCTCCGGAAGCTGTTATGCGGGCAGGAAGCTCACATTGGCTGGGCCGCGGCGCTCAAGGGCCTTCCGCAGAGATTACGGGGTGAAAAACCCAAGGGAGCCCCCCATTCGGCCTGGGAGCTTCTGGAACACGTACGCATTGCCCAGTGGGACCTGCTTGAATTCTGCCGTAATCCAAAGCATGTTTCCCCGGATTGGCCATCGGGATATTGGCCCAAACAGTCGTCACCGCGGAGCGCGGCGGAATGGGACCGCAGCGTGAAAGCCCTGCGGCGTGACCTGGAGTCGATGGTGGAGCTGGTGACAGATCCTAAAACCGATCTTGCGGCCCCCATCCCGCACGGCTCCGGCCAGACAGTTTTGCGCGAAGCCTTGTTGCTAGCCGACCATAACTCATACCATATAGGGCAGTTTGTTCAGCTGCGCCGACTGTTGGGTTGTTGGCCGGAAACGTAAGGCGCACTTCTCGCCTCTAATAGCAAGCTACCGCTATAATAAGAAACCATTGCGTCAAGACTTGGAGACCGAATGAGCCGGGGACATGCTTTTGCAGAGTCGGCGGTACGGGGAGAAGCGCAAGAGAGAATCTGGGATGCTTTCCGGAGGTGGGGATACCTTCAGGCCAACCTTGACCCGCTGGGGGTAGTGGACCCCGCAGCGATCCCGGAGCTTGAGATATCGGGGGCTGATGCCGATGCGGCTCGGCGTTTCTATTGCGGCACGATTGGTGTCGAGTTCATGCACATTCCGGATCGCGAACGGCGCCTTTGGATTCAGGAACACATGGAATCGGAAGCGCCCGCAGTGGATCGAGAACGGCTTCTTGAACTCCTCGTTAAGGCCGAAGTCTTCGAGCAGACGATTCAATCACGCTATCTCGGGACGAAGCGGTTCTCCCTTGAGGGAGAATCGGCGTTGCTTCCTCTTCTGGACGCGATCCTGAATGCCGCCTCCGAGTATGGCGCCGAGAAGGGCATTCTCGCGATGAGTCACCGCGGGCGGCTGAACGTGATGGTGAACATCGTGGGCCGCGCCGCCGCCGCGGTGTTTGCCCGCTTCGAGGATGTCGATCCGCGCAGCATTCTGGGGGGCGGAGACGTGAAGTATCACATGGGCGCGACCGGGGATTTCTTCGCAGCCAACGGACGGAAAGTCGAGATGCACCTGGTGTCGAATCCGAGCCACCTGGAGGCGGTCGATCCGGTGGCGATGGGTCGCACGCGAGCCAAACAGCAGCGGCGGGGGGCCCAGGGACGACAACAGGTGGTGGCGATTACCATGCACGGCGATGCAGCCTTCGCCGGCCAAGGTGTCTGGGCTGAAACTTTGAATATGTCGGAGTTGCCCGGATATAGTGTCGGCGGGTCGGTCCACATCGTCGTGAATAACCTCATCGGATTTACAACCGCTCCCCGCGACAGTAATTCTTCGCAGTTTTGCTCAGACATAGCCAAGCGCCTCCCCATTCCGATTTTCCACGTGAATGCCGAGGATTTTGAGGGTGTTGTGCGGGTGGGGCGAATCGCTCTCGATTACCGCTACACCTTCGGCACGCCGGTCGTGATCGACCTGGTCGGCTACCGCCGGCACGGGCACAGCGAGGTCGACGATCCCACCATCACGCAGCCCTTACGCTACCGGAAGATCGAAGCGCATCCTCCCACCTGGCAGATTTACGCCGAAAAAACCGGCATCGACGCCGCCCCGCTGGTGCAGCGCGTGCGCGAACAATTGGACGCGGCTCAAAAAGAAGCCCTGGAACTCGAAAAGGCTCCGCCCATGCGGCGATTGCCGAGATACTGGAATGGATATCGCGGAGGACGGCACGATGCTTCGCTGGAGGTGGACACCGGAGTCGACCGGCAGGAGCTCGCTGCGGTGGGCGCGGCCCTGGCAAGCTATCCGAGCGGCTTTCATATTCACCCCAAGATCGAGAAGCTCCTTCAGCAGCGGCGGGACATGGCGCAAGGAAAGCGGCCGCTCGATTACGCCATGGCAGAGGCTCTCGCGTTTGGCACTTTGCTGAGGCAAGGCGTCCCGGTGCGTTTGACCGGGCAGGATTCGCGCCGCGGCACATTTAACCAGCGGCACTCGGCGCTGATCGACGTCGAGACCGAGCAAGAGTACGTTCCGCTGGAACATCTGGCGACTCCCCCTACCTGGTTTGAGATCTATAACTCTCCCCTTTCGGAAGCTTCCGTGCTTGGCTTCGACTATGGTTTCAGCCGTGACTATCCGGAGGCGTTGGTGTTGTGGGAAGCGCAGTTTGGCGATTTCGCGAACGGTGCACAGATCATCATCGATCAGTTCATAGCGGCCAGCGAAGACAAGTGGAACCTGCTTTCCGGCCTGGTGATGCTTCTGCCTCACGGCTATGAAGGGCAAGGCCCGGAACATTCGAGCGCTCGCATGGAGCGTTTTTTGCAGCTCGCCGCTCGCGACAACATCCAGATTTGCCAGCCGTCCAGCGCGGCGCAGTACTTTCATATGCTTCGGCGGCAAGCCCTGCGTGTGTGGCGGAAGCCGCTTATTGTGATGACGCCCAAGAGCATGCTGCGAAATCCGGCCGCGGCCTCACCACTGGCGGATCTGACCACGGGCCGGTTTCAGAACGTGATTCCCGACACTGGTGATGGTTTGGCAACCCGGGTTCTGCTTTGCACGGGGAAAATCGGCCACGAACTGGTGGCCGAGCGCAAGCGTCGCAACGACGCTTCGACGGCCATCGTTTTTGTCGAGCAGTTATATCCTTTCCCGGAGAAGGAATTGGCTGCCGAGATGGACCGCCACGCAGATGCGAGGGAGTTTGTGTGGGTGCAGGAAGAGCCGTCCAACATGGGGGCTAAGACATTCATTATGCCGCGGCTGGAGCGGCTGGCCAGAGGACGCTCGGTGTTGTCGGTCAAGCGATCGGCAAGCGCCAGCCCTGCCACAGGCTCTCACAAGGCTCATGAAATGGAGCAGAAGACGCTCCTGTCACTGGCCTTCGGGGTCTAACCGCGGGCCGGCAAATCTAGTGGGCCGCTGAGTTTTCGGCAAAGCACCAGTGAAGGAAGTCGGGGCCGTAGCGAGAGGCAACCGTTGCCGGGACATCGGCTTCGGTTAGGGGCTGGAACGCAAAATCAATGTCTCCATCCGGGTTTACCCTGCCGAGCAGAAATCCGTAAACGTCGGTCTGTGAGGCACGGGCCTTTGAGGATTCCATCGGCAAAGCGTTGCGTTGCGCTCCCGCTGTACCCACAATCCAGCCTGGCAACACGCCGCCGTGCGCTTGCCAGTAATCGGTATGGAAGATGCCCTCCATAAAATAATGGGAGTGGCTCTGCAGCACGTAGACGCGTTTGCGCGCGCCGTTCTGGACGTTTAGCAGATCCGCGTAGGCCCGCCGCCCACTTTCGGTACCTGAGGCGGACTCATTCATGCCGTGGCTTTTTGAAATGCTTTCGGGCAGAGGTTTGTGCATCCCGGCGACGATGGTGTGAATTTGCGGGTTGGCGGAATCGGCATGAAGGACTTTCTCAAACCACGCCAACTGGTCGGAATCAAACTGCTCAGGGGTGGCGTTGTCCAAGGTTATGAAGTCAACGCCGTCCTTGATCCAATGGTAATAGCTCCGGAGCTTGAAATCTTGGCCGTCATCACTGAGCCGTTGCTTGCGCAGGAGCGGCGTATCGAGCCAATCGGCGAATTGAATCAGGTATTGCTCGCGCGTTCGCGGAGGGATCGTCTCGTGGTTTCCGATGGCGAGAAAAACAGGCAGGGCGCCGAAGGGAAGCAGCTGGTTCTCTATGAAGTCGTTCCAGGCGAGATCTTCGTAGCCAAGGATGTTCAAGGGCTTCGCCAGACGTTCGGGCTGATGCCCGATGTCTTCGTCGAAATTGTAAATCGCGCGGAAGTCGCCTAGGTGCCAGTAGAAGCGGGCGCCATCTTTTCTGACGCCGGCCGCGATGGCCGGCATCACGACGTCCCCGCAATTGCGGGAGTCGCCGGACACGGCGAACGTCCAGGGTTCTAGAGCGGGTTCGGAATGGGCCGCGGCCGACCGGGGGGCGCTCTGCTGTGTGTGCCCCGAGGGATGTTCCTGGGCATTGGATCGGAACGCAAAGGCGGCCAGGACAACGCAAGAAATAGCCGCAAAAATGGGCATTCGCCGCAGTTTCATCGGATTGCCGGAGACCATGGCTCCTTCTGTTTTGGCCCACGCGACCTATTGTCTCCCGAGGCGCCCAGAATGCCAAATCGATCGCCGGCAAAGGGGCTCAAAGCGTTGGGTCTTTTGGGGGGCCGGAGCATCTGATGGTTGGTAGAGTACAGTTTGTAGAGTGCATCCTCAGTCCGAGCGGGCAGATGGTGCCCCAGCCGCATGGCTATCGCTGAAAAATCAGCCGGGGAAACCCGGGCTCAAAAGCTCAAGCACGCCTGGAAAGCGCTTCCGGACGCCTGGGCGCTGTTAAGGCCGCGACGGGGAATTCTGCTCGTGGGCCTGCTGCTGATGGCTATCAATCGCGTGGCGGGTTTTATTCTGCCCGGCTCGACAAAGTATCTGGTCGACGATGTGATCAGCAAGCGTCAGATTCATTTGCTGCTTCCGCTTGTCCTGGTGGTCGTGGCTGCCACGTTGGTGCAAGGTCTCACCTCCTATAGCCTGACCCAACTGCTTTCGAAGTCTTCTCAGCGCTTGATCACCGAGCTTCGCCTGAAAGTGCAGTCGCACATCGGGCGGCTCCCGGTGGCGTTTTACGACGCGACGAAAAGCGGCGTGCTGGTGTCGCGCATCATGAGCGACGTCGAGGGTGTCAGAAATCTGATGGGCACAGGGTTGATCGAGTTCATGGGCGGAATCATGACTTCGATCATTGCGCTCGTAGTGCTCTTGCGCATCAGCGCGACGATGACCGGTGTGGCTTCCGCAATTCTTCTCATTTTTGCATTGGGCCTGAGCCGGGCCTTCCAGACGATCCGCCCCTACTATCGCGCCCGCCCGAAAATCACGGCCGAAGTTACCGGGCGCCTCACCGAATCTCTGGGAGGTGTGCGCGTCGTCAAGGGCTATCACGCCGAGGAGCGCGAGGAAAAGGTTTTTGCGGCCGGAGTGGCCAGACTGCTGCAAAATGTGCTCAGCACGCTGACCGCAACGTCGCTGATGACGCTCTCTGCCACCGGACTGCTGGGAGTCGTGAGCGCCGTCGTCATGTTCCTGGGTGCGCGCCAAATCCTGACCGGCAGGATGACTCTAGGCACCTTCTTCGAATTCACGCTGTTCCTCGGCATGCTCGTCGCACCCGTCTCTCAGATTGTGGGCCTTGGCCCCATGATGATTGAGGCTTTGGCTGGTCTCGAGCGAACGCGCGAGATTCTGAATGAGAAAACGGAAGATCAAACGGCCGGACGCACCATTCATCTCGACCGGGTTGAAGGACGACTCGCCTTTCAGGGAGTTAGCTTTGCCTACGAAACCGGCAAGCAAGTGCTCTACGACGTGAGTTTCGATTCCGAACCCGATACCGTCACTGCGCTGGTGGGGCCCTCGGGAGCCGGTAAGTCGACGATGATCGGTCTGATCGCCGCATTCTACGTGCCCACAAATGGCAGGGTTCTGGTTGACGGCGTCGATCTCGCGCACGTGCACCTTGATTCTTACCGCACGCAGCTGGGAGTCGTATTGCAGGAGACTTTTCTGTTCGACGGGACGATCGGCGAGAATGTCGGCTTCTCTCGTCCAGATGCTACCGAAAAGCAGGTTCTGGAAGCATGCCACATCGCTCGCGTCGATGAGTTCGCGGAGGCGTTCGAGAAAAAATACGATACGATCGTGGGTGAGCGCGGCGTAAAGCTATCCGGCGGACAAAAGCAGCGGGTTTCCATCGCGCGCGCGATTCTCGCCGATCCTAGAATCCTCATTTTGGACGAAGCGACCTCAAGCCTGGATTCGGAATCCGAGGCATTGATTCAGGAGGGACTTCGTTACCTGATGCGCGGGCGAACCACTTTCGTGATTGCGCATCGCCTCTCGACGGTTCGACGCGCCGATCAGATTCTGGTCGTGGAAGCAGGAAGGATCATCGAGCGTGGTACCCACGACTCTCTCTATACCTCCCGCGGCCGTTATTACGAGTTGTATACGAAACAGCACGGAGTGGAATCGAACCTTTTCCTTGCGCCTGGGGAAGCAGATGCCGCGCCCGACGATCCCCCTGACGCCGAAGCGCCCATCGGGTCCTCGTCAAGGGAGACGGTGCTGCCCGATCGGTCCGACTAAGATTTCGCAGCCTCCTCTCGACGTTATGTTTCTCGCAGAGCAACCTGCCTGGGCGGGTAGATGAGCCCGTCCAAAGGACGGGACGACTGCAAATTCAATTTTTCACGCAGAGGATGAAGGTGACCGACCGTGTTCGCGATGACCCAGGACCGCTTGAGCGACGTCGTCGAGTCGGGAAAGTATTTGGCCCCGCAGGTGCAGGATTCGGTGGAAGGCGCCCAAAAACCCGCTTGAAAGATCTCACCCGATGCGGGCCCGCGGGCGCATCGCGAGGCCGCGACGTCAGACGCTCACCGGCGATCGTGTGTCTTCCGGAGAGCCTTCAGGGACTCCCGGAATTCACACTGCATGTTCACGAACCAGGTGGATGGCCCCATTGACGGTTCTCACCGAGATCTCGGCTCCGCCGGCGCCCAGTCTGGCGCGAAAGGCGCGTGCGGTTGTCGAGGCTGTCGTCGAGGTCACCGGCAACTCGGAGGAAAATTCACCATTAAAGTTCAGCACGCGCAGGTTCGCGTGCGCCTTCGATGGCAGCGCGAGCACGACCGAGCCGTTCACCGTCTCGACGTTCATGGGCGCGCCGTCCCGAAGCTCGGAAAGCTCCAGACGAACGTTCCCGTTCGTCGTTTTCGCGCTGAACCGTCCCGAACTTCGGAGCACTTCGACGTCTCCGTTGACCGATCGAAGATCACCTTCGCCTTCTACTCCGTGGACAACCACGCTCCCGTTCACGGTTACAATGTTGCTGAGCAGAATGCGGGAGGGAACGTAGACGTGATATTCGACGGCCACATCTGCTCCCCGGTCCTTCGGGTACAGCGTGTGCACTCTGAGTTGTCCTGGCGCGTTTTCAACTTCGATTTTCACCGCTGAAAGATCGATAGGGTCCTGCTTGGCGATTTTGACGGCGCGAACTTCAACTTCGTCGCGGTTCCATCCATCCACCCGCACCGAACCATTCACGTTTTCAAGAAGGAAGCTGCCCCCGGGTTGCAGGCGGAAGGTTTTCTCGAACAGTTGGTCGCTGGCAAATCCGGGCAGGCCGATGCCCAGCAGCCCAGAGAGCACGAGGATGATCCAGATGACGGTGACGGGGTTTAGGCCAGGGCGGACCTCTCCGGCTGCTCGCCGGAGTTTCATCGCTTGGATGATCGCCTTCACGGTATGTCTTCCTCCCGATTCCCGAGTGGGGGGGCCGAAAGCAAACGATTCTAGTGCCGAGAGGCGCTTCGGGGCGCCTCCTGCGAAGACAGCAGACTTCGCAATTGCAAGCGCAGGACTCGGAGCTGTTGTTCGAGCTGCTCCATTTGCTGGTTGTAGAGTTGAATTTGCTTATCCACGTCGCTTACAACTACCCGAATGTTGCCTTCCATCGCGCGAAGCCGGAGAAGCTCGCCACCGCCATTCAGGGAGCCCTCGGCTCGAATGGTTCGCAAACCGTTCGCGGAATCCCCGTAGCTCACTTTGAGCGGAAAAGCGGGATCGACGATCACGCGGTGCTCGTCGGCCATTTGGACCTGCGCGTCGATTGTGACAGGCAATTGCCGCGGAAGGTGCACGATGATGTCGCCGGCGCTTGCGTCGAGTTCGCAAGGTCCGGGCCGCTTGGGCGGAGTCACGAACCAGGCCGTAATTCCACCGGCATCGGTGGATGCCTTCACCGCGCCGTCTACCTGCGTGAGGTAGATGCTTCCTCCGACTGTTTTCAGTTCCGACGGGCCAGTGATTCGTACCAGGCGAATGCCGCCGCCGCCTGTTTTTGCTCGAACCAGTCCTGTCGCTTCGCCCACCTCGATTTGTCCTCCGGAGGTTTCGGCGACGAGCTCGCCACCAGAGTGTTCGAGCGTGACATTACCCCCTCCGGTGACAAGGCGAGCGCTCCCGCCAACCGACAACACGCGAATATGGCCTCCGCCGGTATGCAAGGACGCGTCTCCTCCAATGATTTCTGCGGTGATGTGCCCACCGCCGGTGCCGGCGACCAGTTCCCCCTGCACGTTCTTGACGGTAATGTGTCCACCGTTGGTTTCCAGGCGCGCCGATCCTCCGATGTTTCCGGTTCCGATATCACCACCGGCAGTGAACAGGGTCACGCGTCCGTTCACGTCATCGGTTTCCACATTCCCGCCCCCGGTTGAAACATCCAGGCTGTAGTTCTGCGGAATATCTACTTCGACCGTGACCCAGAGGCGCCCGCTCGACTCCTGGCCCGTCTGTCCTTTCATGAACACTCCACCGGGCGCCGTTCCGGCATGAAGTATGAAATCCTTAAGAAGCTGTCGGGCATTCTTCTGGGATGCGTCGGCCTCCAGATGGACGCGATAGTCGATCTTTCCGGAATTCTGGGTATGAATCTCAATGTTGCCAAGATCGGTCGTCAGGTGCAGGCATTGCCCCTCGCGCGCAGGGATCGTACCGGTGGAATCCGAGATCAGGCGCGCGCCCCGGAGAGATCTCGATGGCACAGTCGTATCGCGCGCTCTCACGGCACGCGCGCACACCCAAGTGGCCAGCAACAGCCCCGTAAACAAAGCTAAAACGAGCGCCCGTTCCCTCAGGGAGAGCAATGAATTACGAAAGCAAAAGTGGCGTGAAGACGGTGCTCGAAGGAAGGGGGCCATTTTCGCTGCTTTTAGCGTGACGCAAGGTCGCGAATCGCTGCGGCGCTCTGGAGCCGGATGTAGGTGTTGGGATCATGGTCCATCCGGTCGCGAAGAACCGCCAGCACGTGATCATCGGACGCAATTTGACCGCTCTGGGCCATCTGGCGCAAGGAATTGATCGCTTCCACGCGGACACCGGGATTCTCATCCTGCTGAAGCGCATCGAGCAGTGTTTTGCGCACCATGTCCTGTGGCGCGGTGCCATTCAAAGCATCGAGGGCTTTCAAACGGACGGCCGCGTTACGGTCTGTTTCAACCGCCCGGCACAACGCCGAGCGCACTTCGGGATCGTCGCTCCGCGCGCGCAGAAGGTCCACGGCATTGAGCCGGACGTCAGGGTCAAAGCGCTGATTGTTGCGGAGAACGTAGAGCAGAACGCGCTTCACGTTGTCATCGTCCACGGTGCCCTGCACCGTAACGGGCTGCTGCGTTTTCATCTGAAGCTCGACTTGCGGAGGATCGTTGCCATCTGCGGGAAACACATTAATCCCGGCAACGTCGGCTGTGTGCAAATCGAATGTGCTCGAAGAAGGAGACGGAGATGGAGCCACTATGGGCTCCCATGCGTTCCCAGAGTCGGCCGATGCGGCTGCCGATTTTGCGGCCGACGGCGGTGCAACTGGGTGCCGAAGAAACCGGGGGCCAAACATTCCCACCGAAAAACCGATCAGCACGAGAACAGCGGCACTCCAGGCCGGCCGGGGAGACAACCAATCCGCAGGGAGTAACGTGCCGATTTTCCGCCGCAGCCATCCGCCTTCCTCCTCGCGGTCCAAGCAGTCTTCCAGGCCTGCACGACAGCTTGCCAGCAGATTGGCATCAGGTTCCACCCGATGCTCTCCCAGCAGGGCGAGCAATTCTGTTTCGCTATCGAGCGCGGAACAGCAATCGGAGCAATTGGCAAGATGCCCGGCAAGTTCGCTCTCTTGCACAAAGTCGAGTTCGTCGCCCGCCGCAAAAAGAACAAGCAGCCGCTGCCATTTACTGCACTGCTCGTTGGCCATTGCGTCCTTGTCCGCATTCATATGCTGCTGCATCCTACCGGTCCTTGTGCGCCTAGCGCATTCCGCCGAGACTTTCCCGCAGCTTTCTCGTAGCGCGGAACAGGGAATTTTTCACCGTCTCTTCCGACGTGCCCAGAAGATCGCCAATGGCCCTCAAGCGCAATCCCTGGAAATGCTTCATTTCAAAGACTGTCCGTTCTCGCGGGGACAGCCGTTTCATCGCCTCTTGAATCTTGGCACCCAACTCGCTGCCGAGGACTTGCTTCTCCGGGTTGGAAGAGGCGCTTGCTGCCGGTTGGCGGTCGAAAAAGTCCAGGGGGCCGCCCTCGGCATCTGCCAAGACAGGGGCCTGATCCTCGCGATGACTGCTCCGTCGGCGAAGATGATCAAGGGCCACATTCGTCGTAATCCTGTAGAGCCAAGTGTAGAAGCTGCATTCGAATCGAAACCGGTGCAGGTTGCGGTACACCCGCAGGAAGCTTTCCTGGTAAATATCCCGCGCATCTTCGGGCGCGTGAACAAGGTTGAGTGCCAGCCGCAATACGTCGCGATCATACCGGCGCACCAATTCCTCAAACGCCAGCCGGTCACCCGCCTGAGCCTTCCGGACAAGCAAATGCTCCTCGCTGCGCTTATCGGCAGCCGCTTGGCGTGCATCTGCTTCCAGTGCGACGCTCATCTCCATGGCGTTCCCTGGCAGTTGAGATAAGGCTAGTACCGGCGCCGTCTGTTTTGCAGCCGGATCGCTTGCGCCCGTAAGCCTTTTTGCACCTTTCAAATACATAGACGCTGAACCCGCTCTGGGGTGAGCAAAAGGGGAATTATCCCGCCACTTTGAGATCCACTGGCTCCCCATGCCACCCAGATGCGTCGAGACCGTATTCGGTTGCTGTGAAAGTACTTACTGTGTAGTGGGGCTCTAAGACCCCCCATTATTGGCGCGCGCGGAGCCTTTGCACGAAGCCGCCATTGAGACGCACGCCAAGACGGATGAGGCCGTAGACGGTCACACAGACGAGGAAGTCGATTACGACGCCGCCGTCCATTTGAAATCCCTGGTGGCGGAAAGCATCCGGCAAGTGAGGAGCAAGCGATAAGTAATAGATGGCATTGCCGATTAGAATCGCCACGAGGTATTCGATCCATCTTGTTGGGGTGACCCCAAGAAATCGCCGCTCCCTAGCCATAGGATCCGCCACCCCGCTCAACAGTTCGAGAGCCCTGCAGCCACAGCGCCACCTACCCAATATAGGTCAGCCGCCGGACCATGTAAACGGTCAGCCTATCGCTAGCCAAACCGTGATTCGGGCCCACGCAAATTGCCATCATTGCGCGCCCTGGAAACATAAAACCCGGTAGTCTGGAGCTACCAAGGACGGCGCCGCGTGTATGATTCTGATTGCGGTTTCGCCGTCAATGACGACCACACTAAGCGATTCTGTGAAATATCTGAAGGGCGTGGGTCCCCAGCGTGCCGCGATTCTGGAAGAGCACGGCATTGCAACTGTGAGCGACCTGCTTTGCTACCTTCCTTTCCGCTACGAAGACCGCATACGGTTCACGCGCATTGCGGACATCATTCCCGGCCAGGTGCACACGATTTGCGCGGAGGTTTCCGGCGGAGGCGGCGGAACGGTTCGCTTCCTGCGCGGCCGCAGCCCCGTCTTTCACGTGACGGTCCGGGACAGATCGGGCCTGCTGCACGCACGTTTTTTCCACGGCGGTTATCTCGCAGGACGACTCCAAGAGGGCCAGAAACTGGTCTTGCACGGCAAGGTAGATCGCGATGCCTATCGTCCTGGCCGGTTGGAAATGGTTAATCCGCAGATCGAAGTGATCGGAAGCCAAGAAGGTGAGTCCGCGGATTCAACGGAAGTGGGCCGCATCGTTCCGATATACGAAGCGATGGGCCCCATCGGCTCGCGAATACTCCGGCGGGTCATTTATAACGCGCTACGGAATCTTACCGGCATTCCCGATCTGCTGTCTGATGAAATTCTCGCGCGCCACCGATTTCCGACCCGCCGCGAGGCGCTACTCTATGTGCATTTCCCGCCCAAGGATGTAAGCCTCGAATTGCTCAACAGTTTTCGCAGCCCCGCACAGGCGCGGCTGATCTTCGAAGAGTTTTTCTATTATCAATTCGGATTGGCACTGAGGCGCCAGGCCGAAAACCGCCAACGCGGAATTGCGATGCGTGTCCGTGAAGGTACGGTTCGAGACGCGCTGAAACGAATTCTCCCCTTCCGGCCTACCGCGGCGCAGAAGCGCGTGCTTGCTGATATCGCCGCCGACCTCGAGCGCCCTTTTCCCATGCACCGGTTGCTTGAAGGAGACGTCGGAAGTGGCAAGACGATCGTGGCTCTTGAGGCGGCGACGATCGTGATCGAGAATGGCTACCAGGTGGCTCTGATGGCGCCCACAGAAATCCTCGCTGCGCAGCACTACCTTTCCGCCCGTCGCATCTTCGAGCCCGCGGGTTACAAGGTTGCGCTGGTCGTCAGCGGCCGCAAGCGCGCCGAAAAGGAAGCGGCCATCGAATCCATTGAGAAAGGGGAGGCGCAATTGGTTGTCGGCACTCACGCGCTGATTGAAGATCCCATCCGATTTCAGAGGCTGGGGCTCGCCATTGTGGACGAGCAGCACCGCTTCGGCGTCTTGCAGCGAAAGCGGCTGATCGACAAGGGAACCTCACCGCACCTGCTCGTGATGACCGCCACGCCGATTCCCCGCACCCTCGCCCTCACACTCTATGGTGATCTGGATCTCTCGGTGATCGATGAACTTCCCCCCGGCCGCACGCCGATCGAAACGCGATCGATCTGCGAACCGCAGCTCGGCGGCGTGTGGGAATTCGCGCGGCGGGAGATGGCACGCGGGCGGCAGGTGTATGTACTCTATCCCGTGATTGAAGAATCCAAGCAGGAGCTCAAGGCGGCGACGGCTGAGTACGAACGGCTCGCGAAAACAGTCTTTCCGGAAAGACGCGTGGGATTGCTTCACGGGCGCCTGAAGAACCAAGAGAAGGACACGGTCATGGATCAGTTCCGCCGGAACGAACTCCAAATTCTGGTCGCTACAACCGTGATCGAAGTCGGCGTCGACGTGCCCAACGCGACCGTGATGGTGATCGAGCACGCAGACCGTTTCGGCCTTGCCCAGCTTCACCAGCTTCGCGGCAGGATCGGGCGCGGCACGGGGAAATCGCATTGCATCCTGGTCGCGCCGAAATCGATCAGCGGAGACGCGAGAGAGCGCGTCGAAGCCATGCTTGCCACGTCCAACGGATTTGAGATCGCCGAGCGTGATCTGAAGCTGCGCGGTCCGGGAGAATTTTTCGGGACGCGGCAGCATGGCGACGCGGCCTTTGCGTTTGCGCAGCCTCTGCGGGATCACGAACTTCTTGCATTGGCGCGCCGCGAAGCCTTCGCGATTGCCGAAGACCCCACGCGAACAAGCGACCTGGTTTCGCGTCTTGAAAAACTGAGTCCCACGTGGCAGAAACGGTATCATCTAGCTTCGGTTGGGTGAGGGATGCGAGTCATTGCGGGAACATATCGCAGCCGCACGCTCAAGGGGCCGGGCAAGCTGCGCCTGAGGCCCACAAGCGACCGGCTGCGCGAAACGCTTTTCAATATCCTGGGACCGTCGGTTGAAGATTCGCTCTTTGTCGACTTGTATGCGGGCACCGGCGCCATGGGAATTGAAGCCGTTAGCCGGGGAGCGCGCCGGGCCATTCTCGTCGAGTCCCATGCAGCGACGGCGCTCCTCGCCAAGGAAAATCTCGCAGCGCTGGGTATTCGCGGAAGGGCGGAAGTGATTCAGGCGGACGCCGTTCAGGGTCTCGAAAAAATGGCCGCTCGTCACCTTATGGCCGATTTTATCTTTCTCGACCCCCCCTACCAGGATTCTGCCGCACCTCTTAAGGTGCTCGACTATCTCGATGCGGCGCATCTGGTCGCGCCTTCCGGGCTGGTGATCGTCGAGCACCCTTGCAAGACGGAATTGCCCGGCAGGTTCGACCGGCTCGAACGCACGCGGCTGCTTGAGCAAGGCGACGCAGCGCTCAGCTTCTATGGTCTGGCAGCCGCCGCTTAGCGCAGCGCATCGGATCAAACGGATGCAACAATATGCTAGAAAGGCTCGTATAATGGCTCCCGTATGAATCCAGGGCTGAGGCCGGCACCGGTCGGGGAGGGCGAGGACAACCTCGCCGCCTACCATCTCGGAGTTGTGTGGGAATCTCCCTGGCAGGAATTCTGGACGAGCCTTCGCGACTTTTTCTTCGGAGCGCGCCCCGAACAGGAGGGGGAGCTTTTGCCGGACCGGCCGCTTCGCGTGGACTGGGTGCGCGGACGCGCGCCAGGACGGGCATTTTTGGCGTCCTGCCTGTGGCACGCCGCGGCCATCTGGATCCTGATTCTGCCGATCTGGGGTTTTCTGCCCCAGGCGGAACATACGCTTGCGCCCGTGCAAATTGAGGTGACCTACTCTCCCGCGCGCGACCTGCCGCGGATTTCACTTCCGAGCCGGGCGACCAAGCGAAGCGCTCCGGCAACGCGTGCTGGCGATCCGGCGAAGCCCGCGGAACGGCCCGGGGCCGACGCGTATCATCCGCGCCAGACGATTCTTTCAATCCCGGTGCAGGTGACGCACCCGCGCCAAACCCTCCTTCAGCCCGAT
>Ga0187863_10002300_pt1 | contig 14676 bp, 13 predicted proteins | sample June2016WEW_11_1_FD_132975 | JGI IMG/M metagenome (GOLD analysis project Ga0187863, IMG submission 132975) | Peatland microbial communities from SPRUCE experiment site at the Marcell Experimental Forest, Minnesota, USA - June2016WEW_11_10 | ecosystem: Environmental > Terrestrial > Soil >... | reverse complement strand
TACAATTTGGCGGAATTTGGGGCGGCCGTGCGGGCCTATCGGCTAGCGCTCGAACGCTCTCCGCAAGCGGCGGCGCTTGAGAGCAAGCTGGGACTGGCGTTGGCGCGAGCGGGGTCGCTCGAGGAGGGCCTGCGAGCCGTGCGCCACGCCGTGCAACAGCGTCCGGACTGGGGCGAGTTGCACGACCGGCTGGTCCTTCTGCTTGTGTGGCTCGAGCGCCATCCCGAGGCGGCTCTGGCGGCGGAAAACAAACTGCGCCGAGTTCCGGGCACCTCCGCGAGCGACTTCCTGCGAGCCGCCCGTTTGTGGACCGGCCAAGGGGATTGGGCGCGGGCGACCGCCGTCTTGCATGTGGGACGGCAGCTGCACGCCGGCGATCCCCTTCTGGAGCAGGAACTTGCAAGCCTGGCCACACAGCAGGGGGCGGGCGTTAATCAACTTGTAACAGCGCTCCAGAACTCCGGTACCGAAGCCGCCCAGGACTAAAGTTTCAAAGCAGCACTGCCGAAGAAGTGAGTGAACGACGAGAAGTTCCCGTAGGCGTAAGGCGAGTCCTCGCGGCACTAGGGTGCGGTTCTTCCTAGCCAAAGGCTCCTAGCCGCAGACCGGGACGCTCAAATCTACGGAAAAGGAGCCTCTCACAATGGCTTTCGGCATTCTTAACAACATCAACGCCCTGCAGGCGGAAGCAGCGGTCAACAACACGCAGTCTTCCCTGAACACGACTCTGCAGCAGCTGGCGACCGGTATGCGCATCAACTCCGGTGCCGATGATCCCGCCGGCTTGGCCATTGCCAATGGCCTGTCGGCCAACATCGCGGCGCTCAACCAGTCGGTGTCCAACGCGAATGACGGCGTGGGATCCTTGCAGGTGGCCGACGGCGCGCTGTCGCAGGTCACCTCCCTTCTAAATACCGCGGTCACGATCGCTACAGAAGCGGCCAGCGGAACAGTCAGCAGCTCGCAGCGCGACTCGCTCAACTCGGAATACCAGCAGATCCTGCAGGAAATCAACCAGATCGGCACCACGACCACCTATAACGGAACCTCGGTTTTCTCCGCCACCACGACGTCGATTTTCCTCACCGATGCCAATTCGACCAGCACGATCACCAACTCGGTGGGCGTTCTCTCCTCCACGAGTTTGGGCCTCACGACCGGGGGGGTCAACACCTCCCTGGCCGGGACGTCCGGGGTCAACGCGCAGGCCGCTCTGACGGCCATCGATGCGGCTATACAGACGGTGGCCAATGACCGTGGTTCGATTGGCGCCTCGGTGGTGCGCTTGCAAGACGCTTCGGCCGTTATGACGACTGAAATCACCAACCTGACAGCGGCGGAAAATAACATCATGGCGGCCGACATCCCGTCGACCATCTCGAATCTTTCGCGAGAGTCGGTCTTGAGCCAGACCGGTATGGCCGCTCTGGCGCAGGCCAACTCGCAGGAGTCGAGTATTCTGACGCTGCTGCACTAGGTCGCAGTTGATCGAGAAGCGGTTCGCTGAACTAGGCGGGGGCGGAGACCTCTGGGGTCTCCGCCCCCGCTGCATTGAACAAGGCCCGGGCAGCAAACAAGCGGGGCCAAGGGAACCATGGGGACCATTAACAATTTCGGCAACGTGCTGCTGCCTGCGGGAAGCAACACCATCGATGTCCAGACCCTTCTGACCGCGGCTATCACGGCGGCGCAAGAGCCCTTGCAAGCCCTGCAGACGCAGCAGACGACCGTTCAAAATCAATCGTCCGCGCTGCAGAGCATTGAGACCGATGTGCAGAGCCTGGGCACGGCGGTCAGTGCCCTGAGCGATCCCAGCGGATCAGTCAACTCCTTGACCGCCACGTCCTCCGACCCGAGCCTGCTCACGGCCAGCGCCGATTCCACGGCACAGGTCGGCAGCCACGCCATCGTTATCAACTCGCTGGCCACCACCGCCTCCAGCTACACCAACGCGGTGGCCTCGAGCACAACTGCCATCGGCACCGGGAGCTTTCAGATTGCCGTCGGGGGCGGCGCAGCCGCCACGGTCACCGTGGATACTACCGACAACACACTGGACAGCCTGGCGGCCGCCATCAACAGCCAGAACATCGGTGTCACCGCCAGCGTCATCAACGATGCCAACGGGGCGCGCCTGGCGCTGGTGAGTGGGACCTCCGGGGCCTCCGGAAATATCACTATCTCGAACAACTCGACCGGGCTGACCTTTAATCCGGCAGCCACTGGCGCCAACGCCTCGCTCACGGTCGACGGCGTGCCCGTCGATTCGACCAGCAACACCGTGACCGGGGTCATCCCAGGGGTGACGCTAAATCTGGCCGGTGCCGCAGCCGGCACCACCGTTAGCCTGTCGCTTGCTCCCGACGCCAGCCAAGCCACCTCGGCCATCAATTCCTTCGTTGCCGCCTGGAACCAGGTGATCGGGGATCTCAACTCCCAGTTCGACGTCTCCGCGGACGGCACCGGGGGCGGACCGCTTGAGGCCGACAATACTTTGCGCAACGTGCAGAACCAATTGCTTACGGCGGTGACCGCTTCGATCAGCGGCAACAACGGCTTGGTGAATCTGGCCAGTATTGGCGTCAACCTCAACACGGACGGCACCCTGACGGTGGATTCCGGGACGCTCTCAAACGCCATCGACAGCAACTTCAGCAGCGTGCAGAGTCTGTTGCAAGGCACGGGGGGCGTGGCCACCCTGCTGTCGAACACGCTCACGCAGCTTACCGATCCCAGCCAGGGTGCGATCACGCTGGACCTTCAGGGCCTCTCGCAGTCCAGCCAGGACCTGACGCAGCAGATCAATGCCATGCAGTCCCAGTTGACCACCCAGGAACAGAACCTCACCAATGAGTACGCGCAGATGCAGATCACCCTGGATGAAATGCCGCAACTCCAGAGCCAGATGACGGCGCAGTTGGCGGGGCTCGGCCAGGGATGAACCAACAACAGATTGCCGGGCGCTACCTCCAAGGCAGCGCGCAAGGAGCCCATCCGGTCGGTTTGGTGGCGCGCCTCTACGACGCGGTGGTCGAGGACTTGCGTCGAGCCCTGGAGTCGCTGCGGGAGGGAGACGTCGAGCGCCGCACGCGGGCGCTCAATCACGCCCTGCTGATCATTGCCGAGCTTGAGAGCGTGCTCGATTACGAGCGCGGCGGCCAGGTGGCCCGCCATCTCTCGGGTTTCTACCGAGTCACCCGCGCCATGATCGTGGACGCCAACGTGCGCGCCAGCGGCGCGGAAATCGAAAGGCTCATCGGCCTGTTCCTTCCCGTGCGACAGGCCTGGCAGCAGGCCGAACGAGATTTGGCCGCCGGGAATGCGCCAACGGCGCGCGCGCCCTATGCCGCCGAGGGCGAGGGCGCGGAGGGGTCTGCTGCCGGCTCGCGCTGGAACGTGTGATGCAAGACTACACCATGCAGCAGGTCCGCCAGGTGAACGCGGAGCTGCGGCTGTTTCTAGGCCGCGTCGGCGAAGCGCTGGTGGGGCGGCGGAATTTCACGGCCGAAGATGTGCGCGCGATCGCCGGGCCCGTGAGCGCCATGGCCCCGGTGGTTTCTCAAGCGAAGCAGCTGCGCGCGGCGTCGGGCGAACTGCGGAAGGAGCTGGAGATCTACGCCCAGAACCTCGCAGAGATGGACCAAGCTTTTGAGCGTTTGCGCTGCGTGCTGCTGACCCGCTGCGCGCAGGTCGCAGCACGGCGCGGTCATTTGGAAACGGTCCGTTTATGGGCCCACACCTGGCAACAAACCCAATGAACCGAGCCTCCCACTGCTGAAACATTTCTGACCGCACCCATGGCCTCCCCCACGACTCTTGACCCCTGCTGGAAGCACCGCCCCCTGCTGGTCTTCGCCTGCCACGAGGCGTGGGTGTACCAGATGCGCCTTCTCCACCGCCCCCTGGACATCGTGGTGGGATTGCGCGGGCGACCGGCCGGTTGGGACCACCACATGCGGCCGGTTCCGCCCCAGGCGCGGTTGATCCATCTCGAGGAGGCTCTGCGGAGCGCGGAACCCTACGGCTGCATCATCGCCCATAACCTGAGTGACCTTCTTGACGCCAAAAACATTCCTGGCCCGCGCTTGCTGGTTCTCCATGAAACCCTCGACGGGGCCGCTCTGGAGCAGCAGCTGCCGGTACCCGTGGACCGGTTTCGCGAAGCGGTGGCGAAGTTCCTAGCTCTGACAGCCACCCACGTGGTCGCCGTCTCCCGGCTCAAGGGCCGTTCCTGGGGATGGGAAGACGACCTCGTGCCTTTTTCGGCCGATGTGGCCGACTATGGCCCGTGGCGGGGAGAGACCGCGCGCGGGCTGCGCGTGGCCAACCACATTCTGCGGCGGCCGCGCATTCTGCGGTGGGAGTTTCACCGGCAGGCCTTTGGCGAACTGCCCGTCACGCTGGTAGGTCACAACCCGGGGATGGAGGGCGTGCAGCCGGCTGCCGGATGGGACCATCTAAAAGGGATCTTCAGCCAGCACCGCTTCTACATTCACACCGCTGATCCGCGTCTGGAAGATGGCTACAACATGGCTACCCTCGAGGCCATGGCGGCGGGCTTGCCGGTGCTGGGTAACTGCCATCCGACGTCTGCCGTGGAACACGGCGTGAGCGGCTTTGTTTCCGATGATCCGGCGGAGCTGCGCAGCTACGCGCTACGGCTGCTGGGGGACAGGGCGCTCGCCCAGCGCATGGGAGCGGCCGCCCGGGAAGCGGTTGCCCGGCACTTCTCGGGCGCGCGCTTTCAAAGCGATTTTAGCTGTTCCATCGAGAGGGCCCAGCGGCAGTGGCTTGCGAGCCCGCAGGGGGCGCCCCACTGTTTCTCCGCAGCCCCTTGCTAGCTAGATCCTATCCCCCAACTCAACATCGGCCGCACCCAGCGGCGGCCGAGGATTCTACCGAGGAACCGCCGTCTTCTGTGGAGGAGGCCTTTTGGCCCTGGATGTGCTTCTCCCGAGAGCGAGATTTCGCGGGCGTGTGATTGGCGGGCGGCTTTTCTTCTCGCAGGGTCCCCTCCCGTTAGAGCGGATTAAACACGGCAGCCCGAGCGCAGCGGCGCGCGGTGCGCGGATTAGGAGTTTCTAATTCCATTGATAAGTCCAGCCGGGGGCGCAGGCCTCCGAACAACGACCCTTCGGCGGACGCCGCCCGGCGTGCTCTTTCGCGGCATGGTGTATGACGGCAGCGGCTATGCCGATGAAACCCGCGGCATCGTATTCGGTCTGCATCGCGCCGGCGTTCCACTGCGCCTGGAGCCGCTGGGTGCGCAGCAGGACACCCTGGATCTGCTCACCCAAGCCGAGCTCGAGGAGCTGGAGCTGCTAAAGCACCAGAGTGTGGACGCGGCGCGCGGCGTCCTGTTTCAGCATGTTCCGGCGCACGATTTCAATCTCGCCCTGCACGGAGGGACGCGGGTCGGGCGCACCATGTTTGAGACCGACGCGATCCCCGACGGATGGTCCTTCTACTGCGAAGCGATGGATGAAGTGTGGGTGCCCAGCACGTTCAATCGCGACGTTTTTGCCTCCGCGGGTGTTTCGCCGCAGCGCTTACGCGTGCTTCCTTCCGGAGTGCACACCGCCCAGTTTCGTCCCGGACTGTCGCCCCTGCCGATCCCGTGCCGTCGCGGGTTCAACTTCCTCTCGGTGTTTGAATGGACGCACCGCAAGGGACCCGACGTGCTGCTGCGCGCCTACCTGCGCGAGTTCCGGCGGGACGAGGATGTGGCCTTGATCCTGAAAACCTACGCGCGCCCGGACGTGACCGCCAATCTGCTGCCGCGGATCGCCCACTTCGTCGAGCACGAAGTGGGGATGCGCATTGAAGATGCCCCCGCCCTGATCGTCTATGACCCGAGCTTTCTATCCACGGCGGACATTCCGCGGCTCTACGCCTCCGCGGACGCCTTCGTGCTGCCCTCCCGCGGCGAGGGCTACGGGCGTCCCTACATGGAAGCGCTGGCCTGTGAATGCCCGGTGATCGCCACGCGCTGGAGCGGGCAGACCGATTTCCTGCACGACGGGAACAGCGAACTGATCGATTGCGCGGTCGTGCCGGTGCCTTGGAACAGCGACGTCGAGCTTTTCGCGGGGCACCGCTGGGCTGAACCCAGCTTGGAGCACCTGCGCCAGCACATGCGGTATGTGTTCACGCACCCCGAACAGGCCCGCCGCAAGGCCGTTCTGGGCCGCCAGGAAATGGTGCAAAACTGGGACTGGGACCGTGTGATCGAGGATCACTGGGTTCCCGCGTTCGAGCGACTGCTGGGCTGACCGCAACACGCTGTGCCGGCGGGTGAAAGGAAAACCGATTGAGTATCTGCGTCATCGCGCCCCAGACCGGCCGCACCAAGTCGTGCGCCGAAACGAGCCCGCGCGTTTTGCTGGCGACCGACGCCGCTCAACTGGAGAGCGTTCCGGAAGCGGTGCGCCTCGCCGCGGATATGTTTTCGACCGAGGATCTGGGCGTGTGGCGCGGCGAGCCTTGGAAGGGCGCCGCCAACGCCGCTCTTGTTTGGATCGAAGGCGACCAGTTGCTGCGCGGCACGAGCGAGCAGCTGCGCGCGGTGTTTTTCTCCGCGCTGCCCGTTGCGACTTTTCTGCCCGTGCATCTGCCGTGTTTGGCGGAGGCCGATCTGATTGGTGTGCAGCCGCGGCTGCTGGCGGCGGGTGCGAGCAAAGATAGAATCACGCGCGCCCTGCGCGTGGCGGGCGCGACGGCACCCTCGGAGGCGGCGCGGCAGACCTGGAAGTCTTGCGCGCAGCCCTGGGCGGAATTGCACCTGGCCCTGCTAGGCGAGCGAGACCGGGACGGCGCCGCTGGTCCCTTGAAGGAATTGTGGCAGAAGCGCAAGCTTCCGCCGCTGTTTGCCAGCCTGGTTCTGCGCAATCTGATCGCGACCCTGCTGCGCCACAAGAAATGGGAAAAGGCCGAAGAGCTTCTGGCGCTCGGCCTGCGCGCCTATCCGGGATACGCCGAACTGCACTACCTGGGAGCGATCCTGTGGATGCGCCGCGGGAAATCCTCCCAGGCGGTGGCTCACTTGGAGACGGCCCTGCGGATGGGAAGCGGTGAATTTGTGGGCAGCGGGGGAGAGTCCTCCTACCGCTCTTCCTGGCTGCTGGGAACCATTTGCGAGCAAGTGGGGGAGCAGGATCGCGCGCTCTCCCATTTTCTGCCCGGCGTCTACCAGCGCCCGGCGTTTGTGCCTTCGGTAGCGGCGATTCTACGGCAGCGGATGTCCCGCTTTCGGGCCGAGCAGCTGCACCAACCCCTGTGCGAACTGGTGCGGCGCGAACCCGACTATCTGGCGGCGGTGTTTGACTTCTTTCTACTGCATGGTGTGCTGGCTCCGCCGCGGCGTCTGCTGCGGACGCTTCCTCTGGCCGCCGACGCGAGCGAGGCGCTGCGCACCCGCCTGGCCTCGGTCGAGCGACGTCTGCGCCCCGGTCCTCGGCAAGAGGGGGAGAAGCCCGGCGTGTCCCTGGAAGGATCCTTTCTGATTCTGTCCGGCCATGCCCGCATCAACCAGGCCTTGGGCTGCGCCCTGCTCGAGGGCGACGGGTTGGATGTAACCCTTGAGCCCACCGAATCGGGGTCGTCGGCCTCGCGGGTCCTGCCAGGGCGGGAACAGATCGCTCGCGGGTTGCGCCGCCATCCGGCCCGTTTGGACCTCACTATCCGCCATCAGTGGCCGCCCGATTTCCGGTCCCCGGAGTCCGGGCGGCTCGCGTGCATCGTTCCCTGGGAACACCGCGCCGTGCCGCGCGCCTGGGTGCGCGAGATCGAGGGTTCGGTGGACGAGCTGTGGGTGCCCTCGCGGTTCGTGGCGGACGCGTTTGTGCAAGGTGGGGTGAACCGGCAGCGCGTGCAGGTCATCCCCAACGGTTTTGCCCCGGAGCGGTTTCACCCGCGCGTCTCCCCGGCGCGCCCCGACGGGTGCCGCGGCTGCGTGTTTCTGTTCGTCGGCGGAACCATCCTCCGCAAGGGCGCCGATCTGCTGTTACAGGCCTATGCGGACGCCTTCTGCGAGGAGGACGATGTAACGCTGGTCTTCAAGGATACCGGGGCGGCGAGCTTCTACCGCCACAACACGCTGTTGCCGCGGGTGCAGAAAATGGCTGCCCGGCCCGGTACCGCCCCCATCGTGGTGCTGACCGAGGAGCTTGACGACCGTAGATTGGCCGCGCTCTACCGCGGCTGCGACGCGCTGGTGCTGCCCTATCGCGGCGAGGGATTTGGAATGCCCCTGATCGAGGCCATGGCGTGCGGCCGCCCGGTGGTGACCACGGCCGCCGGACCGGCCCTGGAATTCTGTTCGCCGGAATGCGCCTATCTCCTGCCGGCCACCGAAGTGCCAGTGACCGAACCACCGCCACCGTTTGGCGAGTTCACCGGAACTTGGACCTGGTTTGAGCCGGATCTAAACGCCCTGGCCGAGACGCTGCGCTGCATCTACGAAAATCGTGCGGAGGCCCTACGGCGGGGCCAGCGGGCTGCCGAACTGGTGGCGCGCAGCTACGCCTGGCCGCAGGTCACCCCGCTCTACCTCGACCGCATCGCACATCTGACGGCTGTGCCTGCCTCGACGCCTGCGGTTTCGGTTCTGGCGAGCATCGAGTCGTAACCCGGCACTCACTGGCGGAATTCTGACTTCCATTCGATGGTTGGGACAAGGCCCCGGTGCGCCGGGAGATTCCGGCAAGAACCTTCGGGTCGAGAAGCAAGGACTCAAGGACCATTGATGGTCCTGCCGTGGTGTTGGGACCACGGTTTCCCGGCGCGGGGAGAGGGCGCCCTTTAGCCGATCACTACGTCGGCCGGACGGGTCTCGGCCACCGGCGCCGAAAGGTGACCGCTCAGCCGCGCTAGGTCGGCGTCCACCATCAGGGCCACCATCTGTTTGAACGAAGTCTTGGGCTTCCAACCGAGTTCGCGCGCCGCCTTCGAGCAATCCCCGTGCAGGTGCTGGACTTCGGCAGGCCGCAGCAGCGCGGGATCGACTTCGACGTGGGCGCGGTAATCCAGGCCCACATGCGAGAAGGCCAGCTCCAGCAGGTCGCGCACCGAGCGCGTCACTCCGGTGGCGATTACGTAGTCCTGCGGTTTGGGTTGCTGCAGCATCAGCCACATGGCTTCGACATAGTCGCCGGCAAATCCCCAGTCCCGCCGAGCCTCCAGGTTGCCCATCTTCAGGCGGCGTTGCAAGCCCAGCTTGATGCGCGCGACCGCATGGCTCACCTTGCGGCTCACAAACTCCAGTCCGCGGCGCGGCGACTCATGATTGAACAGGATGCCGGAGCAGGCATAGAGGTCATAGCTCTCGCGGTAGTTCACCGTCAGCCAGTGGCCGTACAGCTTGGCCACCCCATACGGGCTGCGCGGGTAGAACTGCGTCTGCTCGTTCTGCTGGGGTTGGCGCACCATGCCGAACATCTCGCTCGAAGAGGCCTGGTAGAAGCGGATTTCAGGGTTGACCACCCGGATGGCTTCAAGCACCCTCGTCACACCCAAGGCTGTAAATTCTCCGGTGAGCACGGGCTGGTTCCAGGAAGTCGGCACGAAGGATTGCGAAGCCAGGTTGTAGACTTCGGTGGGCTGGCTCTGGCGGATGGCCGTGATCAGGGAGTTTTGGTCTAGCAGATCCCCCGGGAGCAGCTCAAGCTCGTCCTGGAAGTGCGCCAGGCGCTCGAAATAGATGGTGCTGTTGCGCCGCACCAGTCCGAAAACGCGGTAGCCTTTGGCCAGCAGAAACTCGGCCAGATAGGAGCCGTCCTGCCCGGTAATGCCGGTAACGAGCGCAGTTTTTTGCATGGCCGGATGCCATCCTCCTCGGTTGAGCCGCCGCCTGAGGCAAGCCGTTGGCTCTGGCCAGAGAAGAAGCACGCCCGCTTCCACACAGCCGTCGGAAATCCAGGCGGGCTGCGAGAAGGTAGCGGCTTGGCGGCACGGCCAAAGCGTGTAAACAGCACCGCGTCTCTGTCCTGCTAACCCTTTTAAAATAAATAGAAAAGGGGAGTCTCCCGCGTGGGGCCGGGGCGTCGCGCCGATGCTGTGAGCCATCCCCCCCGTTCCGGGCGCGGTGGGGTCGGCTTCGCCCATCAGTCGGGGAAGCGACCCACATATTAAGGCGGACTAATCTAGGCAGGGGTTAAGCCTCGGGTTTTGCAACAGCCTTTAGCTAGCTAGCTCGTGCCGGGCACCGCAGCGGGGAATTACTTCAAGTAGCTCAGCAGGTTCGGAAGGTTCAGGACCTGGCCGGTGGCGCTCAGGGCCGCCTGCAGATCAACCTGGTCTTGGGAATCCTGGGCCACGATGGCAGTCAAATTGGCACCGACCAGCTGGTTCTGCTGGGAGCTCAGATTGACCTGTTCCTGGTTGAGGAAATTCTGGGAGTTCTGCAGCTGACTGAGGGCGTTGCCATAGAAGACCTGTTGCGTATTCAACTGCGCGAAGGCCTGCTGCACCTCGGTGTTGGCGGCATCGAGGCCGTTGCCCGAGGTGAGCGCGTTGGCCAGATCGTTGAGGGCCCCCAGGATGCTGCCAGAAGGGTTGAGAAACAGTTGATCGCCGGGAAGATCGGTTTGCACCGACTGGCCTTCCCCGACCTGCACGCTGGTCACGCCGGAATTCCCGTTGTACTGAACGCCGCTGGCCGCGCTCGCATCCTGCACGAAGGGCGGGGCACTCACGTTGGTACCGGCGAACACATAGACGCCCTGGTAGGTGGTATTGGCTAGACCGAGCATCTGCTGCTGCAGCCCTTGTACTTGCTGGGCGAGCGCCTGGCGGTCGGCCGCCGACATCGTGCCGTTGGCTCCCTCGGCCCCTACGGTAATAGCGGTGGTCAAGAGTTGTTGGGCGTTATTCAAAGCCGAATCGGCCGCCTGCATCTTGCCCTGGACGTCGCTGATGTTGGTCAGGAATTGATCGTTCTCGCTGGTGAGCGCGTCGTTGCCGACGAGCGCCGCAGCCGCGGCGGGATTGTCGGAAAGATTGTTGACGCTTTTTCCCGTCGACATCTGCTCGATGGCGTTCTGCTGGTTCTGCTGGGCCTGCTCGATCGAGGTGAGCAGGTCCGGCAGGACGTTCGGGTTGAGACGCACGCTCATTAGCCGGTCACCGTGGAGGTCTGGCCCAGATTGATGGCCGTGGCCGTCAGGGAATTGATGACCCCCGCGACTTGCGCGGCGGCCTCATAGGCCTGCTGGTACTGAATCAGGTTGGCGGCCTCTTCGTTGATGTTCACCCCCGAGACGCTGCCGATCTGGTTCTGGATCTGCTGCGCCACGGCTTGCGAGCCGCTCATCTCCGACTGGGCCGTCGAGACGTCGTTGCCGATTTGAAAAACGAGATTGGAGTAAGCATTAAGCGGCGTCTGGCCGTTGACGATGGTTTGGTTCTGCAGGTTGAGCATGGCCGTGAGATTGGAATTGTCCCCCGTGCTGCCGTCCAGACTGGCGGCAATTTGTGCCGGATCGGTCAGCGCCACGCTCATTTGCAGGGCGGCCCCGGTTCCTCCGGCCGGCGGAGGCACAAAAAAGTTTCCGCCCGGTGCGCCGTTGAGGTCTGTACCGGCCTGGTTGACCGAGTTCACGGAGGTCTCCAGATTGGAAGCCAGTGAATCGAGCGATGAAAGGATCGAAGGGATGGAGGCGTCGCGCACCTGGATGTCCCCGCCGAGCGCTCCTCCGGTAATCGAGGAAGTGATATTTGTGCCTTGCGAGATCACCTGTTGAAATCCCGTGGTGGGATCGGCTTGCGTGGTCAGCTGGAAGCTCTGGTTTCCCACTACCAGGTTGGCCCCACCCGTGGTGGTCAGTGTGAGACTGCCGTTGCCGGCGGGAATCTCGGACACATCGATTAGACCCGAAAGCTGGTTGATCAACTGATCGCGCTGGTCGGCAAACGTCCCGGGGTTCTGCCCCGTGTTGTTGGCATTGCTGACTTCGCCGTTAAGCTGCGCGATCTGTGCTGTCAGCGAATTCACCTGGTCGACCGATTGGGTGACCGAGGCATCCGCGCTGCGCTGCTGGGAGATGAGGTTTGCGGCTGTGCTGCTGAAGGCTTGGGCCATGTTCTGAGCGGCGGTCAGCACGCCTTCCCGCAGGCTCGTGTCCGAGGGACTCGTCGAGAGCTGCTGCAGGCTGTTGAAGAAGCCGGTGATCGAACTTTGCAGGCCGTTCCCGCTGGTTTCGTTAAACAGCGTCTGCACCTGTTGCATGGAATTGAGATAGGAGCTGTATTTGCTCTGCTGCTGGGTCTCTTGATCCAGCTGCGTTTGTAGCAGGCTGCTGCTTTGGCTCACGATCTGTTCCACTTGCACGCCGTTGCCTACGAGCAAGCCCCCGTCGAGGGTGGGCGCAATCTCCGCCAGATCGACGGTCTGCCGCGAATAGCCGGGGGTGTTGGCATTGGCGATGTTGTTGCTCGTGACGCTCAGCGCCGTTTGGTCGGCGAGCATGGCCCCCACGGCAATATTGAGACTGGCTCCCAGGGTTCCCACAGGTTAGACCCTTTCCTCACAGAGAGTGCCGGTCGCCGGCGAAACCTGCGCCGCATAGGTGGGCGCGTGCGACTGGAAGAGATTGATGAGCACGTGCACCGTGCGGCGCGAGCGCCGCAGCATGGCCTGGTGATCGTTGTTGAGGCGCTTCAGCTGGTCCTGTGCGGCGGCCACGCGCCGCATGACTTCGCGGATCTTTTCCAAGGAAGCAGGGTCTGCGGGGGCCGCATTGCCGCCATCGGTCTGCGGCCAATGGATCTGGTCGGTGACCGGGGGCACGCCGGCGAGCTTGGCGCAGTGCATCTGCGCCTGTGTGATGTCGGCGTCGAGGGCCCTTATCTGCTGGCAGAATTGCTCTTGCTCCCGGATCCGCCGGCGCATGGCCTCTAGGTCCAGAGCGATGAAGTCGGCGCGCGACTCAGTCAACGCTTTGGACAGGGAATCAAGCAGCGCCAAACGCCGCTCAAGCAGTTCCCCATAGCGTTTGCTTTCGGCGTTCATGGTTGCCGCCCGTTCATCGCTTAGGCCAGTTCATCGAGTTGATGGGCTTCATCCTGTTCCGGTTCCGGGTCAAGAGGTGGAGGGGCCGCTGCCGGCTTTACCGGGACCTTGGGCTGGGGAGGCCGTTCCCGGCGGGATTCTGCCGCATTTCCGGCGCTGTCGCCCAACGGTTCGATCCGGGATGGCAAGAGATCCGCCATGACATCGTTCCACGCAAACGAGGATTATCCTTGGCTGCCGGCGAAAAGCTCGGCCATCATGGCGCTTGCGATCTGCTCGCTGCTAGGCTGGTAGGTGCCCTGCTGGACCTGCTGCTGCAGTGCCGCCACCAGGTCGGTGCGCACGTCGGGTGTCTGGGCCAGCTGCGCCGTCAGCTGCTGCACTTGGCTGAGAGTTCCAGACAGCTGCACGGTGTCGCCGGCATCGGTCGCCGAGGAATCGCCTGCAGCGGTTTCCGACGCAAGAACCTTAGTCTGTCCCGGAGGCTTTCCCACGCCATCGGCAGCGTTGCCCAGATACTGGAAACTTGGATCAATGCGCATCCTGCTCCTCTCTGCCAGCGCCGCGCGAAACCGCCCTTCACTTCTCTAAGTTCATCGGCCTGGAACCAGAAAACATTAATGCAAAATGTAACCCGTTTCTTTACTTTTCACTGACCGCAGCAACCTGCCCGTCAACAGCCGCTCCGGCGGGGTGGCTTCTTAGCGCTGGTTCCAGGTGCTTGAGGAGGAGCCGGCCAATGCCTAAGCCACCCGCCCGGCCCACCGCCCCAGACATGATTTCGATGCCCCAGTCATCGAGGGTACCGTGGGCCGGATCGGCGTCGGCTTCCGAGGTGCCGAAACTCTGCTTCATGCCCTTCCACATGGACGCAAGCAAGATGGATTCGAAGTCGCCTGCGGCCTTCTTGAGTTTTTCTTGGTCGGCTAAGCCCGGCGCCGGCGGGACGGTGGCTCCTGCGCCGGCTGCGGAAATCGTGCCAGCATCGGTGGGAAACATTACAGCACCTCCAGATCGGCTTCAAGAGCCCCGGCAGCCTTGATGGCCTGCAGGATGGAGACGATGTCGCGCGCCCCGGCTCCCAGGGTTTGCAGGCCGCGCACGAGCTCTTCCACTGTGGCTCCTTCCTTGAGCTGAATCAGCTGCGCGGGAGTCTCGGAGGCCTGTACCTGCGTCTGCGGCACGACCTCGGTCTGCCCCACGCTTGCAAAAGCCGATGGCTGGGAGACCTGGAACTGGGTGGCAATCTGGATCGCCAGGTTGCCGTGCAGAATAGAGCAGGCGCTCAGAGTGACGCTGCTGCCCATCACGACCGTTCCGGTGCGCTCGTTCACGACGACTTTGGCAGCCGGATGCACGCTGATCGGCAGGGTGCCGATGCGGGCCATAAACTCGGGGATGGCTCCCACTGTGGCGGTGAGGCCGATGACGTCCACGCGGCGGCTGTCGACGGCACGGGCCACCTGCTTGCCCATCTCCTTATTGATGGCCGCAGCCACGTCACGCGCGGCCGAAAAGTCAGGATCGCGCAGCAGCAGCGACAGTTTGGTCATGCTGGCCAGATCGACCGCCGTATCGCGCTCGACGATGCCGCCTTCTGGCACGCGCCCCACGGTGAGATGGTTGACGGTTTTGGTGTTGCCGTTGGCCCCGGCGCTGTAGCCGCCCAG
>Ga0187863_10002298_pt1 | contig 14684 bp, 13 predicted proteins | sample June2016WEW_11_1_FD_132975 | JGI IMG/M metagenome (GOLD analysis project Ga0187863, IMG submission 132975) | Peatland microbial communities from SPRUCE experiment site at the Marcell Experimental Forest, Minnesota, USA - June2016WEW_11_10 | ecosystem: Environmental > Terrestrial > Soil >... | reverse complement strand
GCGGCTAAGCTGATGCAAGAGCCCTTGGTCAGTCCACCGGGCAAGAAAGCAGGCTTAGGCGAGGCGAGCGCAGCTGGTGCGCCCAAGCCAGTCCGCGAGAAGGGGAGCGATGGCGGCGCAAACTGATCCGAACGTGACGCCACCTGCTGCTAATTTGGCGTCCGCCGCCGACAAGGATCCGGGCGGGCGGATGTCTTTTTTTGAACACCTGGTGGAACTACGAACGCGGCTGATTCACTCCGCGATTGCCATCGTGATTTGCACGGGAATCGGGCTGCTGCTATCGAAGCATTTCATTACGTTCATCGTGCAGCCGATGCACCTGGCGCTGCGTTCAGCGGGTCTGGCTGACAATCTTTACTACACGAGTCCCGCGGGGTACGTCAGCCTGGTAATTAATCTGGGGCTGTATCTGGGCATTGCCATCGCGATGCCTTACGTTCTCTATCAAGTATGGCTGTTTGTAGCGCCGGGACTTTTCAAGCACGAGCGCAACGCGGTGGCAGGATTCATCGTTTCTTCGATGTTTCTCTTTCTGTGCGGGCTGGCGTTTGCCTATTTCATCATGCTGCCGACGACGCTGAAATTCCTGATTGGTTTTGCCAATGAAGGACCGATCAAGCCGCTGATCAGCATCAATGAATATTTTGATTTAACCTTGATGATTCTCCTCGGTTTGGGGTTGGTGTTCGAGCTGCCCGTGCTCATTTTTATTCTTTCGCTGTTCGGAATCGTGACGCCGAAATTTTTGCTGAAGAATTTCAGATATGCGATGGTGATCATCACGGTTGCCGCGGCGATCATAACGCCCACGCCGGATGCCACCACGATGCTGGTGTTCATGGCGCCGATGATCTTGCTGTATTTTCTCGGCGTGTTTGTTTCCTACGTGGTGTTGAGGCGGAAGCAAGCTGCGGACGTAGCCACCGGGGAGGCGCACTAGATGCCGAATACATGCCGCAGGTTCGTGTTCGCTGGTGTGCTGATCGCGGCGATCGGTGTTGCCGCGTGCAGCCACGATGGCTCGCGCTCGGAGGGGTCGGCAAGCGCTGCGGCCGCGTCGCAGCCACCCGCAAGCCAAAATAGCGCGGCGGCGGCAAAACCCGCTGAATCAGCGCCGCCGGCCTCGCAAACGGGAGGCTTCGATGGCGCGAAAGCGTACGATCAAGTGGCCAAGATCGTGAGCTTCGGGCCGCGCCCGCCGGGGTCGGAAGGCATTCATCACGTGCAGGATTACATTCGCGGGCAACTGCAAAGCTTTGGGTGCACCGTGGATGAAGACGATTTTCACGCGTCCACGCCGGCCGGATCCATAGCGATGAAGAACATCATTGCGAAAACACCCGGAACAGGGCAGGGAATTATTCTGCTGCTCACGCATTACGATTCGCTGGGCAGCGTGCCGAATTTTGTGGGCGCGGAGGATAGCGCGTCGTCCACGGGAGTGATGCTTGAGATGGCACGCCTGCTCTGCGGCAAGAAACAGGCCAATGCCGTGTGGATCGCCTTTCTGGATGGCGAGGAAGCGATTATCGATTGGGACAAAGACAACGACCACACCTATGGGAGCCGTGAGCTGTCGGCGAGCCTGGCAGTATCGGGAGATTTGAAGCGAGTGAAAGCCGCGATTCTTGCCGACATGATCGGCCAATACGGCCTGGAAATCCCGCGCGAATCGAATTCAACGAGGTGGCTTGTCGATCTGATTTGGAAGACGGCGGCACGTCTGGGTTACCAGGATATTTTCGTGTCGCGCGAAGCGGGCTATTCGGACGATCACGAGCCGTTTCTGGCGCGCGGGGTGCCGACGGTGGACCTCATCGACTTTGACGGCTATCAGCAGCCGAAGTACTGGCACACGGCGGAGGATACGCTCGATAAAGTAAGCCCGCGGAGCATCGCGATCGTGGGCCACGTGATTCTGGAATCCGTAGCTGAGCTGCAGAAAAAATTTCACTAACGGCTATTTCCGAGAGTACAGTTGCGGCCCGTTAAGGCGACTAGGCCGCTCGCGGTGCCAGTTTTTATTTCAAATGCCGACCATCCGCATTCCATCCTCTCACGGCGCATATCGCGTGTATTGTTCGCGCGGCGCCTTGGCGCGTGCAGAATCCGCGATCGAGGGACTGGGCGATTCGACCGGCATCTTCGTGCTCTCGTCACCAAAGGTGTGGAGACATTGGGGGCGGACGCTTGCGAAGCGCGTTCGCGGAGTACGCCCGAACCGGACGTTTCTCTTCGATGACACCGAATCGGCGAAAAATCTTGCAACAGTGGAATTGCTGTGTCGGGCGCTGAGCCAGGCTGGAGCGGACCGGCACGCCGTGATCATCGCGGTCGGCGGCGGCGTAGTGGGCGATGTGGCGGGTTTCACGGCGGCGAGCTATCTGCGCGGCGTGAGGCTGGTGCAAGTTCCCACCACGCTGGTCGCGCAAGTGGACAGCTCGGTGGGTGGCAAGACCGGCGTGAACCTGCCCGAAGGCAAAAATTTGGTGGGCGCGTTCTATTCGCCTCGCGCTGTGATCGCCGATTTCGAGACGCTGGCAACGCTGCCGCATCGAGAATATCGATCGGGCCTGTACGAAATAATTAAATACGGCGCGATTGCGGATGCGGAGCTTTTCAGGTTCCTCGAGCGGCGCATGCTGGCGCTGTTGCGGCGCGACCTAGCCGCACTGGCATGGGTGATTCCGCGGTGTATACGCATTAAGGCACGCATCGTAGCGCAGGACGAGCGCGAAAGCGGGCTCCGTGAAATACTGAATTTCGGGCACACGTTTGGCCACGCGCTGGAAGCTGTCACCGGTTACCGGCGTTTTCTGCACGGTGAAGCGATCGGCTGGGGGCTATACGCCGCTACGCTGCTGGGGCTGGCAACGACGCGCATCCCGGAATCGGAAGCGACGCGTATGATCCGGCTGGTGGCAAGCGTGGGGCCTTTGCCGCGTTTGGGCGCGATTCGAGCGGCGCAATTACGCCGCATTCTCGCGGGCGATAAAAAGGCGCGGGGCGGACGCGTGCGCTGGGTGCTTCCGCGGCGCATTGGAAAAGTACAGCGCGGTGTGGAGCTTCCGTGGAAGCTGATCGCGCGGACGATTTCGGAATTGGCGGAAATAGACGCGAAGGCCAGAGGTTAACAGCCGCATGCCGATAATGACCACTCCGATATTTCCGCCGCAAGCGCCGGGTTCGCGTCCCAAAGGCGCTCGCAGCGAACGCGAAGCTTCGGCGCACGTCAAGAAAATGTTCAGCCGGATTGCGCCGCGGTACGATTTCCTAAACCATTTGCTTTCGTTGTCGGTCGATCGCATTTGGCGACGCCGAGCGGCAAGCAAGTTCCAGCGAGTTCTTCGCCGCACAAACGCCCGCATTCTGGATCTGTGTTGCGGCACTGGGGATCTAACGTTCGCAATGGAGCGCGTGCGGATGAAGGCCTTGCGCGACCGCGGAGCGTATCGGATCCCGATGGTCGGCAGCGATTTCGCGCAACCCATGCTCGACCGCGCGCGAGAAAAGGGGCGCCGGCATCATCGAGCGGCGGTCTTCGTCGCGTCAGACGCTTTACGCCTGCCGTTTCCAGACGCTTGCTTTGATCTGGTGACCACGGCGTTCGGTTTTCGCAATCTTGCAAATTATGAGAACGGGCTGCGTGAAATCGCGCGGGTGCTGAAACCGGAAGGGCAGGTGGGCATTCTGGAATTCTCCGAACCTAAGGGCGGACCCATGGCGCGCCTCTTTCGGCTCTATTTCCGCCATGTACTCCCCAACGTCGGCGGAATAATTTCAGGCAGCAAAGACGCGTACCGGTATTTGCCCACGTCGGTTGCCAAATTTCCCAGCCGCACTGAGCTGGCTACGATGATGAAAAACGTGGGATTCATCGACGTGCGGATTTATTCCTGGAACTTCGGCTGCGTAGTTTTGCATTCGGCCCGCATGCCGGAGCAGGCTTCCGAGAACGGGGAAAATAATTAAGTCGATGCTGATTTCCGGCGGAGGGCTGTATTTTTCTTTGAAACTCCTGGCTGTGGCGGGAACTAGTTTTCGAGGCCCAATGCGCGGATTTTGTGCAGAAGGGTCTTGTAGGAGACTCCCAGCTTTTCGGCCGCGCGCGTTTTATTCCACTTCGATTCCCGCAAGGCGTTCTGAATCTTGAAGCGCTCCACGTGAGCGACGGCGCGCTGAGAAACATCTTCGAGCGGACCTTCCCATTGAAATTTCTCGTCAAGCATTCCGTCCGGAAGCTGCTCGGCGGATGGCTTGGCGGCGGGCAACTGAAGGGCGCTGGCGTCGATTTCGGGGCCGTTCGCCAGGATCGCCGCGCGCTCGATTGCGTTCTGCAGCTCGCGGACATTTCCCGGCCAGGCATAGGTCACCAAGCGCGCGCGTGTTTCCTCCGAGAATTTCAAGGCCGGCTTGCGAAACTCGCGCCGGAACCGTTCCAGAAAATGTTCGGCCAGAAGAAAAACGTCGTCGCCGCGGTCGCGCAGGGGCGGAATGGTAATGGGCACAGCCGATATTCTGAAGTAGAGGTCTTCGCGGAAAGTTTTTTCGGCTATGGCGGCATGCAAGTCTTTGTTCGTGGCGGTCAAGATGCGCACGTTGACTTCGATTTCCTGCGTTCCACCGACGCGCTCGAAACGTTTTTCTTCGAGCACGCGCAAGAGCTTGCTTTGAATAGCGAGGGGAAGCTCGCCGATTTCATCGAGGAACAGCGTTCCGCGATGGGCAAGCTCGAGCTTGCCAATTTTTCGCGCGCCTGCACCCGTGTAGGCTCCGCGCTCGTGGCCGAATAATTCGTTTTCCACCAGGCCTTCGGGAATCGCGGCGCAATTCAGAGCCACGAAGGGATGATTGGCGCGCGGGCTCAAGTGATGCACCGCGCGGGCGAAAAGTTCCTTTCCGGTTCCGCTTTCTCCGAGCAGCAGGACGGTGGAATCCGTCGCAGCTACACGTTGCGTCATTTGGCTCGCATCTTTCATGGAAGGATGTTCCCCCACGATGCGAGGGAAACCGTAGCGCAGGGCATATTCTTCGCGCAGCAGAAGGTTTTCGCGCAACAGCTCTTGTTGGCGCGCTGCTCTCTCCAGGAGCAACTTCAGATGATCGAGGTCCACGGGCTTCTGAATGAAATCGAACGCGCCGTCTTTCATGGCGGTGACGGCCTCTTCCACCGAGCCGTAGGCGGTCATCAGGATTACGGGAAGAGTGGGTTCCACGCGCCGCGATTCACGGAGTACGTCCAGTCCGGAATTTCCAGGCAGTTTCAAATCGGAGAGAATCAGCAGGTAACGGCGGCTTCGAATTTTGTCGATTGCGGTATTTCCGTCGGGAGCTTCTTCCACCGTGTAGCCGTTGCGTTCGAGGGCCTTGCGCAACATTGCCCGCAACTCGGCTTTGTCTTCAACAAGGAGGACAGGTTCCATCGGCAAAAGGTGCTAACGCGCCCAGCCGGAATCGCCGCCTGCTTTGCGCAAATCATCCTCGGCATCGGAGATGGCCTGCTTGTCAGCTTCAATCTTTTGTTTTTTGGCGTCGATGTCGCTGGTTTTCTTGTTGATGTCTTCGCGCGTCAAATCCTGCTGCATGGCTTTTACGGGATTTGAGTAATACTGCACGTCCAGCACGCCTAGCTCGCGCTGCATTACGTCCAGTTCCTGCTCATCCTGCTCGAGCTTGTGATGCAGTGTGGCAAATTTGGCGCGCCAGGTTTTCTCATCATTCGCGGGAGCTGCGTTTGCCGCAGGCGCGTTGGCGTCGGCGGCTGCTCCATTTTCTCCAGGCGCAGCAGCTTCACCGACCGAGGAAATGCCGCCCACGTCCGGAAGATTCTCGTTGGTGAAGACTTTTGCGGGCTTGGACTGATCTTTCTTCTCCTCGCGCGTGCGGCGCGCTGCTGCCACCAAGGAGTCTTTTTGCGCCGGAGCTGTTTGCGGTGTTTGCGCAGCGGGCTGCGCGGCCGCGGGTGCCTGCGCGGAGCTTGGCTGCTGGCTCGGCTGAGATTGATTCTGTTGGTAAGCGAATCCGCTCGTTGGGACTAAAAGCAGCGCTACGGCCGCAAGGCGAAAGCTAAGATGTTTCCGCATGGTTATGGCCTCCTGAGAGGCATTCCCGCCCTGAATATGCCTGTTACAAGTTTAGATGCGTGCCGCCCGGGAGGCAATCGGGGATGGTGTAGGCTCCTGCCGCAAAGGTAACCATAGCAGGAACTCGGCTCCGCCGTCCGGGCGGTTGCGCGCTTCAATGCTGCCGGCGTGCTGCAGCGCTACTTTCTGAACGACGGCGAGGCCTAGGCCGGTGCCTTCGGACTTTGTGGTGTAGAAGGGCAGGAAAATCTTAGGCAAGTCATTCGGCGGTATTCCGGGACCGTTGTCCGCGACGCAGATCCGCTGCCATTTTCGGCCACCAAGATCTTCAATTGTGCCCAAAATCGTGACGCGCGGAGAATTTGTGGACTCTTTTGCCGCTTGCGCGCCGTTTCGCGCCAGGTTCAGCAAGGCTTGGCGAATCAACGCTTCGTCGCCGGGCAAATCCTGAAAAGTTCCTTCGAACTGCAAGGTGCATTCCGGGATCGTTTCGTGGAGTTCTTCGGCAACTTTTTGCACCAGCATTTGCATGGGCACGATTTCGTAGCAAATTTCGAGCGGTTTGGCGAAGCGCAGAAACTCCGTGACCACGTGGGTCAGGGCGCGGGTCTGGTCCAGAATGCGCTCGGCCGATTCCCGCGTCTCGCCGGGTTTTGCTTCGCTGCGAATCATCTGCGCGTAGCCTGAAATCGTAGCCAGCGAATTTTTGAATTCATGCGCGATGCCGGCGGACATTTCTCCCAGCGCGGCCAGATTTTCTTTCCAGCGCATTTGTTTCTGGAGCTCGTTAAGCTCGGTCAAATCGCTCATCAGGCAAAGCGCGCCGCTCACTTTCATGTCCGGGAGGGGCGGAACGGAGGAGTCCGCGTTAGCGCGCGTGGCATTTCTTACCGTGCGGTAGATGGGAGAGATGGTCACACCCAGGCGGCGGACTTCACCATCGGTGGTCATGTGCTCTACTTCGCCGCGCTGAAAAGTTTTGGCGTCGCGCAAACAGGCCGTAAGCATTTTGGAGAGATCTGAATCTCCGCCGAGTATTTCCTGGTACGAGCGGTAGCGCAGAGTCCGGATGCCGAGCGCTTCTTCGGCCGCGGGATTGGTGGAGCTGATGGCTCCGGTGGCATTTACCAGCAACAGGCCGGTGGGCATATTGCGGGTGACCTCTTCCGTCAGACGCTCGGATTCCTGCGCGCGCTCTTGCGCCAGCAAATGCAAGCGGGCGAGCTCCTTTTCCTGCGCTCGCAATTTTTCAATCACACCTTGCATGGACGCAGCCATGAATGCGGAAGCATTGTCGGTGTCGGGATTCGGGCTGGCCCAATCGCCTTTGAGAACGCGCGAGTCATCGTGCAGCATTTTGCGCATCACGTAGAAGAGCGCTACGACGCCGAGCAGAAGTACCACGAGCAGCGCCGCGGCGTACCCCAAGCTGAACGGCAGAGGGCCGGCTGGACGCTTGGGAATGAGCGCGAGTATCAGGGAAGTATTCATTTTCATCGCACCGTCAGCAGCGATTGATACCAGTTTACGACCGGCGTGCCGAAAAACACTACCAGCAATGCGGCCATTCCAAGAAATGTTCCAAACGGCAACTCGTAGTCGGCTTCCTTGCGCCGCGCTACGATCACGGCTACGCCCAACACGCTGCCCAGTAAAGAACCCGCGAGGATAGTAAGCAGGGTGCGCTTCGTTCCCAGGAAGGCTCCGGCCATCAACATCATTTTGACGTCGCCGAGGCCCATGCCTTCTCGCCCGCGCAACCGAAAGTAGGCTTCCGACACGAGCCAAAGCAGAGCGCTTCCAAAAGCTGCGCCAAAAATTGCGTCGGCGAAAGAGAGCACCGGAGCCGGGGGAGGGAACTCGAAAATGTGATTCGCGATCCAGAGTGCGGTGCCGTCGGCCGGCTTGGTGAAAAAGCTAAGCGCGAGCCCGAGCGCGAGGCCGGTGTAATTCACCAGATCAGGGAGCAGGCGTTCGCGGAGGTCGGTGAAAACGAGAACGATCATGATGGCGGAAAACACGGCCCATTTAAGAGCGTCGACTGTTAAACCGAACGCGAGATAGCAGGCCAAAAAAAGAATGCCGGTGAGCAGCTCAACCAGCGGATACAGGGGCGAAATGGGCGTCTTGCACGCACGGCATTTTCCGCCTAAGACCAGATAGCTGAGGACGGGAATGTTGTCGTACGGGCGAATGGGCGCCGCGCATTTCGGGCAAGCGGACGCGGGCATCACAATGGATTTTCCGCCGGGGATGCGCAGGATGCAGACGTTCAGGAAGCTGCCTATGATCAGGCCGAATAGGAAGACGAAAATAGCGATGAAGAGTTCAGGGGGCACCTCTCGAATTTGCCATATCCTGCGCGGGCTCTCAAGCCGCGCCATTTGCATCGTGCCCGACTGCTAACATTTTCTCCATCGAATAGCTTCAGTAAAGGCATCCGAATCGAATCAGCCGTGTCGAGGCCATTTGATTGGCTCGCGGCTGTACGATATATTCGATGGTTTCCATACCATGGCTTGGCTCGAACAGAAGATACGGCGGTACGAACACATGCGCTGGGCGCAGGAACCCAACCGGCGCACGCTTCCGTTTGCGTGGGGCTTGGAGCACATCGGCGGGGACCCGAAAGAAGCGGACCCGCGCGGTTTCCTGGAGCGGTTCGTCGAGCACACACTCGAGCACAGTGACGAATGGTATGCCGTCACGCCGGCGGACGACTATTTGCTGGCCGACGATGTTCTCACGTTCACCAGCGCGCTCGAGTCTCCCTGGCCGGGAAACAATCGCGTGCACGCGCAAGTTTTTCGCGCGCGGCATACGGGGCCGGCGGTCGTCGTGCTGGCGCAATGGAACGCGCGTTGGGAGGAGCAGCAGGATGTTTGCCGCTGGCTCAATCGGCTGGGAATCACCGCGGTGAAGATGAGCCTGCCGTATCACGACCGCCGCGCGATTCCAGACCATCCTCGCGGCGATCATCTCGTAGGTCCGAATATTGGGCTCACGCTACAGGCGAACCGCCAGGCGGTGCTGGATGTCCGGCGCACTCTTCGCTGGCTGGAAAGCCAAGGTTACGACCACCTGGGCATTCTCGGCACGAGTATTGGTTCTTCCATCGGGTTCGTCACCATGTGCCACGAACCTTTGCTGCGCGCGGGCGCATTCTTGCACGTGGCGACTTACTGCGGCGATGTGGTTGCCAGCGGCTTGACCACGATGAATGTGTGGGAATCGCTGAGCACCAAAGTTTCGCATGATGACATCAGGCGCTACTGGTCGCCTATCAGTCCATATCCTTACATTTCACGGCTGGTCGGAACCAACAAGAAGATTCTCGCCATTACCGGACGATACGACCCGACATTCTGGCCGGAATATACCGAGTCGTTCTTCCACGCGGCGCGGCGCGAGAAACTGCAAGTGGAGAACTTGTCGCTGCCGTGCGGGCATTACTCGATGGGAGTAACGCCATTCAAGTACGCGGCGGGCTATCGCTTCGGGACATTTTTGTTCGAAGCTTTGGCGTGACCGGAGATATTTCTTAGCGCAGGATGGCGCTGAATGACCCTTTGCCGATGAGGCTTGCGACAGCTTCAATGTCGGGGGAAAGCGAGCGATCCACTTTCACTTCCGCAGAGACTTTTCTTACGATGTCGTGAGCTTTTTGTGCGTCCGCTCCGGTGCGAAGCGGCGCCAGGAGATCGATTCCCTGGCAAGCACTTAGCAATTCGATAGCAAAGACATTCCGCAGATTTGCCATCATCGGTTCGATTCGGCGCGCGGCAGCCATTCCCATGGAAACGTAATCCTCCTGATTCGCGGATGTGGGAATTGAATCCACGGAATGAGGAGCAGCCTGCGTTTTCATCTCGCCGGCGAGCGCGGCTGCAGCTACCTGCAAAATCATGAATCCGGAGTTGAGTCCGGCGTCACGCACGAGAAACGCAGGCAACTGGCTGGTCTGAGGGTTGGTCATCTGTTCGACGCGGCGCTCGGAAATTCCCGCGAGCGTTGCGAGCGCAACCGCAAGCTGGTCCGCAGCCATCGCCAGCGGCTGGCCGTGAAAATTTCCACCGCTGATTATTTCGCCGGCGCCCGTGGCCGCGTCCGGGGTGGCAAACACGAGGGGATTATCCGTCGCGCTGTTTAATTCCACGGTGATGGTGGCGCGCACTTGCGACAGCGCGTCGCGCGCGGCTCCATGAACCTGCGGAGTGCAGCGGAGGCTGTAAGGATCTTGCACGCGGGGATCCTTTTCGGGAGCGCGGTGGGATTCGCGGATCTGGCTGCCGCGATTCAAGCGGCGCAGATTGCGTGCGGAGGCCGCGTGTCCCGGATACGGCCGGACCTGCGCGATTCGTTCGTCGAATGCCGCGGGGCTTCCGCGCAATGCGTCTAACGAGAGTGCCGCGGCAACATCCGCGGTGTCGGCTGCGATTTCCGCGGCGCGCAATCCGAGCGCGAGCAAGGCGAGCATTCCTTGCGTGCCATTCAGGAGCGCGAGCCCTTCTTTTGCTTCAAGGGCGAGCGGAGCAATTCCGGCACTTTTCATTGCTTGAGCGCCCGCGACTCTTCGGCCTTGCAAAACGGCTTCGCCTTCGCCTATGGCCACTTGCGCGAGATGCGCGAGGGGCGCGAGGTCGCCTGAAGCGCCCACGGAGCCCTGCGACGGGATCACAGGATGGACGCCGTTGTTCAACATGGCGCAAAGAGTTTCCGCGAGGACCGGGCGCACGCCGGAAAAACCTTTGGCGATGGCGTTGGCGCGCAGCGCAAGCATCGCGCGTGTTTCGTGCTCGCTCAAAGGCGCGCCGACTCCGCAAGCGTGACTGCGAACCAGATTCACCTGCAACGCGCGAATCTGCTCGCGCGAAATTCGCACCGACGCCATTTTCCCGAAGCCGGTGTTGACGCCGTACACGGCTGCGTCCGATTCAATCAGGCGTTCGACCACGGCGCGGGAGCGATTCATGCGTTCACGCGCCTGCGGAGATAGTTCCACTTGCGCGCCTTCGAGCACGACGCTGTACAGTTGCTCCAGCGTGAAGTTGTCGCCGTCAATTTGGATTGGTTTCATCGGCTGTGCGCTGGGAAAAACTTTCGATATTTTTCGGGCAACGATTTTGGTTTTCCGAGGCGATCGCAAAAAACATGCAGAGTGTCTCCAATTGCGATCAGCTCACCGGATGCCTGGTTTACAACCTCATATCCAAAGCGAATCGTGCGCTTCTGCGACTGGGTAACGCTGGTCCGAATCACCAGGACATCATCGAATCGCGCCGGGCGCTTGTAGCGACAGTGCGCGTCGGCGACGACGATGAAACTATCATCTTCGGCTTCCATGCGCTTGTACTCGAAGCCGAGGTGGCGGCAAAGTTCGACGCGGCCCACTTCGAACCAGGTGAAATAATTTCCGTGATAGACGACTCCCATCTGGTCGGTTTCCGCGTAGCGCACGCGAATGGTTGTTTCAGCGTATTCATGCATCGGCGGAAAAGTGTATCAGAGTGCCGGAGAGAGCGTGAGCATCGGCTGCGCTAGCGCCCGGTCCATTTGGGCGGGCGCTTTTCAAGGAAAGACGCCAGGCCTTCGCGAAAGTCATCCGTTGCGCGAATCTGCGCGTTTTCTTGCGTGGCCAGCTCAAGCTCGCGGCGCAATTGTTCTTCGTCGTAACGCAGAAGCAAACGCTTGGTCAGTGCCAGGCTTGTAGGACTGGCCTCCAAAAGCGTGCTGGCAACTTCGCGCGCGCGCTTCATAAGACCGTCCGGAGGCGTGATCTCGGTAACCAGTCCGAGGCGGAACGCTTCCGCGGCATCAATGATGCGGCCGCTCAGTAAGAGGTCCCGCGCGCGCTTCTCGCCGACTTGCCGACGAAGCATCACGGAAACCAACGCGGGAATAAATCCGATACGCACTTCCGTGTAACCGAATTTGGCTTCGGGAACGGCCAAAGTAAAATCCGAGAGCGTCGCCAGCCCGCTGCCGCCGGCAATCGCCGCGCCATTTACGGCGGTGATCAGGGGCTTGGGAAAACTGTAAACGAGGTGAAACATTTTCGCCATGCGGCGCGAGTCCGCCAGATTTTGCTCGGGCGTCTGTTTGGCGAGCGCCTGTAAGGTTTCGAGGTCCATCCCGGAACAAAAGGCTTTTCCGGCACCGGTGAGAATCACAACGCGGATGGATTTATCCGCTTCCGCTGCGCCGAGCGCGGCGAAGAGGTCGTCAATCATGGGCGTAGAAATTGCGTTGCGCTTTTCCGGGCGATTCAGAGTCAGCGTCGCGACTTCGGCGTCGCGCTCGATTTTTAGTGTGCTGTATTCCAAGATGGCCTCAGTTTTAGTTCACTGTCGTAGAGGTTATGGGGGGAACGGTTTTCTGCACATGGACATACTTTTCGCGCAGCTCTTCGGTCATGGCGCAGGCGATAGCGAGCGATTTGGTATCAATTCCGGTGGAAACGCCGCGCGCGGCTAAAGTGGTCAAGATAGCTTCCGTGGGAATGTTGCCGACCAGTTCATCTCCGGCGAAAGGACAACCGCCCAGTCCGGTCAACGCTCCGTCGAACCGCCGGCATCCCGCTTCGTAAGCTGCGAGAACTTTTTCCGGCGCGTGTTCGGGACGGCTATGCAAGTGCACGCCGATTTCAACTCCGGCCACCGAATTCTTCACCGCGCTATACAGACGCGCCACGTCTTCCGGGGACGCTGTTCCCACAGTGTCCGCGAGCGACACTGTGCGCACTCCCACATTCTTCAGCCACACGAGAGTTTCTTCGATTATTTCCGCGCCCCAGGGCTCGTCGTAAGGATTTCCGAAGGCCATCGAAATATAAATCACGAGGTTTTTTCCCGCAGCTTTCGTGTCGCGCTGCAATCTATCCACCAACTCGCGAGCTTCCGCGCGCGACATATTGGCATTGGCGCGGCGAAAGTACGCCGAGACGGAATAGGGATAGCCGATCGTGGTCAAGCCGGGCGTGGCAAGGGCGCGCTCGAGTCCCTGGGCGTTCACCACGATACCGATAAGTTCCGGAGCTTTTCCCGGACCGGCTTTCACTTCGCTTAACTGCTGCATCACGGCTTCGCTGTCCGCCATTTGCGGCACGTGCTTGGGCGAAACGAAACTTACGGCGTCAATGTGGCAGAAGCCGAGTTTGAGCAAACGGGTCAGGTACTGTACTTTTTCCGCCGTGGGGATCACCTGGCGCAAACCTTGCCAGGCGTCTCGCGGGCATTCAACAATGGTGACTTCATTTGCCATAGGTTAGTACCAAGGGCTCCGATAGATATGAGTTGCGTACCACAAAGCTGAGATTCCACACACAATCAAGAGTGCCATTAAAAAAATAAAAATTCGAGAGATCTCGCGTTGCGAACCGTTAATGATTGTAAGAACCACAGCGACTATAAGGCCCAAATAAGCAATATATTGCGACACCTGATACATGAACCACATCCCGGAATGAGAGCCGGCGCCGCCCTGCGAAATCACATACGAACTTGCCCATGCAAAAAAACAGGGAGAGACAAGCAGCGCGGTGAATAGTAGCGTTGGGACACCGCCGCGCCTCGGTCCTGCAGTCTCTTCGTCCATTTAAGTCTGCAATACGCCTGTTTTAAACTCCGCGACGTGCGGATTCAATGCTGCCGATTCCAGAGCTTCGATCAACGCCTCGCGTGTGTGCGCGGGATCGATAATGGCATCGACCCAGAGGCGCGCAGCGGCGTAGCGCGGGTCGGTTTGGTGCTCGTAGGTCGCGCGCGTGGATTCGTAAAGCTCCTTTTTCTCCGCTTCGCTGAGCTTTTTCCCCTGGCGCTCGAGTTGCTTGATTTTAATCTCGACGAGCGTGCCGGCAGCGGCGTCGCCGCCCATTACGGCATAGCGGGCCGTCGGCCAGGCGAAAATAAATCTGGGATCGTAGGCTTTGCCGCACATGGCGTAGTGGCCCGCGCCAAAACTGCCGCCGCAGATCACGGCAATCTTCGGCACCACACTGTTGGCCACCGCATTTACCATTTTCGCGCCCGCGCGAATGATTCCGCTCCACTCCGCTTCTTTACCGACCATGAATCCGTTCACGTCGTGCAGAAAAATCAGCGGCACGAGATTCTGATTGCAGTCGAGAATGAATCGCGCAGCTTTGTCCGCCGATTCGGTGTAGATCACGCCGCCGAACTCGATGCGCTTATCTCCGGTGCCGGGTGCGGCGACGGTAACGGACTTTTTCTGATTGGCCACAATTCCAACGGCCCAGCCGCCAATGCGCGCGTAGCCGCACAGCAAAGTCTGCCCGTATTCGGCGCGGTACTCTTCGAATTCGCTCTGGTCCACGATGCGCTCAATGATTTCGTGCATGTCGTACTGCTGCGCCGGATTCGAAGAGAAAATTCCGTAAATTTCCTCGGCCGGATGTGCGGGTGGCGCAGCCGGTTTGTGATCAAAGGGCGCGCCGGCGGGATGGCCGAATTTGTCCACCAGAGCGCGAATGCGTTTGATGCACGCAGGATCGTCCGGCTCGCGAAAATCAATGGTGCCGCTGATCTGCGCGTGCATCTGCGCGCCACCCAATTCTTCCGCCGAAGTCTTTTGCCCGATCGC
>Ga0187863_10002294_pt1 | contig 14700 bp, 10 predicted proteins | sample June2016WEW_11_1_FD_132975 | JGI IMG/M metagenome (GOLD analysis project Ga0187863, IMG submission 132975) | Peatland microbial communities from SPRUCE experiment site at the Marcell Experimental Forest, Minnesota, USA - June2016WEW_11_10 | ecosystem: Environmental > Terrestrial > Soil >... | reverse complement strand
TTTGCTCCAAAGAAAGACAAGCTGGATTTGTGTCCATCCCGGCGCAATTGCCTGACTGCATAGGGGATGGATCATTTCGCCAGAACATGGAGATGACTTTTAACATAAAATGACCTGGCATGATTTGGACCCGCACAGCACATTTGTCCACATCCTTGACGACGCTTCACTTCTTACGTTGATGAACGCGCGCGACACGATCTCCGACTTTGTCGCCTACTTGTCCAAACGGGAGGACTTGTTTCGCGGTAAAACAAAAATCCGCGCCGCCGGTGAAGAGCAATTGCTGGCGATTTATCTAAAAAGTCTTAACGCAAAGCACGAGCACGATTTTGTCTTCCCTACCACCTCCGACGGCCCGGTTGACAATATCTTCGTGCCGGAGGGGCATTGGGAAGATTTTCTAGATTCCCGCGAACGAATTGCACAATTGGAACGGGACAAAATCAGCCGTTTATGGGATGGCCTGATCGAAAGCTTCAATGTCCATGCCCTAAAAGGAGACCAGTATTTCGTAACTGAAGGCGGAATTAAGGACTCAGAAAAAGTACTCCGATTCATGGCACGTGAGCCAAGATGGAAGCGTAGCCATTACTCGCGCATTTTTGCTGAAATGCTCAAAACGACGACCGCCACCCAACAAAGACTACAGGTGTTGCAGCCTACGGAGCCGGGCGATCCCCATTTCTTTTTTCTTCTGTTTCCTGTGCCGAACATTCCATCCGTGACGTATGACAAATATCCGGCCATGTCGGCTATCTCCGCGAGGCGTATCATGGCGGGCCGTATGCCACGAGGTTTCTCATAGCCGAGGCGTTCGAGGAGCCGGACGGAGCAAAAATCAGCGCCGCCGTCCTACGGGAGCGCCTGCCGCGCACCCTCGACCTGGTCGGGGAGCGGGAGCGCACCATCTACCACAGCACCGACGAGGAAATTGAGGAAGTGCAGCAGAGCTACCGCAATTTCGTCGAGTTGTGCGAGGCGAAGGAGAAAGAGACGGGCGAGCCCGTGCTCATCATCGCCAGGTATTAGCCGCTAATTACACCACAATGTCATTGGACCAAAAAGACATCAGACGTATTGACCGCACGGCCAAAAGGCATGCGGAGAAAGTGGCCGAAAATCTCAAACGCCTTGAGGAGGAGCTTGACGCCGAAGGCGTGCGCACCATTCGGCGGATCGACGTGCTTGAGGACATGCTCGAAATTAGCCGCCGATGCGGAGACTTGCTTCAACCCTCTTTGTGCTAGTCCAAAATCGGGACGATCTTGCGCGATTAATGTAACCCATGTAGACATCGTGGGTCGGAAAGGTGTGGACAAATCCTCCGCGACTATTTTCGGAGTCAAGAAACATGGTAAAATTTACCACACATGCTTTCCGCCAGGCGAAAATCCGACGGACAGACCGTCAACGCATATTTTGAATCAAAGGCTAACGCCCCGTTTTACTGTCTCGTCTGCGGTGACGAGGTCGCGTTGAAAACAGGAAGGAATCCACCAGCCTTACCCGCGCCAACGCCTTACGCGATTGTGGCGCAAGATGCCAATAGCCAGATAACAGCATGGGTGATACCATCAGTGGTTCCAGCGGCAGTCCCTCCGGTTATTATGCCAATCCGGCCATATATATTCTTGCTTCGAGCGGAGTGCCCACCATAACCGGTTTTCGTATCGTTTATGCCCAGCAGGCAGTGTATTTGCTTGCTGCCAGCCTGCAATTTTACAACGGCCAGATTGTCAATTGTCAAAATGGATTTTGCGGCATCGACGATGCCAATGGTCATATAAGAAACGTGTTGTTTTCCACGGTACAGACTAATTTCAACAACCTTTACACAAGTTCATTTGATGCCCAAAACGCCACGTTCAACTCCAGCGCCTATCTGACGACAATCGATAATGTTCCTTACCAGACGACGGCGGTGAACTTTAAAAACTGCATAATGGCCAATGTGACCAATATTCAATCGATTTTCAGCTACACCAACTTAGGGAGCTATCAGGTCACTGGCAGCTACAACGGTTTTTACATCTGCCCTGAATTTGGAACGAATGCGGTTACCAATAGTTTCTATCCGTTCCAAACTGTGGGTGGGGGAAGTTATTATCTGACCAACGGCTGCGTTTTCACAAATGCAGGCACCGCCAACATCGATCCAATTTTGTTGACTAATCTCCAAGCCAAAACGACTCATTGTCCAATCGCCTATACCAATATCACGTTCACCAACGCGCAGATTTTCAATCCCCAAGCCCTGCGCGACACCAATGCCACACCGGATTTGGGCTACCATTACGACCCGCTTGACTACTCATTCGGCGGCTGTATCGCCGACAGCAACATCACCTTCACGGCGGGCACGGCGGTGGGCTGGTTCCGCACTTCGTCGGGCTGGTATCACGCTGGCTACGGCATCCATATGAGTGCGGGCGTAACGGTTTCCTTCAACGGGACGGTAACCGCTCCTACCTACTGGGTGCGCTTGGATACGGTGCAAGAGCAGGACCTGACTGCCGGTTATGGGCCGGCGGGTATTGATAGCTGGACGGATGTCAACAGCCCGACGGTGATTGGCTGTTTTTTGAAGTGCAGCAATTTGACTGACGACAATACCCGTTACTTCTCTGATGACTATGGCCACATCGTGGCCCAGCTGACCGACTGCGAATTCTGGACCGGCACCCCTGGTGTTTATGAGGATTACATGTATTACACCAACTGTCTGATGTGGCGGGTGGGCATGTGGCTGGATAATGGCAGTCCAACCAGTGCCTTTACCTTGCGCAACTGCACATTCCTGGGCGGGAGTTTCCAAATCGTTCGCGACAGTTCAGGCCCGACGCCTGTGTCGGTTCGGGACTGCGCATTTGACGGAACAAGCATTTCCACCAGCGATTATTGGGGCAGCAACACCAACTACAGTGACTATGATTACAATGCCTACACCAACGGCATGGACCCGTTTTCCATCGGAGGGGCGCACGATGTGATCGTGACCAACGGCTTCAACTGGCAGAGCAGTTGGTTTGGAAATTATTACCAATCCACCAACAGTCCGCTCCTCTACAAGGGTAATGTACTAGCCAGTCAGTTGGGGCTGTATCATTTCACGATCCAGACCAATCAAGTGCCTGATGGCACCAATGTCGTGAGCATCGGCTACCACTACGTGGCAACAGATCAATACGGAAATCCGCTGGACAGCAACGGGGATGGGATTCCTGATTATCTGGAAGACGCCAACGGCGACGGAATTTATGACACCGGCGACTTGGGCGATTGGCAGAATCTTAACCTCAACGTGATCATCACTCGGCCAAGGAATGGAAGTTTATTGCCTTAATTGAAGGAGAAGTTGGAAGCGAACAAAACAAAAGCTACCCAAAGTTATGAAAGCATTCATTAGAATATGTTGCGCCATGGCAACTTTGTTCTTGCTACGGGCGACATGTCTTGGCCAACCTTGTGACCCGATATATGGCAGTCTCTCCTGGCAGCCAGCCCAAGGATGTTCTGAATATTACTTATTGGTCTCTGGTTATTATGTGGATAGCTTGACTGGTCGGAAATCTCCGATTGGTTCCTATTTTGCTGGCTATGTGCTTACAAATGGGACTTGTGGTGGAGTGCTGCCGCCGTTTACTGGTTTGTTACTGCGGGCATATTATTGTGATGGTAGTGGGAATTACGATGAATTCCACTACATAGTCCAAGCGACTCCGACTTTGTTGGGCAGTAATTTCACGAACGTTTATTACTACGATGAGAATACTGCTATTCCTGCTGGCGTGGAAGGATGTAATCCAATAGTTACGCCATATCAGCAGCACGACGGTCTGCGACTAGCAAACCCACCATTTAACCCGTTGGATCCATTGAACTCGCCAAGTGGTGGCGGAGGAGGGGCCAATAGTTCACCCTGCGGAATGCCCGTGTGGAGCGTTTCCGAGCCATACATCTCTGTGTGGTTGAAAGATGAGCCCCTTGGTTACCAGCCCGCCGTCGGTTCACGGATTTCATTTGGGTTGGATTTCAAACAACGGGAATCCACAATTGGATTAGCCCCAAGTATTTTTGGGGTAGGCAAGCGATGGAACTGTTCCTGGATTTCCTATGTCAGCCAGGATATTAATGCCAATAACGTGGTCAATTTCCCAAATGGCGGGCAACAGACTTACTATACCACCAATGATTATCTGACTGGCACCACTCTTACCGGCGACACCACCAACGGTTTCACCCTTACTTACCAGGATGGCAGCAAGGATGTCTATGGATTTATCGTTACCAATTCCAGCGGTGACTTTTTGGAGGCATTTTTGTCCCAGTACGTGAATCCACAATCTCAAAAAACCACATTTATCTACTCTCCGTACACCAACACCGCACCCGTCGTCCGACTGCTATACGTCATTGATGGAGACGGCCGCACCAATACCATTTCTTACGTTACAGCCAACGCCTTTAGCACAAATTTAATCAGTCAGGTTGTTGATCCATTTGGTCGTACGGCTTCGCTGGCGTATGACAGTAACGGCAATTTGACAAACATCACGGACGTAGCCGGCAATTCAAGTTCCATCGCTTATGACACCAATAGCTGGGTAACTAATCTGACTACTCCCTATGGTAGCACGTCATTCACCATTACCGACACCCCCCTTACCAATACGCCCCCCAACGGCTGTTCGGTGCTGGTGACCCAACCGGATGGTGGCCATCAGCTTTACCTTTACGAAGACAACGCGCCCGGCATCACCAATGCGTATCCCAGCGGCGCCGTTCCATATACCAGTCCATTTGCCAACACGCTGGATAATTCCGACCTCAATCTGCGCGACTCGTTTCATTGGGGTCCCCGGCAGTATGCCAATCTACTATCCAACACTAACATCTCTTCGCTCACGGCCAACAACTTCCGTCTGGCGCGGATGCAGCATTGGTTGTTGTCTTCTATCACTGTCATGGGTCAAGTATTATCGCTGGAACGCGATCCTAGTCCTGATAACGGTGGTGCCATCGAAGGCCAAAAGACCTGGTACGATTACCCTGGCAAGACCAATACGGAATATGAAGGGACGCAGGTGGAACCGTTGTTTGTCGCCCAAGTTTTGCCGGATAGCAGTACGCGCTTTACCTATTCTCTGCGCAACAGCAACGGGGCCGTCACCAATGAAATTAGCACCTATTCAGCAGGCGGCAGCGTGGCGTTCCGCACCAATACCTATGTCTATGCCCCCAATCAAATTGATTTGCTGATCGCAACCAATGCCTTGGGTTTTCAGATTTCAAGCAACAGCTACAATAACTATCACGAAGTCACGAATAGCTACGACGCTACGAATGAAGAGACGGTTTACACCTATAACACCAATCAACAATTGACCAGCGCCACGCTTCCCAGCAGTTTGGTCACCACCAACATTTACGGGTCGGACAATTTTGTCGCCCAGCAAATCGACATTGGGTTTGACACGAACAGCTACACCTACACAAACGACTTGGTGTTTACGCATACCGACCCCCGCGGCCTGGCGACCACCAACACCTGGGACAACTTGGATCGTCTGGTCAGCACCGTGTTCCCCGACGGCACATATATTTCCAACCAATACACCTTTCTCGATCTCACCGCGACAAAGGACCGGCTGGGGAATTGGACTTCCTTTGTCTTTGACAATATGCGCCGCAACACGGCGGTCACCAACGCGCTGGGTGCGGTCACGATTTACGACTATTGCTCCTGTGGTGCATTGGAATCCATCGTAGATGCAGCCAATAACACTAATAAGTTCTTTTACGACGACCAGGGAAATCTCACCAACACCCTTTATGCCGACGGTTACAGCGTGACTAACACCTACAACCTGCTCCAACAGGTCGTCAGCACGAGCGACAGCGGCGGAAACAGTATCACCAACACCTATAACAACCAGGGACTGCTGACCACCGTCAGCAACGCCTTTGGTCAGGTGCAAAACACAACTTACGACGTTCTCGACCGCACGACCAACACCGTAGATGCCAACGGCGTGAGTGTGGCCACGACCTACGACAGTTTGAATCGTCCGCTTGCCCGCAGCTACCCGGACGGCGGGGTGGAGTATTGGGGCTATACGACGAATGTTTCCGGTGCAACCGGCTACACCAATCAGATCACAAACGTCGTTACCTACACCTACGACATCCTGAGCCGCAAGACCAATGAGATTTACTTAGGTGTGACCACCAACAGCTTCGCCTATGATGGTGCTGGTGACCGGCTCACCCTGGTTGATGGCAAGAGTCATACCACCAGTTGGCTTTACGACCAATACGGCAACGTTACCAACAAACTGGATGCCAACAATACCTTGATTTTTGTGTATAAATACGATGCCGACAATCGTTTGACTAATCGCTGGAGTATTGCCAAAGGCGGCACGACCTACAAATATGATGCGGCAGGCAATCTGACGAACATTGTTTATCCGGTGAGTCCAGCGATTACATTGGCCTACGACGTCCTGAATCGATTGACAAACATGGTGGACGCCGTGGGAACAACGGTTTATGCTTATGACACGGTCAATGAACTTTTAAGCGAAGCTGGCCCTTGGGCCAATGACACCGTGAGTTACACGTACGCAAACCGGTTGCGGACGGGGTTGAGCCTGAGCCAGCCCAGCGGTTCCTGGTCGCAAAGCTACGGTTACGATGTAACGTATCGGCTCACCAATGTTACTTCTTCGGCAGGCAATTTCGGTTACCAATACGTCGGCTCTGGACCCTCGACCCTCGTCTCTCGACTGGCTTTGCCCAACGGTGCTTACATCACCAACACGTATGACAGCGTGACCCGGCTGCTTTCCACGAAACTTTTGAATTCCAGCTCCTCGATTCTGGATTACGAAAGTTACGCCTATAATCTGGCTGGGCAGCGAACCGCCGAGACGAACACGGCGGGTGATTTCCGAAATTATACCTACGATTATATCGGTGAACTGAAGATCGCCATTGGCAAAGAGGCCGGTGGCACAACCAACCGCTGGCAGGAACAGTTTGGTTATGCCTATGACGCTGCCGGCAATCTGAACTATCGAACAAATAACAGTTTGCTCGGAGCTTTCAACGTCAACAATCTGAACGAACTGACCACCGAAACCAACGGTGGCCGGCTCACCGTAGCCGGTACGACCACAACTCCGGCAACAAGCGTGACCGTTAACACCTCCAATGCCGTGTTGTATGCGGACAGCACTTTTGCCAGTACCAATCAGCCTTGGGCGAACGGTAGCAACACTTTCACCGCCATTGCCCAAGACACCTATGGGAGAGTAAGCACCAACAGTGTAACGGTAAATCTGCAAGCAACGAACAGTTATAATTACGATTTGAATGGAAACCTGACCAACGACAGCACCCGGAACTTTGCCTATGACGACGAGAACCAGTTGATCGGTGTTTGGGTGGCCAACACGTGGAGCAATAACTTCGTGTATGACGGTAAGTTCCGCAGGAGAATCGAAAAGGACTACGCCTGGCAAAGCGGTGCTTGGGTGAAAACGAATGAAATTCACTTCATTTACGATGGTAACGTGGTGATTGAGGAGCGAAATGCCGGCAACAATCCGCAAGTGACGTACACTCGTAGTGGAAGCAGCCTGCTGGCGCGCATGGATTACGGGCAAGAGATACCAGGCAGTCCAACGACGGCTTATTACCACGTTGATGGTAACGTCAATGTGACGATGTTGATCTACAGCAATCAAATCATTGCTGCGAAATATCTTTATGATCCATTTGGAAACACGCTTTCGTTAAGCGGACCTTTGGCCAGTCTCAACGTCTATCGGTTTGCGTCCAAGGAATGGAACACCAGCGCAGGGATTTATAATTTTGGCCGGCGGTATTACGATCCAATGTTGCAACGGTTTCTGAATCGTGATCCGCTGGCCGAGCAAGGTGGGATCAATCTCTATGCCTATGTGGGCAACAACCCGGTTAACTTGATTGACACCTTAGGATTGTGTCCGCCAAACGGTTTGCCGCCGTGGTTGCAGCCTCTTCCCAACCTTGACATTCCGGACCTCTCCAACTTGCCATGGTATGATTCTTTAGCATACGAAGTCAACGGTGGTATAAATGAATTGCAGGATACTTTAAACAGTGATTTGCCGTGGTATATCGCTGGAGTACCAGATACCGGATTAAGTTTGGTTGGTGGAGTTTTGGATACCCCTCAAGGATTGGGACACTTGGGGGAAGGTGCGGGCACCTTCAGTGCCAATCCAACATGGGCAAATTCTGCGGGTCTTTTTCAAGATATTTCGACAACACTTATTGTGGTCGCCCCCGTGACTGGCGCGGTGGAGAATAGTCTAGCAGAGACTGCTGCCGCAAATTCGGGAGGAACGACTCTTTATCGCGTGTTTGGAAATGAGGCATCGGGGCTAGGAAACTACTACACGCCGATAAACCCTGCGACCGTAACGGACTTCAGAACAGCAGCAGGTTTATATCCGGGTAATTCCGGCTCTTTTGTCTTGGAAGGGACTTTGAATAACACCGAAGGTGTGGTTGTCCGCAGCGCAGCGTCTGGTCCGGGTGGAGTGGGCGGCGGTTTGCCGGAAGTGTTCGTACCGGATCCTGCAACGCAAATCAACATCAACAGAGTTTCGAGGGTCAACCCGCCGTTTTGAGATGAGAATAAAGCCTGATTTCTTCTTGTCGGCTGCGGGCGAAAGCGAGGGGCTTGCAAGTCCGCGTGCATGTTGGGAAAAGGCCCGTCTCAAAGATCATGTGCGGGATGACCACATGCTGGTTGAGGTCGAGCCGCCGATCATAGGGCAGAAATATGGGTTGGGAGGTAAAGACATCACGCATTTGATACTCTCGGCTCGGCACGAAGGCTTTTCACTTTTCCAAGTCAAAGAATGGCCTTGCCATGTCTATGTCGCTCGCATCTTGGACGACACCATTATCAGAACATTGTCATTTACACAGAGTCAGGTTACAATCATCGCGTGGGGGATGATTTTCCACACTCTCGACGAAGCGAACGTCCACGCTAAAAAATTCCTGTCATGTCATTCTTAAATCCATCGCGCAAAAAATCCGAGGAGGTTCGTGTTCGGGAGATTCGATTTTTGGGTGGGCAAGATGGCCCACCCGAACGACTCTTGAAGGAGAGGCTCGCCGATTTTTTTCACCGTGACAGAAGCGTCAGCAAGGCATACTTGGCAAAGGTTGATCTTGGCAGGGGCAAAAAAGCCAGTGTGGTTTTAGGTCTGCGAACGCAGTTTGGCCCTGACAGAGGGATGGTTGAGAAAGTGGGCGCGATCTTCGGGTTCGTTTTCAACGCCAAGGAACACCTGGACATAATGTTCCTCACAGATGGTCAGGAAGCTCAATTAACGAAAGTGTGCAAACCTTTCTTTGAGCGGAACGAGCGCGAATCATAAATTCTTCCTTTATCTATGGAAGCGAAAGTTTCACTTCTCAACCAGCAAACCAAGAGTGGGCAGGTGCCAAACTCGCATCCAACCACAAAACAAGCCAGAATTCGCCATGGTGCTTTGGATAGAAGAGCCCTATCCCATTTCCAACTGCCAAGCCAATAACGTGAAATGACTGCAAACACTGTTCTTAAGGGGTTAAACCGAATTAAGGCAAAGTAGTGACGGAGTTAGGCTGACAGCGGATGTAATCTGATTAGATACAAGGAGTCAGCGATACCATAGACAATTGATTTCGAGTGGCCTGTGGAAGACGTGATGTATTCATTTCCGACCCTCTCCAAATCCACGAATTGGCTGGCAGCATATTCGCCGCCGAATTCGTTTTCAAGCAGTTCCGCATCCCGCTGTCCGACCCGGAAAGCGACGATGGAACCGACGTTGCCGAACACGGCATCGCGGATTTCAGGCCGCACTTGATCCGTGTATTGGTGCGAGAGCGTCAGACTCAGATGATATTTACGGGCTTCCGACAAAATGGACGTGAATGAATCCGTCGCAAAAGTCTGGAATTCGTCAACATACAGGTAAAAATCGCGGCGTTCGGATTCGGGAACGTTTGAGCGGGACATGGCCGCCAGTTCAAACTGCGTGACAAGCAATGACCCCAAAAGGTTCGCCTTGTCCGCACCCAATTTTCCTTTCGACACGTCGGCGATGAAAATGCGCCCGTTGTCCATCATGAAGCGTGCGTCGATGCGGCTACGGATCTGTCCCAGGATATTTCGCAGGTGCGGCGACATGAGCATCTGCCCAACCTTGTTCTGCACCGGCGCCACCATCTCCTGGCGCAACGGCGTATTGGCCCGTTCGAATTCATCCACCCAGAACGACCGCACCATCGGGTCCTTGACCTGCCGCACCACCCAGGAACGATACCGTCCGTCCGAAAGCATCCGTTGGATGCCGAGGAGACTAACATTGTCGCAATCCATTAATGCGGCGACTGCCGCATACAAAATATATTCCGTTCTCGGCCCCCAAAAGTCCGGCCACGTGCTCTTGAACACGTTCACGATGCCGGAGGCGACCAGATGCCGGTTGTCGGGCGGTGTCGCCCCCAGGAGATTGAACCCGACCGGATGCTCCAGGTCCGCCGGATTGAAATATGCCACATCCTCAATGCGCCGGCGCGGAATGTAATTGAGCAGGTCCGACGCGAGATCGCCGTGCGGGTCTATGACGCCGACGCCGTGCCCGGCGCAGATGTCCTGGAAAATGAGATTATGAAGGAATGTCGTCTTCCCGGTGCCGCTTTTGCCGATTGCGTACAGATGGTGCCGCCGGTCGCGCGGGGACAAAACCACGGGGGTTTCCTCCCCCGGCCCGTCGCGGACGCCCAAAACGATGTTCCATTCCTCCATATTCCCAAGCGAACCCCTACTCCAAATGAAATGCCCTCGTCGGCCTTCGAGACGGCGAGAGCATCCGTATTGGCGACATGCGTTTGATTACGAATCGCCAAGGTAATAGAGGCTCGACTGGAAACGTGACACACGAACCAGTGTGCGAAAAATTATATCACGCCTCCTTTTAACCCGTTGTGGATTCGCCGGTGACTTTTGCTTGAGCATCGGACGTTTCTTGACCAATCTGGCGTGCAGTTTCAGGAACGAACATGAACCGGATAAATCTCCCGCGCGCGATGGTGTTCATCTGCATCCTCGCATGCATCGCCATAGTCCTTTACGCCTGGCAGGACCACAGGGAGGGGCGGAAGGCGGCGGAAATCGCAGCCCGGAAGGAAGCCGAAGCGGAACAGCAGCAGAAGATTGAAAATGCGGCTGAAGCCCAACAAAAAGCCGAGGCTGAAAAAGAGGCCGCGGTGAAAGCAGAGCAGGATGCCGCCGCCGCACACGCGCAATTCATGGCGCAATATGAGGATACCAATTTCACCAGAACGGCGAGCATGGAGTTGATCGCAACCGCGTGCGCAACGGAAAACGGAACCATGAACGAAGCCATCAGTGCCGCACTTGCCAGCCGGTTCAAAACGGAAAATGTCGAGGTTACATCCTCGTTTTTCAAGCCAACACTCATCACCGAGGGCTTGTTTGGCGATGTATTCAATGGTTCAGGCGACATTGTCAGAAAGTTGGAACTGGCGAAATTTATCGACGGACTTTTGCTTGCGAAACAGGACGTCCGGTATTCGACCAATACCGACCTGAACAACATCGTCACCGCCGATATGCACGTTCAGATCGAGACGTTGCCTGTTTCCGGAGCAGTCGAAGCCAAGTCATGGATGCTCGCCGCCAAGGGTACGGGTTTCAACACGGCTGATGCACGAATGCAGGCCGAGGAACGCATCATCAAGCAAATCGGAGACGACCCGGCGATGTCGCTCGGACAATCCGGTGGCAATAATTGATATGAAACCGCTACATTTTCTCACCGCCCTTTTCTGCCTCATCATGTGCAGTCGTGCGCTCGCCCAGACCAACGACATCGACACCGAGCTTTCCAACATGGCGGACAAGCTCGCCTCCCAGATCAAAGACCAGGGCAAAACCAACGTTGCCGTCATTGATTTTAACGATTTGCAGGGTGGTACTGGCGGCGAGCTTGGCAAATACATCGCCGAGGAGCTGACTGTGGATTTGGTCATGGATCGGAAAGGCTTCTCGGTCCTGGACCGAGCCCACCTGAAAAAGATTCTGGCCGAGCATAATCTCACCGCCACCGGGCTCGTTGGCCCGGACAGCGCCAAGAAGCTCGGCGAATTCGCCGGTGTGGACGCCCTTATTTTGGGAACCGTCGTGCCGAAGGGACGCACCGTCGGCCTGACGGCGGAAATCATCACGACGGACACCGCCGAAATCGTAGGCGCTGCCAAGGCGGAATTCGTAACGAACGATACCGTCGCGAACCTTATGTCCAAGCCAGCCGCCGAAGCCCCAGCCGACAGCGGCACCGCAACGAATGCGGCTCCGGCGAAGCCGGTAACGCCGCCAATTAAAAAGGTGCTCGGCGATTTGGGCGTTGAAGCACAGCCGCTCCTCATCGTCGCGGGACGGGAATATCGTCTGACGCTCACCCTGGCCAACCGCTCGCCAAACAAAAGCATCTGGGTCGCGGTGAGCATGGACAGAAACAACAACTTTGTGAACGGCAACGTGATTGATTCGGAAAGTTCGACATTCGCGAGCACCTGGCAGGGCATTTCCGGCATAGCATACGACCGCGAATATCAGGGGTATTTTACGAAGGCGACGCAAATCAGGCCGGGCGATTCGTTCACGGCAATCGTCAAATTCATTTCGTTCGAAGGGAGACCGGCCTTGTCTGGCCCCTGCCAGCTGCAACTGGAATTTCTCGTCGGAGACGATTACTGGAATGGCTCCGGCCATTGCACTGAAGAAAATTTCGTCAGCGAAATTGAAACGCAGTGACCGCCTCACGGCGGAAAAGATGGAAAATATTTTTCCAAATTCTCAACCCGTCCGTGGGTGTACCCGTTTGTCGCGTGAGCGACGAGGAGGTTTTTTGGGCGAGCATGGCCGATAGGCCACGCGCAGCCCGCAAGCCCGTGGGGGCAAAAAACCGACGAAGTCGGGGGTGAGACGAGAGGCTGAAAACGCCAAAAGTCGTTGCAAACAAAGGCCAGATTCAAATTGGCACCCTTCCACTAGTGTGGAGGGGTATGTGGAGGGGTTCGATTCCCATCGCCCCCTCCCTGAAAAAGGTTCGAGCGGCGTTATAAAGAGACACCCGGTGGAATCACTGTGTGTCCTTGAAAGAAGGTCCGAGCCGTGTTATACAGAGACACCAATCCACCACTCGACGAGTTATCGACGAGTAGTGACCACGGTTTTACGCAAGAACCACGGGCTTTTTTGCAGTCGAGGACAAAGAATAACGATTTCACTTTGGTGAATACACGACGAATTTTTGATACACTACCATTTACTCACGTTCCACATTTTACTACTTGATACTCATGGCTCAAAAATCAAAAGCGAAGAGAAAGAATCCGGCAGCAGTCGCGTTGGGACGACTTGGCGGACTTAAAGGAGGCCCGGCTCGTATTGCCAAACTTTCCGCTAAGGGCAGATCGAAACTCGCGCGAAAGGCGAGTTTGGCTCGTTGGAATAAAAGATGAGAATGCTTCGATGACCTATGATTCTTTTTCTCCATATCCCACATCCACAACATCATCAAGCTTCACCTGTTGTTCCGCTTCCGATGAAGCCTCAATTTCTTCGAGTATTCCTATCAAGCGTTTCGACGTAAGCTTGACACGCCTTGCAAGCTTGACGTCGAAATTAAAAGGATTTTTGACAGTTGCAATGTAGTCGCATAAAAATTCATCAAAACTCTCAAGTGGGATTAATTGCATTTCACCCCCGAATTTATCCGTGATTACGAGTTGTCCTGATGGACTAGGTGTTTGCCGTATATTGAAGCAGATCATTACATGGTCACTTCCGGGAAACGTGAAGAGCTCTTGGTGTTCATCTAATATGCGGTCTCTCCAACTCGTGGTAAGCGGTGGCGATTCCCAATAGATTTTGCGTGTACGTGTTTTTACGTTAATATCTGTCAGAACCCGCTTTTTTGTCTCGTTCCGCATTACTAATCTAAAACAATTGAATCTGCGCATATACCAAAGTTCAGGTGCGCCTTTCCTTTTGGCAGACCTTCTCAAAATCACGTATTGAATAATCGGGAAGAGAAAGAATGTTAAGAGCGCTATTAATTGACTTCCCAACTCTCCCAATATGCTTCCAATGCACATATTTTCCCCAAAGGACGGAAATATTCCTGATAAAGCAAGACAAAAACGAAAACTATTACATGCTAGACCGCTCTAGGATTTGTGCTAAAATGAACCCATGAGCGACACAAACACCAATTTCTTCCTCTACGCCCGCAAATCCTCGGATGTTGAGGACAAGCAGGTTCTCTCCATTGACGCGCAATTGAATGAATTGCGTGCTTTCGCCGAGCACGAAGGCGTGCGCGTCGTTACGGAGCTCATCGAGAAGCAATCAGCTAAAACCCCCGGCAGGCCCATTTTTGACGCCATGCTGGAGCGTATTGAGGCCGGGGAAGCGGATGGAATCCTCGCATGGCATCCCGACCGCCTTGCCCGCAATTCGATTGACGGCGGGCGCATCATTTACCTCCTTGATACCGGCAAAATCAAAACGCTTAAATTCCCAACCTTCCGGTTCGAACCAGACCCGCAGGGTAA
>Ga0187863_10002293_pt1 | contig 14700 bp, 12 predicted proteins | sample June2016WEW_11_1_FD_132975 | JGI IMG/M metagenome (GOLD analysis project Ga0187863, IMG submission 132975) | Peatland microbial communities from SPRUCE experiment site at the Marcell Experimental Forest, Minnesota, USA - June2016WEW_11_10 | ecosystem: Environmental > Terrestrial > Soil >... | reverse complement strand
AGTGTCCGCGCCACACGGTTCTACTTGGTCATTTTTCAAAAACGCGTTCCTGACCTCACCGAGGTTGCGCTCGACCGTTTCGTGGCGCGCGCCCGCCGCGCCGTCCGATTAAAAGGAACAGTCAACGTTCTGCTGACGACGAGCGCCGAGATGAAATCGCTGAACCGTCGTTTCCGCGGAAAGGACAGGCCCACCGACGTGCTATCCTTCCCCGCTGAGGCCGGTGCTGCGGGAAAGATTGCGGGTGAGATTGCCATTTCAGCGGAAATCGCCGCCCAGAATGCCCGCTCTCTGGGGCATTCGCCCGCCGAGGAAATCAGGATATTAGCTTTGCACGGCATCCTGCACCTGCGCGGCTATGATCACGAGTGCGACAATGGACAAATGGCTAGGCGCGAAAAACAGTTGCGCGCAAAACTCCGCCTTCCGCTGGGCCTGATCGAAAGAACCGCAAATGAAGGAACGGCGCCCGCGCGCCAGGCGAGAAAGCGCCGGACGTAAGCTATGATCGGCGTCGGCTTCACTCTCGCGCTCCTCTTCGGCCTGCTGACGCTGGTTTCCTATGTCGACCGCCTCTACCAGGAGATCGGCAAATTCCTCTCTCGCGATTTTCAAGACAACATCGACGCTTTCGAGCAGATCGTAGAACCGCGCCTGGGCGTGACGCGGACGCGTGCCTCGCTCTCCATGGCCATCCTGACGCAACTCGTCACCGCGGCCATTGCCATGATCGTCGGTTTCACCGTTTTTCGCGATCGCGCGTGGAGCGTCTACGAAGTCCTCGAAGCCACGCTCAGCCTGGTCCTCATCATCATTGTTTTTAATCGCCTTCTGCCCTTCGTATTTTTTTCCCGCTCCGGTGGACGCTGGCTAGGGCACTGGACGCCGCTCTTACGCATACTGATTTACCTTGTCCTCCCAGTGACGCTCGTCTTGGGATTCTGCCAATCCGTGGCAGCTCTCACTCGCGAGCACGCCGACGCGCAACCCGAAACTTCCTCCGAAGCCGTCGACGCGCTGATCGAAGCGGGCCAGGAGGAAGGCATCATTCAGGAAGGTGACCGCGAACTGATTCAGTCGGTCGTGGAGTTCAGCGGCAAGACGGTTCGCGAAGCCATGAAGCCGCGCCCTGAGATGGTCGCGATCCCGTCCGATTACACGGTGGAGAAGGTTGTCGAGTTACTCAAAGCCAGACCGCTCTCGCGCATTCCTGTGTATGAAGGTTCCATCCATCACATAAAGGGCATTCTCCATACCCAGGACGTGCTGCAAGTCCCCGACTCAGAGGCGCACACCCGCTTTGTGGCTACCCTGATGCGAAAAGATGTCTACTTCGTTCCAGAAAGCAAGTTAGTAAGTGACTTACTACGCGAGATGCAGCGTAGTAACATCCGCATGGCAATCGTAGTCGACGAATACGGCGGTGTGGCCGGACTGGTAACGATAGAGGACTTAGTCGAAGAAATAGTAGGCGAAATCGGCGATGAACACGAGAAAGCCCAGGTCGTCCAGGAAAACGACCACTCCTACGTAGTCCACGGCAACATGGACGTCGACCGGCTGGATGAACTTTTCGGCATGCGTCCTGAAGGCCATGAATCCTCCACCATCGCAGGCCTGGTTAGCGAACTCGCCGGCCGTATTCCCAAGAAGGGCGAAGTGATCGAAGACGAAGGCCTGAGATTCGAAGTAATCGATTCGACCGACCGACGCGTTGAGCGCGTGCGCATCACTACGGCCGAGCCAAAGCAGATGAAGTTGATTTAAAGAAACGTTCGACATTCCGCCATTCGCCGTTGCGACGGCCAGGTTTGGCGGTTATCCTTTCCTTGTTGAAAGTCACAAATCGACTAAACTGTCACTCGCTCAAAGCGTGACATCATGATAATATTGTGTCACATTCTTGTGAGTGTGCCACATGAACCATGAAACTCGGATGCGGGTCAACGAAAACGGGCGCGTCGTCATTCCCGCTCCCTACCGGAAAGCGCTGGGCATCAAGGCGGGAGACGAAGTGATTCTACGCATGGAAGACGACGAACTGCGCATCACGACGATGAGGCGCAGAATCGAGCATGCTCAACGGTTGGTCCGGAAATATGTCAAGCCCGGCACCTTCCTGGTCGACGAACTGATTGCCGAACGGCGCGAGGCCGCCAAACGTGAGTAGGGTTGTGCTGGATGCATCTGCCATGATGGCTGTACTGAACCGCGAGCCCGGTGCGGAGAAGTTGACGCCTCAGATCATGAACTCTGCTGTGGCTAGCACGGTCAATCTCGCCGAAGTGCACGGGAAACTCGTGCAACGTGGCTTTAGTCCGGACGACGCTTGGACTGCGGCCAATGGAGTCATTGATGAAGCGGTTGCTTTCACCGCCGAGCAGGCCAAGACTGCCGGCGACCTTGTTGCCCGGACTCGCCCGTTCGGCTTGTCGCTCGGAGACCGGGCCTGCCTAGCTCTCGGAATTGCCCTGCGCGCTCCCGTTTACACAGCGGACCGAGCGTGGAGGAACATGAAACTCGGCATTCGCATCCATGTCATTCGCTGATGCGCGAGGAGTTTGCTGGCAGCTGCGAGCCAGAAGCGAGTAGCCTATCCCTATGTCCTTCCACTCCGGATTCGTTTGTATTCTCGGCCGCCCTAACGCAGGCAAAAGCACGCTGCTGAATGCGCTGGTCGGCGAGAAACTGGCCATTATTTCGCCGAAGCCTCAAACCACCCGCAACCGCATTCTGGGCATCATCAATGTTCCTAAGCAGAAGGGCCGTGAGGCCGGTCAAATCGTGCTTATCGACACGCCCGGAGTTCATCGTTCCGGATCGTCGCTGGGTCGCAAGATGATGTCGGAGATTCGCGAAGCGCTCGAAGGCTGCGAACTGATTTTGATGATTGTCGACGCTAAGAAGAAGTGGGACGCCGACGATGACGCCGTTCTCGACATGGCGAAAAAAGCGGGCACGCCGGTTTTCCTGTTGCTCAACAAAATTGATCTGCTCGCCGACAAAAGCAAATTGCTTCCACTGATCGCGCAGTTCCAGACGCTGCACGATTTCAAGGAGATCGTGCCCATCTCTGCCTTGAAGAAGAAGGGTCTCGACGAATTGCTGTCGTGCGTGCTGAAGGCTCTACCCAACGGCCCACGTTATTTTCCCGAGGATCAGATCACCGACCAGCCGGTGCGCTTCATGGCAGCCGAACTCATCCGCGAACACGTCCTGATGCAGACGCACGAAGAAGTCCCGCATGCCGTCTCGGTCCTGATCGAGCAGTTTGAAGAGAGCCCCCGACTCACGCGAATCGCCGCAGTGATTTTCTGCGAACGCGAAGGCCAGAAAGCCATCCTCTTAGGTAAAGGCGGCCAGATGCTCAAGAAGATCGGAACCGACGCCCGCCTCGACATCGAGAAGATGGTAGGCACAAAAGTTTTTCTCGAGCTCTTCGTCAAGATCAAAGCCGGCTGGCGCGATTCGCGAACCTTTGTTGAAGAGCTGGATTGGCGCCGCCAGTTGCAACAGATCGGCGGACCGCCGGAGCCGGAGGAGTAATTCTTCGCGGGAGATCCCTCCTCGGGCGCGAGACTTCAGTGGATTGCCCCGCGGATTCCAGGCAATTTAGCCGAGGTCAACTCCCAATGGTAATCCGCCGAAGTAACAGATGAGGGCTTCCTGCGAAGCGAATAGGTTTGCAAGTTAGGCCTTAAATCCCTAGAATTTGTCAGCGCCTTCCTGCATCTCACTAGGGGGATAGGCTGAAAGTACGGCCCACAGCCGGTTATGGAAGATACGCCCCCATCGCCCGAGCAGACACCGCAGCCGCCACAATCGTGCGCCTTCGATTCCTCTAAGCTTGATCTCAAGCTGAGCGTCACGCTGGCCGCGGACCGCGATACTGTCGATCCTGTGGTCCGCAGCGTGATGGAAGTGGTGCGGGAAATGAAGTGCGCTCCGGGACGCGAAGATGACATCGAACTGGCTTTAACGGAGGCGCTCGCCAATGCCGTAGTGCATGGTGCGAAAAACGATCCGTCAAAAATTATCGAATGCGACGTAGCTTGTGACAGCCAGCACGGTATTTTGATAATCGTGCGCGATCCGGGCCCAGGTTTTGATCCCACCAAAATTCCCGATCCCTGCCACGGTGAGAATATCTATGCCAATCACGGCCGCGGCATTTATCTGATCAACCAGTTGATGGATGAGGTCCAGTTTCACAAGAACGGGACTGAGATTCACATGCTGAAGCGCTGATCCCTGTTCGTCCTTCGCCTTGCAATCCGCGAATAGACCACGCCGAACAGCGCTTCTATTCTTTCGCCGCAATTCCCAGGCTCTTCATTTTTCTATAAAGATGGCTGCGCTCAAGCCCCAGCACCTCCGCGGTGCGGCTGACGTTGCCATGATTTTCATCCAATTTTTTTAGAATATAATCACGCTCATACGCCGCGCGCGCCTGGTGCAGCGTCGAGCCCTCCGTTCCCGCCACGCGCCGGCTGCCGTCGCGGTGCACTAGCGGAGGCAGGTGCTTGCGCTCAAAACGTGACGTCGTCGGATTCATAATCACAATGCGTTCGATCACATTGCGCAGTTCGCGGATGTTTCCCGGCCACGCGTAACGCATCAGCGCATCGATGGCATCGTCGGTGATTTCTCGCGGACGCCGGCCATAGGCCGACGCAAATTCTTTCAGAAAATGTCGCGCAAATAATGGGATGTCTTCCTTGCGTTCCCGCAGCGGCGGCACCACAAACGGAATCACATTCAAACGGTAAAAGAGGTCTTCGCGAAAATTCCCCTTGGCAATTTCTTCCTCCAGGTCCTTGTTGGTCGACGCGATTACTCGCACATCCACTGTCACCGTATCGTCGCTGCCCACCGGATTGAAGCGCTGCTGCTCCAGCGTCCGCAAGACTTTCGACTGCGTCTTCAGGCTCATGTCGCCGACTTCGTCAAGAAATAAAGTTCCGCGATCCGCCTTTTGAAACTTGCCTTCCTTGTCCGCTGTAGCTCCCGGAAACGACGACTTCCGATGCCCGAACAGTTCGCTGTCGATCAGGTCCTCCGGAATGGCGGCACAGTTCATCTCGACAAACATTTCCTCTTTGCGCGCGCTCTGCATATGGATAGCATGCGCGACCAGTTCTTTGCCCGTGCCCGACTCGCCGTAGATCAGCACGCGTCCATTCGTCGGCGCCATCAGCCCAATCTGCTGCCGCAACGCTTTCATGGGGACGCTGTCGCCGACGATCACACTCTTCATCTGCAGCTGTTTTCGCAGATCGACGTTCTCGTGGCGCAGGCGCCGCGCGTCGATTGCATTCTTTACCAGGATCAATGTTTTTTCCAGCGACAGCGGCTTCTCCGCAAAATCGTAAGCGCCCAGCTTGGTCGCTCGCACCGCAGTCTCGATTGTTCCGTGGCCAGAAATCATGATTACTTCCGGTGGATCATCCACGTCGCGAATTTTCTCCAACACTTCCAGTCCATCGATTCCAGTAAGCCAGACATCGAGCAGAATCAGGTCGAAGCTTGTCTTGCGCAGCACTTCGAGGCAGTCCTCGCCGCTCGGGCTGACGCTCGTCTTGTAGCCTTCATCCTCGAGGATGCCGCGCAGAGATTCGCGGATGCTGGATTCGTCGTCAACGATGAGGATGTGAGCCATGGTTTTGGTCGGCAGTCGTTAGTCGCGCGTCGTTAGCCGTATTTGAGGCGCGCGTCACTTTCGAAATATTCAGAGAACCCGCGAACAACCTTCGGCGAACGACCAACGACCAATCATCAACTCGCAGCCGGAGCGCTCACCGTCTCCATCGCCACCGGCAGCTCAATCACAAAGCGACTGCCAAAAGGCTTGTTTTCTTCCACCCGAATCGAGCCCTGATGATCCTCGACGATCCGGCTCACGATCGCCAGACCCAGCCCCGTGCCGCGCCGCTTGGTCGAGAAGTAAGGAAGAAACAGCCGTTCTTTAACATCACGCGAAACTCCCTGGCCGGTGTCAGAGACGACTAACTCAACCGCCTCGCGACTCGCCACAAGCGAAGTAGATACAGTGATCTCTTTCAGCATCGCGCTTTGCATCGCCTCCGCCGCGTTGTCCACCAGATTCGCGACTGCGCGCTTGATGGCCTCCGGATCGGCCAGCACCGCGGGAAGATCGTGCGCCAATTCTGTCCGCACGCGAATGCCCTCCAGCCGTCCTTCAAACATCATGAGCGCGCCTTCCACCAGGGTATTCAAACTGGCGGGTCGCGGTTGCGAGGCAGGGAAGCGCGCCAGCGCAGAGAATTCATCCACCAGCGTGCGCACGGTTTCCACCGCTTTACCAATCGTTTCCGCGCAGGTGCGGATCACTTCGATCGATGCTGCGTCTGGCGTCGAACCTCTCGTCAGATGGCGATGAATGCGTTCGGCGGAAAGCGCAATCGGAGTCAGCGGATTCTTGATCTCGTGCGCCACGCGCCGCGCCACCTCGCGCCACGCCGCCTGTTTCTGCGCCCGCAGCAAGTCGGAGAGATCCTCGAACACGACGACGTAACCCAGCCCTTCGGCCGCGTCACTTAGAGCAGACACCGTGACCGCGACATTTAATTTCGTTCGCGGCAGCACGAGCTCCATGTTGGCCGCCGTAATGCCCATGCGGTCCGCCCGCCGCAGCAGCGGCTCCAGATCCGCCAACACATCCGCAGGCAGCACGTCGCGCAGCGGCAGATTTACCAGGTCTGATGGGCTCACGAACTCGCTCCGCTCCAGGTAAAACATACGCGAGAAGGCGGCATTCGCCAGCGTGACGCGGCGCGAGGCATCGATCGATATCACGCCCGTCGGAATACTCTCGAGAACTGTTTCGATATAACGGCGCCGACTCTCGAGCGCCTCATTCGCCGCACTCACGTCGCGGCTCGAGGCCTCGATCTGTCGGCGGCTGGATTCGAGTTGCTCGGCCATGCTGTTGAACGACTGCACCAGTTCGGCCAATTCATCGGTGGCGCGTATATCGACGCGATAACTCAGTTGACCCTTGGAGATCGCTTCCGTACCCGCAGCCAGCGCCGCGACCGGACGATTGACCAATTTCGAAAGCAGCAAGGCCAGCCAAGTCGACGCGAACAGCACTACCACGGTCAGGAGAAGCAGATAGCCAATATAGGTCCGCCGAAATAGCTTTCTTTTGGCCGCCAGTTCGATATAACGATTCTGGCTTTCCTGAATCTGCCGCGCAGTTTCCGCGAATTTTGGGGGAAGCGGAATAGCGACGATCACCGCGCCCTTGTGCATGGGAGCCGCCGCCACAATATAGTCCGTGGCGCCGAACTGGAAGTGAGGGTGCTCCCCGCGCAATGCCTGTTGCAGCGGAAAGCTCTTCTTCATGTCGTCCCAGCCCACTGGCGCATTCAGACTGGCCGCCACATTATTCTTCGCTAGGGCAACCGCGAATCCGCCTTGCAGGGTGGGAATATATTCCCGCAACTCCTCGCCCGCGGCAGAAAAATTTCCGCTGGCAAACGCGTTTTGAAATTCATCGGTCTGCGCAATCGATTGCGCTTCCGCCGTTGCGTTCTGGCCCGCATAATCATAGAGCAGAGCCGACATGGCCGCCGTATCCGCCCGCACTTCTTCCACAGGTTGCGAAAACCATTTGTCGATCGAGCGGTTCATCAGCAAATAAGAGAACCAGAACATCGCCATTACCGGCAGAGACGACAGCAGCAGGCTGACGACAACCAGGCGCCAGCGAAATTTGGAACCAGCGACGCCTTGCCGCCATTCGGCATAAACCTTCAGCAGGTTGCGACCGAGAACGACGGAGAGTGCAACAAACGCAAAAAAGATCAGGCCACTCAGTCCCGCAAAAAACAACAGCTCCTGATTGCTGTCAGGGCTGAGAAACTTGAGATTGAACGAGGCTTGCCCGACCAGAATTGCCAGCAGCAGAAAGGCGCCGATGGCGAGTGCAATGACCAGCTTCCTGCGCCCGGAGGTCTCGGTTTCGTCGCGAATTGGATCCAGTGCAGCCAAGGCCAAGTCCCTCGGCCAATTGTGGTACAGAGCCGCGAGATAGCCTCATTATAGAGAGTCGTCCGTCATCAGTCGTTAGCCAGATGCATTCACTGCAGGTGATGAACTAGCCCCTAACGACCAACGACAAACGACCAAAGACGCTCGTCATCGCGCCAATGGCCGATAAATGAGCCCAATCACAATGCCCACGACTACCCACTCCACGAAGTAAGCGACCGATTGTTGCACCGTCAGCTTCAGTCCGATTTGCAGGTTCACATAGTTGTGCACCACAAATGAGCCGATTGAGAACAGGCCGATCAGCGCGCCAAACAGCGCTCCGACGCGTAACCCCTCGGCCGACCCAGAGATGTTCTGGCCTAACATGGCGTAAAGCACGGCCAGCGCCACAATCGCCAGGAACATGAACGCCATTCCCATCGGCATCACGCCTTTCATTGCGTCCTGCGTCCGATAGATTGTTGGGTACTTGAGGAACTCATTTCTGAGCGTCGGGAACAGGCCGAACGCGGCAAACCCGACAACAAAATACGCTACGAACCCGCCCAGAGCTGCAAGCGCGATACGTGTAAGGTTCATGGATCGTTGATCGTCCTTTTCGAGTTACACCTGATTCGCCAGCGTCTGGCCGGCCAGCAGAGAATCGAGTTTGTCGAACGGCTCCGCCGTGCCTCACGAGACCATCTCGCAAATATTCTGCGCCGGAAATCCTACCTGCGTCAGAACCATTTTCGTCTGCGCGCCTACCTTGAAGATCGAAGAAATCTACCACACCTAGCGACTTTTGGCCTGCACCAATGCACCTCGCACCGCCTCATACGCGGGTTTCACGCGATATTCGCGGTCAAAAAGCAGCGCCGCACCTTCCGTATGCTTCGAGTGCGATCCAATCCACGAATATCTGTCTGTGAATCCCCAGGTCTGAATCGCCGTGCATTCCCTGTAGGCCAGACATGCCGCGACAATCTGGCGGTAGATGTCTGCCTGGCGTTGCAGATCATCGCGACGAGGATTGCCGTCGGCATTGACCGGCAGCGCGACGTCCATCTCTGTGATGTGTACCTGTACACCGAGAGCGGTAAGGCGTTTGATATTTTCAGAAATGGACGCGACATCCGCGCGCATATGCGCGATATGCATCTGTAATCCCACGCCGTCAATCGGAACGCCGCGCTGCCGGAAGTCACGAACCATGGCATAGATCGCGTCCGACTTGGGATTGATAACCTCCGCCTCGGCATCGTTATAAAACAGCAACGCTTGCGGGTCAGCTTCGTGCGCCCAACGGAAACAGCGTTCAATATAAGAGGTACCGCTATGAGCTAAATCAATCTCTGGCTGATCGTGCCAGATCGTGCTGCGCAGTTCCCCCGGCCGCAACTCGTCGAATGCCTCATTGACCACGTCCCACGCAAATATCTTTCCGCGGTAATGTTCCACCACCGTCTTAATGTGTTTCTCAAGAATTTTTGCTAGTTCAGACGAACTATGTTTTCCATCGGTCAGCCATTTCGGATTCTGCTGATGCCAAACGAGCGTGTGACCGCGCACTTTCATGCCATGCCGCGCTGCGAAATCGACGACCTGATCGCCCTGAGAAAAGTCGTAGGAGTCCGGTGCCGGATGCACTACCTCCCACTTGAGCGCGTCCTCCGGTTCCACCATGTTGAACTCGCGTGCCAGCGTCGCCGCATAAGCCGCTTCTGAAAGTTGAGCGGGCCGCACCGCCGCACCGATGAGAACTCCCGCGGAACTCGCCGCCTCGCGCAGCGATTGCTCGGGCGCGAGGCCGCCAAATCGCAGACAAAAGCCCGCACTCGCCAAGACCAAGACAAAGATGCGCCAATTCATCGAAGTTCCTTTCTCTTATAATGCTGGTCAATGGTTCACTCTGCCGCAGGAAGGAATTTCTGCAAAGGACATTGCTCACACCGCGGTTGTGACTTTAGGCAGTAATGCTTGCCGACGCCAACGATCAGCCCATGCATTTCGTTAAAGACCTGCACTAGATCTGTGCGCTCGACTCGGCTTACCCGCGATGGCCGATGGCCCAACCCAAGTGGCGTGCTGAGAGCGGGTGCTGAGCGCGGGCTCTGCTGAGATGTAGGCATTCCTTCCAGCGCCTGCTCGAACAGCCGCCGAATTTCTTCGTGGTCCGCCCCACTCTCCACAATCCGGTGGCGTTCGAGAATGCGCCGCGTGTAAGCATCCACCACGAAGACCGGGTGATTCCCAGCGTAGAGCAGGATCGAATCCGCGGTCTCCGGTCCCACTCCATTCAGCGCCAGCAACTCCTCGCGCAATCGCTCTGTTGAGCGCGCGAACATGTGGGTGAGCGAACCGCTGTAATGCTCATCGAGGAATTTCACAAATATTTTCAGGCGCTGCGCTTTTTGCCGGAAGTATCCCGACGGGCGAATCAGTCGTTCAAGCCGCCGCTGTGGCGTCTGCCGGATTCCGTCGATCGTCAGTACTCCAGCCTGCCGCAGACCGCGCAGTGCCTTCTCGACATTCGTCCACGCTGTGTTCTGCGTTAAATATGCCCCAACAATCATTTCGAAGCGCGATTGCGCCGGCCACCAATGCTGCGGTCCCCAGGTGGAGAACAAGGCGGAGTAGTAAGCGCGGATTGCCTCGTGTTTGGCGTCGTTCATGCCCGTGTGGTCGAATGCCAGCATGACCATTGTAGGGCGCAGTTGTTGGTCGGCCGTCGGTGGTCGTTCGCAGGTCATCCTAATCTCCTGAGAACCCAACGACGAACGACCAACGATCAGCGACCTAGCCCCGCACACCGAAGATCATGGCCCCCCGCGCTGTGATCCCCGTCACACGCCGCTTTTCTGCCCACAATTACCGCCCTGAGCGGGCGCAAACCGCAACTCCCGCGAAGTACAAGTACTTAAGTTACTTTTTCGGAATGCCCATTGGGTTGACAATTTGTGTCAGTGCCAACGCGTCCTCGCTGATCCCCCCGGAAATCAGCGGTTTCGCATTGGCATCGACCCGACTTCGCGAGATTACCAGGAGAGATATGTCTCAGCGGCTGGGTGACCTGCTCGTCAAAGAAAAGGTCATTACCCCGGAGCAGTTGGAGCAAGCCACCAAACTCCAAAAGGAGTCGCACACTCGCCTCGCCTCCGCCCTGGTGAAGTTGGGCTTTCTTTCGGACGAGGATGTCACCAACTTTCTCTCCCGCCAATACGGCGTACCCGCCATCAATCTCTCCTATTTCGAAATCGATCCTGCCGTCGTCAAGTTGATTCCCTTCGAAACCGCAAAGCGCTATCAGATTCTGCCGCTGAGCCGCGTCGGCGCTTCGCTCACCATCGCCATGGTCGATCCCACCAACGTCTTCGCCATGGACGATATCAAATTCATGACCGGCTTCAATATCGAACCGGTCGTCGCCTCCGAAAGCTCCATCATCGCCGGCATCGACAAGGCCTACGGCACTTCCAAGGAGGAAGAGCTCGAGAGTGTCATGCAGTCGATGAACGACATGGGCGAAGCCGCCGATGTCGAAGTCCAGGCCGAACAACAAGAGGTCGAACTCAAAGAGCTGGAGAAAGCCGCCGATGAAGCTCCGATCGTCAAGCTCGTGAACTTGGTGCTCACCGACGCTGTAAAGCGCGGAGCCAGCGACATTCACATGGAGCCGTACGAAAAAGAATTTCGCGTTCGCTTTCGTATTGACGGCGTTCTGCAACTGATCATGAATCCGCCGCTCAAGCTGAAAGACGCCATCACTTCGCGCCTGAAGATCATGGCCAAGCTCGACATCAGCGAAAAGCGCCTGCCGCAGGACGGTCGCATCATGCTCAAGATGCAGATCGGCGGCAAGAAAAAACAGCTCGATTTCCGCGTATCCACTCTGCCAACGCTCTGGGGCGAGAAGATCGTGCTCCGCTTGCTCGACAAAGAAAACCTGCGCCTCGATATGACCAAGCTCGGCTTTGAGCAGGAGTCGCTCGACAAATTTCAGAAGGCTATTCTGAAGCCCTACGGCATGGTGCTCGTAACCGGCCCGACTGGATCGGGCAAGACCAACACACTTTATTCGTCAATATCGCAGCTCAATCAGGTCGATACCAACATCATGACGGCCGAAGACCCGGTCGAGTTCCAGTTGGGGGGCGTAAACCAGGTACAGATGAAGGAACAGATCGGTTTGAATTTTGCGACCGCTCTGCGCGCCTTCCTGCGGCAAGATCCGAACATCATTCTGGTTGGCGAAATCCGCGACTTTGAAACCGCGGAAATCGCCATTAAGGCCGCGCTCACCGGCCACCTTGTTTTATCGACGCTCCACACCAACGGAGCCCCCGAGACCATCACCCGCCTCATGAATATGGGTATCGAGCCCTTCCTAGTCGCGACCTCGGTTCACCTGATCTGCGCCCAGCGCCTGATCCGGCGGATTTGCAAGGACTGCGCCGAGCCCGTTGAAATGCCCGTCCAGGCCCTGATCGATGAAGGCTTTACGCCCGAAGAGGCCAAGACGGTGCAGATTATGAAGGGCAAAGGTTGCACTACCTGCAACAAGACTGGCTATAAAGGCCGAACCGGTTTGTACGAAGTAATGGAAGTGGATGACGAGATTCGCGAACTGGTTTTGGTCGGCGCTTCGGCGCTCGAACTCAAGAAGAAGGCGATTGAGCGCGGCATGATCACTCTGCGTCGCAGCGGCTTGATCAAGGTTGCCCAAGGTTGGACCACATTAGAAGAAGTGGCGAGAGAAACGATTCACTAAGGCAACGTCCTTCGTTGTTCGCTCTTCGCTTCTAGCCTTGCGAATAGCGGACGACGAAAAGCGAATAGCGAGTTTGTACGGGAAACAGCAAAGGAACGGGAAGAAAGAAAATTATGGCTCTCTCATTAAGCGATCTGCTACGCCGCATGCTGGAGATGAACGGCAGCGACCTTCACATCACCACCAACTCTCCGCCGCAAATCCGCGTGCACGGCCATCTGGTGCCGCTCGACCTGCCGCAGTTAACTCCCGCTGAGACCAAGCAACTGGCCTACAGCGTGATGACCGACTCGCAGAAGCACCGCTTCGAAGAAAGCCTGGAACTCGATTTCTCCTTCGGCTTGAAAGGTCTGGCCCGCTTCCGTGCCAACGTATTCAATCAGCGCGGCGCTACGGCCTGCGTCTTCCGTCTCATTCCTTTCGAAATCAAATCCTTCAACCAACTTGGCCTTCCCGCGGTAGTCAGCAAGATGTGCGATAAGCCGCGCGGACTGGTGCTCGTAACTGGCCCGACCGGTTCGGGCAAGTCGACTACGCTCGCTTCGATGATCGATAAGATCAATACCGAGCGCCATGACCACATCCTTACCATCGAGGACCCGATCGAATTCGTGCACATGAACAAGAACTGCGTGGTCAACCAGCGCGAATTGCACTCTGATACCAAGAGCTTTACCGACGCTCTACGCGCCGCCCTTCGTGAAGACCCCGACGTTGTTCTGATCGGCGAAATGCGCGATCTCGAAACTATCGAATCTGCCCTCCGCATTGCGGAAACCGGCCACCTCACCTTTGGCACGTTGCATACCAACTCGGCGTCCTCCACCATCAATCGCGTGATCGACGTGTTCCCGGCGCACCAGCAATCGCAGATTCGCGCCCAGCTTTCGCTCGTACTCGAAGGCATCATGTGCCAAAGCCTGCTGCCCAAGATCGACGGCAAAGGTCGCGCTATGTGCATGGAAATTCTTGTGCCCAATGCCGCTGTGCGCAACCTGATCCGCGAAGACAAGATTCACCAGATCTATTCCTCCATGCAGTCCGGCCAGGAAAAATTCGGCATGCAGACTTTTAACCAGTCGCTGGCCAACGCCTATTTCCAGAAACAGATCACAATCGAGACGGCGCTGACCCGGTCCAGCAATCAGGATGAACTGCAGGAAATGATTGCGCGCGGCGCCATCACAGTGAATCGAAGTGGCGCTCCGCTAGCTAAGGGCGCGGTTCCGGGCAAACACTGATTTTGAGTTCGTAGCAGGCATCGCTTTAGCGATGTCAAAAGTTCTGTAATTGAAACGCCCCTTCAGGGGCCGCACAAAGGGAACGAAGTTAAGGAGAAGTAACCATGCCGGTTTTTACATTTTCAGGGAAGACCGCTTCGGGTGAGAAAGTTCAGGGAGAGCGCGTCGCCGCCAATAAAGACGGATTGGCGCAGCAGCTCCGCAAGGAACGCATCACGCCCGGCTCCATTCGCCAGAAGGGCAAGGAATTTTCCATGCCCACGTTCGGTAGCGGCAAGATCAAGGTCAAGGAAGTGGCCGTCTTCTTCCGCCAGTTCTCGGTGATGATCGATGCCGGCCTGCCCCTGGTGCAGTGCCTGGAAATTCTCGGCGCCAATCAGGAGAATCCCGCCTTTCAGAAAACGTTGCTCGGCGTTCGAACCACTGTCGAAGGCGGCGCCACCCTTGCCAATGCTATGCGCCAGTATCCTTTGATCTTCGATGATCTCACCACCAACATGATCGAGGCCGGCGAAACTGGCGGTATTCTCGACATCATTCTGCAGCGCCTCGCTATCTACGTCGAAAAAGCCGTCAAGCTGCGCGCGGCCGTCAAATCGGCGCTGATCTATCCGGTCGCGGTCGTCTCGCTCGCCGTGCTGATCGTCGGCGCGCTGCTTAAGTGGGTTGTGCCCATCTTCGCCAACCTCT
>Ga0187863_10002291_pt1 | contig 14718 bp, 14 predicted proteins | sample June2016WEW_11_1_FD_132975 | JGI IMG/M metagenome (GOLD analysis project Ga0187863, IMG submission 132975) | Peatland microbial communities from SPRUCE experiment site at the Marcell Experimental Forest, Minnesota, USA - June2016WEW_11_10 | ecosystem: Environmental > Terrestrial > Soil >... | reverse complement strand
TTCGAGTTTCAGATGCTCTACGGCATCCGGCGTGACCTGCAACGCCAGCTTGCAGCCCAAGGGTTCCGCGTACGCCTCTATGTCCCTTATGGGGATGCCTGGTACCCCTATTTCATGCGCCGGCTGGCCGAACGGCCCGCCAACGTGATTTTCCTGGCTCGTAACTTATTGCGGGCGTGAGGCGGATTTCCACAGGCCTTGCGGGATCCGAAACATTCCGGGAACTCCGTGGCCTCCGTTTGAATCCAACAAGTCATGAAGTACTGGGCGTATCTGGGCGCCAAGCTGGCGGTCGCAGGCGTCTTTCTGTATGGGCTCTGGTACGCTGTTCTTCTCCTGCTGCTCACATTCGACTCGATACGAGCGGAGCCCATTGTGGGATACATCATCGTCGTCATTCTTGTCCCACTGCTGGGCTTTGCGGTCCTTGCGCTGATCGTTCGCGATCAGTGGTACCGTTGCCGCACCTGTGGGCGGCGGATGCGCATGCCTCTCGAGAAGGGCTCTTTGTCCCACCTGTTTTTGCGCGACCGGCCCCGCATGGAGTACATCTGCATCTACGGTCACGGCACTTTGAAGGTACCCGAGGAGCGCGTCAGCGGCTCCGGCGCATCGGATTGGCAGCCTCACAGTGACGACATCTGGAAGGAACTGGAACACTCCACGCGGGAGCAGTAAACCCGTCCGTGCGAGAATGAGACCAGAGTGCCGGTAAAAGTACAAGTACCCAGGCGCGCACTCCTGGTTCGATTCGTCCTGAGTCCCTGGGGAAAGGCCTTCCTCGCAACCATCCTGGTCCTCGTCGCTGCCTCTGTTCTCGTCTTTTCCTGGTTCTGGGTCAAGTATGCGCGGCTTATTGACCAGAAGCTGACGGCCGGACCCTTTGCCAACACATCCATGCTGTTCGCGACGCCTCAGTCAATTGGGGTGGGTGAACAGACCAGTGTAACCGAGATTGCGGCGGAGCTGCGGCGCAGCGGCTATTCGGAATCCGAAAAGGACCGCCTCGGCTACTACACCGTCAAACCCGGTGAAATCGACATCTACCCTGGACCCGATTCCTATTTCGAGCCCGAGGGCGGGGTGATCAAATTCGACGGCAGCCGGATCTCGCAGATCGTCAGCCTTCGCGACAACACCGATCGAACCGAGTATCTGCTGGAACCTGAGCTGATCTCAAATCTGTTCGATAAGAATCGCGAAAAGCGGCGTCTGGTGAAGTACGCCGACGTTCCCGACGTGCTTCGGAACGCCATCATCTCGGCCGAGGACAAGCGTTTTTTCCAACACTCCGGCTTCGACCCTATTCGCATCGTGAAATCCGCCTGGGTCGATTTCCGGGAAGGCCGCCGTTCCGAGGGCGCATCCACGCTGACGCAACAGGTGGCGCGCATGTTCTGGCTGGATAACCGCAAGACCATCACGCGCAAACTCGCCGAGATCCTGATCAGCGTGCAGCTCGAGCAGCGGCTGACCAAGGAACAGATCTTCGAATACTACATGAACCAGGTGGATCTGGGCCATCGCGGCAGCTTCGATATTCGGGGCGTGGGAGAGGCCGCGCAGGCGTACTTCGGCAAAGGCGTGGATAAGCTGACCTTGCCGGAAGCCGCGCTGCTGGCGGGCCTGATCCAGCATCCCAGCTATATCAATCCGTACCGCTGGCCGGATCGCGCCGTGGCGCGCCGCAATCTCGTTCTCACCATGATGCGCGAGAACGGTTTCATCACCGAGCAGCAGTATCAGGATGCGCAGGCCGCGCCGCTCGTGCTGACGCACAGCGGCATGGAGAGCACCGACGCGCCGTACTTCGTCGACATAGTGAACGACACACTACAGGATCAGTTTGAAGGCCGCGATTTCCAGACCAAGCCCTATCGTGTCTACACCACGCTCGATTTGCAGCTGCAGCGTGATGCCGCCGAGGCTGTCCGCCTGGGTATGGCCGAGGTGGACAAGCTTGTCGCGGGCCGCCGCAAGCGCGACCCGAGTTATCCGGAGCCACAGGGCGCGCTGATTGCACTGGACCCGCATACCGGCGAGATCCGGGCTTTCGTGGGCGGGCGCAACTACGGCGCCAGCCAACTCGATCATCTGGTGGCCAAGCGACAGCCTGGGTCGTCCTTCAAGCCGTTCGTGTACGCCACGGCTCTGGATACAGCGATCAATGGCGGACAGCCGCTGATTACGCCGGTGTCACTGCTCAACGACACGCCCACCACCTTCTGGTTCGACAACAAGCCGTATGAGCCGAGCAACTTCAAGAAGGAATTCATGGGCACGGTAACGTTGCGGACCGCTCTCGCTCACTCACTCAACGTGGCTACGGTGCAGCTTGCCGAAGAGGTGGGTTACGGCAACGTGGTGAATCTGGCGCGGCGCGCCGGCATGAACATGGATATCCACGCCACGCCCGCGGTCGCGCTGGGCGCATATGAAGTCACTCCGCTGGAGATCGCAGGTGCATACACTATCTTCGCGAACGGCGGTGTGTACGTTAAGCCCGGCTTTCTCAGCAGCGTGCGCGATCAGGACGGCGCCGAGATATACCACTCCCAGGTGGAGAAACGCGCGGTCCTCGACCCTCGCGTGGCCTTTATGATGGTGAGCCTCCTCCAGGAAGTGCTGAACAGCGGAACGGGCGTAGGCGTGCGCGCTCGCGGTTTCAACCTGCCGGCTGCGGGCAAAACAGGAACCTCGCGCGACGGCTGGTTCGCGGGCTTCACATCGAAGCTCCTGTGCATAGCGTGGGTCGGCTTTGACGACGGCCGCGAGTTGGATCTGGAAGGCGCGCACTCAGCTCTACCCATCTGGACGGAGTTCATGAAGCGTGCAGCCCAGCAACCCGAGTATCGCGACGTTAGCCAGTTCTCAGCGCCCGCCGGAGTGGTTGGCGTGCAGATCGATCCGCAATCCGGACAACTGGCCACGTCATCCTGCCCACGGGTGATTACGGAATACTTCGTCGATGGGACGCAACCGGTGGAGACATGCCAGTTGCACGGCGGCGGATCAGGGGCTCAGGTAGCCGGCTGGGACACCGGTACGCCCGATAACAACAACTCCGCTCCACGACGCGTTGCGGCGCGCCAGCAGCAGGCCAGCAATGGAACAGGTTCGGGCAGCCCCGCTCCGGCGCAACAGCAGCAACCACAAAAGAAGGGACTGTTCAACCGTCTCCGCGATCTGTTCCGTTAGCGCACGCCGAAGGTTTCTACACGCCCGCCGAGCGCCCAGCCACGTTCCCAATCTCGATGCCGCGCGCGCGGCAATCCTCTTCCACCATCATCCGAACCAACTCCTTGAAACTGGTGCGCGACCGCCAGCCGAGCACGTTTTCGGCCTTGGCGGGGTTGCCAACCAAACGGTCCACCTCCGCGGGACGGTATAGTTGCCGGTCGGTTTGGACGTGCTCCCGGTAGTCAAGTCCGAGCAGAGAGAACGCGACCTCGCAAAACTCCCGAACCGAATGCGACACGCCGGTGGCCACCACATAGTCGCCGGGCTCGTCCTGCTGCAGCATCCGCCACATCGCCTCCACGTATTCGGGCGCGTAGCCCCAGTCCCGGCGGGCCTCCAAATTTCCGAGCGCGACATGGCTGGCCACACCCGCGGCAATAGCGGCCGCACCCGACGTGATTTTCCGCGTAACGAACTCGTATCCGCGTCGGGGCGATTCGTGATTAAACAGGATTCCACTGGAAGCATGCAGCCCGTACGCTTCGCGGTAATTACGGGTCAGGTGAAAACCGGCGACCTTGCTGATGCCGTAGGCGGAGCGTGGATGAAATGCGGTCTTCTCCGCTTGCGGTACTTCCTCCGCATTCCCGAACATCTCACTCGATCCGGCGAAATAAACCCGGCATTGCGGCGCCGATTCCTTCAGCGCGGTGAGAATGAAATGGGTCCCGTTGATGTTGGTGTTCAGCGTAGAGAACTCATCGTCGAAGGAGTAACTGACAAAGCTCTGCGCGGCCAGGTGATAGCATTCGTCCGGCTGCACTTGCTGCACGATGCGATACAAGCTGGGGAAGCTTTCCAGTGAACCAGCATGCAGGATGGTGCGGTCGCGAAAACCACCGATCCGGCGCAGGCGATGCACGGGATCTTCCAGCGCCACACGGCGCACGATGCCGTGCACCTCATACCCCTTCGACAACAATAATTCGGCGAGATAAGAACCGTCCTGCCCGGTGATGCCTGTGATGAGCGCCTTGCGATTACTCACGTCCAATCCTCCGCGCCAGTGTCTTCAGAGGGAATCTTATCCCTTCCAGCATGATCCGGCGGCTGAACTTCGATCTGCCGGATGCGCGCTCGGTGAATACGATCGGAAACTCGAACAGCGGAATTCGAAGGCGATGTAAAGTGAATTTCATTTCCATCAGAAAGGCGTATCCCTCCGAGCGTATCGCATCCAGATCGATCCGCCGCAGGACATCGGCCCGATAACCGACAAACCCGGCGGTCATATCGTGAACGGGTACGCCCGTCAGCAAACGCGCGTAGACATTACCGCCGTAGCTGAGGCAACGCCTGCGAAGATCCCAGTTACGGCTGCCTCCCCCACGAACGTACCGCGAACCGATCACCACCGGGTGAGTGCGCAGCAGCTCGATCATTCGCGGGAGAGCCTCCGCGGGATGAGACAAGTCGGCATCGAATTGAATGACGTAGTCCGCGAGCCTGTCCTCGAGGACTTTCCCGATGGCCTCGCGGCAAGCCGAACCATAGCCGCCCTTGCCCGGCCGAGCCATCAAATGAATGCAGCCGTCCAGCCCTTGTATGCGCCGGATTTCTTCGGAGGTTCCATCCGGCGAGTTATCGTCGATGAAAAGAATTGGTTCTTTGCCGGCGGATTCCCGGACTCGGCCCACCAGGGCCTCTATGTTTTGGCGTTCGTTGTAGGTTGGGACTATAAGCACTCTGGTACCAGCGAGCGCAGAGCCCTGCGTCAGAACTCCAATGCTCTCACAGGGCTTCGATGGTTGCAACGATTTCACCCGTCATTGCAGATTGAAAACTAAGGGCTTTTCACCGGAAGGCTACGGGGTCTTGATGATTGTGAAAAGGCCCGCGCAGGCCAATGATGGTCACAGGAGGTGGGCTCAGTGCATGATCGCGCAGTGCTTGATCGCCGAGTTCGTGTCAGATCGATCCGCCGGCTCTGGAAAGACTGCGGCGGACAGGACATGATCGAATACTCACTGCTGGCCGCCTCGCTGGTTGTGGTTGTCGCCGGCTTTCTTCCCCCCACCATCATGCCGTCCGTGAGCAAGATCTTCTCCACCGTCGCCAGCATGATCAACGCAAGTTGAGTACGCCGGGTACGCTGCAGCTCAAAACTGAAAATAAATGAACGGAATCCGCGCGTCGATGACCCCAAAGATCTCCAGGCAGAACAGCAGCAGCGCCATCGCGGAAGCATAAGCCCACACCGGCGCTTCCATCAGCCAATCGAACCACTTCAGCTTTTCCTCGGCGATAGCCAGCAGGAGGGACACGACGATAAGCCCCACCTGCCACTTCGGAAAGAGTGACCGGCCGATGGGATTCCCGTACATCTGGCCAATGATGGTGAGGCTTTGATGCAGGTCCGTGGCGCGGAAGAACACCCAGCCGGTCATCACCAGGCCGAGAGTGAACAGCCACGTCAGCGGGTAGAGCCAGGTTCGTTGGTCGCGATTGCGCCGGTCGCCGCGCACTGCCCGGTGAACCGCCAGCAGCGCGCCATGGTAACCGCCCCAGATCAGGAAGTTCCAGCTTGCGCCGTGCCACAGGCCGCCCAGCAGCATGGTAAGCATGAGATTGCGATAAGTCTTCCAATGCCCGTGACGGTTTCCGCCCAGCGGGATGTAGAGATAATCGCGAAGCCAGGTGGACAGCGAGATGTGCCAACGATGCCAGAAATCGGTGATGCTGGCAGCCAGATACGGGCGGCGGAAATTAACGGGAAAATGGAAGCCCAGCAGTAGTGCCATGCCTATGGCCATGTCCGTGTAGCCGGAAAAATCGAAATAGATTTGCAGGCCGAAAGCCAGCACCCCCGTCCATGCCGGAACCATCCCGGGATGCGCAGCGACGTTACTGAAATAGCCGTTGGCGGTTTTCGCGAACTGATCGGCGAAGGCCATCTTCTTGGTCAAACCGAGGGCGATCAGGAACAGCCCCCGTGACACATCATTGGCTGACGGTGGCCGCCAGCCGAGCAGGTCGCGAAAGAAGTCGTGAGCGCGCACGATGGGTCCAGCCACCAGTTGCGGGAAAAAACAAATAAAGAGAGCGTAATCGGTGGGGTTGCGGATCGCGGCCTGCTCGCCGCGATACACGTCGATGACGTAGGACATGCTCTGGAAGGTGTGAAAGCTGATGCCGAGGGGGAGAACGATGTCGAACCAGAATGAGTTCGCCGGCTTGCCCAGCAGCAGAGCAAGATTGCTGGCGGCAAAATTGTAGTACTTGAAGATACCGAGGAAACCAAGGTTCGCCGTGAGGCTCAGGATGAGGATGAGCTTCCTGCGATGGCCGATTGGTGTTTTCTCAATCCAGATTCCCGCCGTATAGTCGATCGCTGTCAGCGTCAGCAGGAGCAGGATGAACTTCGGATTCCACGATGCGTAGAAGAAATAGCTGGCGGCGAGCAAAATGTACTTGCGGAATCTGCGCGGGCTGGAATAGAAGAGCAGCAGGACGACCGCGAGGAAAACGAAAAACTGAATGGTGTTAAACAGCATCGTTATTTTCCTGCCTGCCGCGCCGCCGGCGGTCCCAGCAGCATCGAAACCTGCTTTGCCAGCATCGCCGAAAAACGTTCCGCTCCCTCACGATTCAAATGCAGGGCGTCTTTGAAGAACTCGGGGTGCTCCAGCGAATCGAAGGCGTGCTCGGGCACCAGAAGCACATTGGGGCGTTGCGCCAGTTCGCGGATCGAGCTGCTCTTCTTTCGGACAAGGTTTGCCGGCCGGAGAATAGGGCCGCGCGCCAGCCGCAGAAAGACGATCTTCGTCGGAGAGTTCCGGTAACGGTCAATGATTTTCCCGAACCATTTGCGGCGGAATGCGGCAAAGTGACCGGTCTGCGGCGCGCCCGGTGGATACATCAGGAAGTTCGCTACCGTGGCGCGCTGGATCGGATCCGCATCCGGCGGAAATGTGGCCTTCCACGCCGTCCAGTCGACGCTTACCCCGGTCATGGTCTTCGAGCTTTCGATGTAATCCCACGTCCATGCGGACCAATTCTGGTTGAAAAGCCGGACATTGCGGATTCGCTGGGCCGGGTTAGACAGGAACGCCTGGATGTCATTCTGATAGACGAGACCCTTCAGAATGCTGTCGCGAAAGGCCTCCCACCGGAGCGGCGGATCCTGAAAGGCCTGATAAAAATCCGGGATGTCGCTGAGCCGGAGACGATTAACGACGTAGTGCACGAGACGCGGATCGTTCTCCGGTATACCCCAGTCCTCATCCATATAATCATTCACGGCGAAGACAATGGCGCGATAACGGCGAGTGCCGGGATCGAGATCGCGCAGCATGTAGTACCACGCGCGAACGTCAGTACCTGGCATGCCCGCGTGGCGGAAAACATAGCCGGTCTCCGGCGTGAGCTCATCCGCCAGCCGTGGCGAATAACCGAACCGCGAATCCCCCAGCGTGACCACCAGATTGTCGCCGTATTGACGTTGAGCCTTCAGTTCCCGTCTTAGCGTCAGCTCGAACTGGCCTGTAGTGGAGTCCGGCTCGATGAGTTGCGGATAGATTTTCGTTCGAAACAGCAGCGCGTCGAGGCCAAAGAAACCCATGACGGCGAGCACGCACGCCAACACGGCTCGCAGAATCGTGAAGCGCTTAGCTCTTGCGACGGATGGCGACAATGCCACTGGCCGGACGGCTTGCGGAGAGGGCATCGGATGTTAAGAGCCGATTCTAGCAAGTCAGGCGTGCTACTCGATTCGAAACACTTTATCCCTGGGCGTCTCGGCGACCGGCGTCAGCCCCCAATCGGCAGCCGCCCCGAGGAACGCCGCGCTGTTCCAGTCGTCAACGCTGAACAGGACATAGTGAACGCCGGCGCGTTTGAGCACCTGCATTGCCTCCCTGCGGAGGTCCATGGCCGGGATGATTTCCAGCTCAGGCGGCGCTTCCTTCAGCCACTGGCCCGCGGCGCTGAGAACCTTCAGAGTCACTCTGCTTTCGTATTCGTCGGGAAAATCGACCACGGTGAGGCCGTCCAGGCGAATCGGAGCATCGAAGCGAACGCCCAAATGCATCCCCGGCCGCAACGGCTCCCAGGTGCGCCAGCGAGTGATACCGTTGCCATCGAAGGCCAGCCCCACGTCCCACGGATTCGGCCAGGCGTAGGGATGTGCGCTCGGGCCGATGGGGATTTCCGCGCCGTTCGATTGCAGATGGAACTCGTTGATGCTCCATTGCTGGTTGGTGGCGCTGCGGCCCTCCTGGACCAGACGCACCTCGCGAGCGTCCACCGGCGAAAACCGGTACCTCCACAGCCGCCGCCCGCTCACCGGCGAGTTGAAAGTACTGTACAAAGGGTCGCCCAGAAGTTCTCCGCGGGCCGACTGGAAGACAAGGATAATGTCGCGCGTCGTGTACGATTTCGCGCCAGCGCAGCTCAAGGAGAAGACGGGCTGGTCCGGTGGAATCGCCGCGTCCATTCTTCGAGTGATGACGTAATCTTCGGACTTCTCCGAGAGCCAGACATACTCCGGCACGATCCGCAGAACCACCCTCCACGGGACGCGCGCGACGCGCCATCCGGGGTACCGATAACGGCGCTGCATTGTCGGCGGCCAGGAGGTCACCAGATGGGCGATCACCAGCGCGGCCAGCAAAATGGCGGAAACCGCCTGCTGATGTGTGCGGCTGAGAATGGGCCACCGCAGGCGGCAGACTACGAACGTCATGGCGATGGACAGCATCGGCAGAGCGGGCAGCAGATAGCGCGGGTCCCGGGCTCCGGGGAACGTTACCACGGTGGCCAGAGCCGCGAGAACAAGAAAGCGGCCCTGCGGCCAGAAAACACTGGCGAGAGCCAGAGGAGCCAGCAGAAAAACGGCCCCCACAAAGCCATCGACGTGCGGGCCGCCGGTGGTGAGCTCCATGGGCATGTCCCGCCATTGAAGTCCCAGCAGATCAGCCAGAATTTTGGTGTATTCCCGCTCAAAAGAAACATGGAAGTAGGGGTTGCGAAAAACGGAGTTGCCGAAAAAGGCAACGGGGTTATCGAACCAGAGAGCGTTGCGTACCAGGTATGGCACGATGCAAACGCTCATGACCACTCCCGCGGCCGCCACCAGCAGAGCGCGCCTGCGCCAGCTCTGGCTGCGAAGACCAATTACGATGACGGCCAATACGAAAGAAGCGAAGAAGACGGCCGTGTATTTGATGGCCATGGTGAAGCCCGTAACAATGCAGCAGGCGACCAGCAGCCCCGTGCTTTTTTCATTCCGCCACAGGGCCAGCAGATAGACCGCGGCAAAGGTGACCGCGGCCAACCCCACGTCGTTAAACGCGCAGGTGCCGTCGGCGCCGACAAGTGGGCTCGCGAACACCAGCAAAGCTCCGGCAACGCCCGCCGAAGGGAATCCGAAGCGTCGTCCGTACAAAACCATCAGAAACGCCAGGTCCAGCAGGAACGAAAAGTGAACCAGCGACGCCGCGGAGTGCTTCCCGATGGAGAACGCGAAGAGGAAGAGCATCTCGATGCCCTCGGGAAGACCCGTGTACATGTCCACGTAGCGAACGAATCCGTGCGCGTGGTTGAACAAATTGACCAGCCCGAGGTGGTAGCGCATGCCGTCCGAGCTCATCTCCGGGGATGCCGCCTGACGGAAATACAGAATGCCGTAAGCGGCCACGGTTGCGGCGAAGAGTATCTTCCACTCGATGGGAATTCGCGATGGAGGGGGCGTAGCCGGGGGAATCAGCCAACGCCGGAAGAATACCGCACCCGCGAGCGCTGCGACACATAACGTCAGAAAAACGCTCTTTCGGGCGATCCCAAGCGCCGCAATCGCGAACACCAGGCAGCTCAGAACCGCCGAACCAGCCACAAAGCCCAGGCAAAGCGACTCAAGGCGGTCGACCGATACGCGCAATAAGCGAAACAGGAGCAGGCCGAGGACGAGGGCCGTAAAGACACACGCCAGCCAACCCAGCAAGATCCACGAGACCACCATTTTCGTTCGGAGTGTAACATGTGAACGTATGCGCGTCGCGCTGGTTGGACACACCGGTTTCATCGGGAGCAATCTGACGGCGCAGTTCGAATTCGACGAATGCTACAACTCGAAAAACATCGGCGAAATTCGCGGGCGGGAGTTCGATCTGCTTGTATCGGCTGGCGTGAGTGCGGTCAAGTGGTGGGCAAATCAGAATCCCGCGGAGGATCGCGCACGTATCGATAGTCTGCTGGCCAGCCTTACGGAAGTGCGCGCTCGCGAAGTGCTCGTGCTCTCCACCGTGGATGTCTATCCGGTCAATTCCGGCGTGGACGAAAGCTTCGATTGTCACTCGTTGCCGAACCACACCTACGGAGCCAATCGCCTGCACTTCGAAGATGCCATGCGCGAACTCTTCGACAATACGACCATCGTGCGGATTTCCGGGGTCTTCGGGCCCGGTCTGAAGAAGAACGTGATTTACGATCTGCTCCGTGACAACTGCCTGGACATGATCAATCCCACGAGCTCGTTTCAGTACTACAATGTGTCGCGGCTGTGGACGGATCTTGTGCGACTGAGGAAAACAGACATCCGGCTCATCAACTTCGTCACCGAGCCAATCGTCACGCGCGAGATCATCGCGCGTTTTTTTCCGGGGAAGGTAGTGGGAGCAAACCCGGCGCCGGAGGCTCACTACGACGTACGCACCATGTATGGCAGTCTGTTTGATGCGGAGGCGCCGTACCTCATGCAAGCCGAAGAAGTGATGGCCGATCTCGCCGAATTCGTGAAGGCTACATGAAGATTGCCGTCTCCAACATCGCCTGGCCCGCGGAACTGGATGAGTCTGTTTTCGCATTCCTGGCCGCCAGCGGTATCGAGGGCATCGAGGTCGCGCCAACCCGTGTCTGGCCGCAATGGGAGGGAATCGATCGCGCGAGTGTTCAGGCATTTCGGCGGGCGGTCGAATCGCACGGCCTGCGCATCTCGTCGTTGCAGTCGATTCTGTTTCAGAAGCCGGAGCTGCGGCTTTTCGCAGGGGACCCGGAGCGGCAGGCGCTGAATGAACATCTTCGCCGTTGTGCGGATCTCGCGGCCGATCTTGGAGCTGAGTGCATGGTGTTCGGCGCTCCTCGCAATCGCGACCGCGGTTCCATATCCGAACCGTGCGCATTCGAGATTGCGGCCCGGTTCTTCGCGGGGGCGGGCGCATATTGCAGCGAGCGCGGAGTGTGTCTTGCGTTCGAGGCAAATCCCGCCGAGTACCAATGCAACTTCGTCACGGATAGCGCGGCCGCGGCGAAGCTGGTAAACGCGGTTGGATCCGAGGGTTTCCGATTGCATCTGGACACCGCATGCCTGCGTCTGGCCAGCGAAAATGCTGGTTCGGCGATTATCGAAAATGCCGGAATCCTGCGGCACTTCCACGCGAGCGAGCCATACCTGGGGGATTTCTCGGCTCCCGTGGCCGCACATGTGGAGGCAGCGGCGGCGCTTCGCTCCGTCCATTACGACCACTGGGCCGCGCTCGAAATGCGCGCTGAGGAACCGGCCTTGCCCGCCCTGCGGGAAGCCGTGCGGTATGTTCGGGCGACATACGGCGATGAAAGCTGAGGTCCCCGCGTATGAGGTCCATCAATTCGAGCCGCGCCGCACGCGCTACGCCGTGCTGATTCCGGTAATTAACGAGGGCGAGCGGCTGTTGAGCCAGTTGCGCAGGATGGAATTCCTGGCTGGGCAAGCGGACATTATCGTGGGCGACGGCGGCAGCAGCGACACCAGCGGCGATCCGCTCACACTCCGCAGCTTCCCCGTGCGCACGCTGCTGCTGAAAACCGGCCCGGGAAAGCTAAGCGCGCAACTGCGCATGCTGTTGGATTACGCGGTGAAGGAGGGTTACGAGGGGTTCGTGTTCATCGATGGTAACGGGAAGGATGGCGTGGAGGCCATCCCATCGTTTCTGGAAGCTCTGGACCAGGGTTTTGATTACGTGCAGGGTTCCCGTTACGTGGTTGGCGGCGAAGAGGCCAACACACCGTGGGATCGCCGGATCGGAGTAACGCTCCTTCATGCCCCTCTCATCAGCCTCGCTGCACGATTCCGCTACACCGACACCACCAATGGTTTCCGCGCCCTTAGCCGGCGCGCGGTTCTCGATCCGCGAGTGCAGCCGTTCCGCGACATATTCGACACGTACAATCTGCATTACTATCTTTCGGTCCGAATTCCGCGGCTCGGCTTCCGCGTGAAGGAGCTTCCGGTTCGCCGCGTTTATCCGGTGACCGGGCCGACGCCCAGCAAGATCGGCGGGTTCAAGGCAAAACTCGGCATTATCAAGCTGCTGATGTTCGCGGTTCTGGGCCGATACAATCCCAGAGAAAAGAAATGACCCGGCTGGATGCAGTCATTATTGGCGGAGGTTTTTTCGGCTGTTCCATTGCCCGCTACGTCGCGCAACGGATGAAAGCCGTGACCGTAATCGAGCAGGAACCCGAACTGTTCGGCCATGCGTCGTCCGTCAACCAGGCGAGGATCCACAACGGCTATCACTATCCGCGCAGTTTGCAAACCGCCTACCGAAGCCGCATCAATTTTCAATCGTTCGTGCAGGACTTTCCCGAGTGCGTGGTCAGCAACTTCACGCAGCTTTACGCCATCGGCAGGCACCAAAGCAAAATTTCGGCACGGCAGTTCGAGCGGTTCTGCAATATCATTGGCGCACCATGGAAGCCCGCGTGCGCCGATGACATGAAGCTGTTCGACCCGCGGCTGATTGAAGCCGCGTATGAAGTGGTCGAGTACGCCTTCAACGCAACGATACTTCGCGACACGCTGCAGCGGATGCTGGATGGCGCTGGCGTCGAAATTCGCCTGCGGACGCGAGTGGAACGGGTAGAAATGGCCGGAAGCTCTTCTCGCGTGTGCCTCTCCGATGGAAGCGAACTCGAAACAAAATACCTGTTCAATTGCTCGTATGCCGGTCTCCGCCACGTGCCGGGACTGATGCCGGATTTATCCACGCCGCTAAAGCAGGAGATTACGGAGATGGTGCTCATCGAGCCACCCGAGGAATTGCGCGGACTTGGCATTACGGTGATGTGCGGGCCGTTTTTCTCCACAATGCCCTTCCCCCCACGTTCCCTGCACACGCTCTCGCATGTTCGTTACACGCCGCATTGTTCGTGGGTGGATGAGGGGCCGGAGTCGCCCGATCCGTACGCGACGATGGCGGCGTACACCGGGGCGTCGAAAAGTCTTCACATGCTCAAAGACGCACAGCGCTATGTGCCGGCAATGGGCGGAGCGCGTATTGTGGATTCGCTCTTTGAGCTCAAGACGCTGATGGTCCGCAATGAAATTGACGATGGCCGCCCGATTCTGATGGAGCGGTGCGAATCGCCCAACACTGTATATTCGATCATGGGCGGAAAGATCGACAACATCTACGATGCGCTCGACCGCCTGAAGGCAGATGGCCTGTGACCGCACCCGAAACATCCCTTGACGCTTTTGTCTCGATCGTGATTCCGTTGCGCGATGCCGCGACGAACGTGGAAGCTATAGTCATCGAAACGGATCGTGTCGTGCGCGCTTTATTCCGTCACTACGAGGTCGTTCTCGTCGATGACGCCTCTCGCGACGAGACCGTCGAGATCATCCAGCGCCTCCAGAAGAGCGTCGAGAATCTCCAGCTTTACTGCCTCAATCGGCGGAGCGGACTCGAGGTGGCAATGGTGGCCGGCCTCGATAACAGCATTGGCGACTTCGTGATCACTTTGAATGCTGAGACCGACCCTCTTCACCTCATCCCTGTCCTCTGGGAAAAGGCACAGGACGGGAACGAGGTTGTTTGCGGCGTGCGTACAGACCGCATTAAAGGCGGCCTCCGTCCTATGTTCTATCGAAGTTTCGAAGGCGCGACGGGATTGCGTGTTCCGCGCGGCATCTCGGATCTTCGGCTTTATAGCCGGCGCGTGGTGAGCTACATCACACAGAACAACGACCGCCATCAGCTGCTGAAGGTTCTTCCCTTTTTCACGTCGTATCGGATCGCCACCGTGGACTATACTCCGGTTAAGCGCGGCACTGGCTTTGGGGATCGCAGCCTGTCCAACGCGCTCCTGTCCGGTATCACGATTCTGCTGGCCAGCTCGATTCGCCCCTTGCGCCTCCTAACGGTTATGTCTCTCCTCGCGAGCACGCTCAGCCTGCTGTTCGCCGTATACGTCCTCTGTGTGGCCTTGCTGAAGAGGCACGTGGTGGAAGGCTGGATTTCGCTGGCGTTGCCGATGGCCGTGATGTTCTTCTTCCTCTCCACGATCCTGGGAATCCTGTCCGAGTACATTTTCATGCTGGCGCAGCAGAGCGGCAACCGGCCGGTCTATTCGATCGCGAAGGAGTCCACCAGTTCCGTGCTGGAAATTCAGCGCAAGCTGAATGTCGTCGAAGGCAGCGGCGATTTCTCGAAGCGGTAGAAGCTATTTCGAATCGGCTGCCGCCGGCGCTTTCGCTCGCGCCGTCGTGATCAGCACCAC
>Ga0187863_10002290_pt1 | contig 14731 bp, 7 predicted proteins | sample June2016WEW_11_1_FD_132975 | JGI IMG/M metagenome (GOLD analysis project Ga0187863, IMG submission 132975) | Peatland microbial communities from SPRUCE experiment site at the Marcell Experimental Forest, Minnesota, USA - June2016WEW_11_10 | ecosystem: Environmental > Terrestrial > Soil >... | reverse complement strand
TCCGCGATGTTTTCAACATGCGGGTTGATTGCAACGGCGTCGTGGTCACGGCCGACGTAAATTGTGGAAAGCCAGGTAACAGGTTGTGATTACAAACCATGAACTCGATCATTTTGTCCACCCTCAACGCGACCCAAAGTTCACGGAGGAAAAGCCGGTCGTGACCATCGATGTGTATTGACCCGGGCGGTTCAACCATCAGCACCCTACTCATGAAACACGCCCCGGTCCCGACGCTGCCGTTTGCTGAACTGAACGAGCGCGTATGATTGACTGGCGTTGGCCTCTCTTCTTGATGTTTCCGCGCAGCCGCGCCGTTCTCCTGCTATGGTTTTTTTGTTTTGGGACCTTGGGCTTGGCGGCGGCCGAACCGGTTTCTGCCTCAAACTCTCCAGGCCCTACCCCGACAGCCGGTGCGGCTCCGCGCTTTAACGTCCGCGCCTACGTTGTGGAAGGCAGCCCGTCACTGCCCACCAACGCCCTGGCTCCCCTGTTTTCCCATTATATCGGAACGAACATTGGTTTGGATGAAATCGTGAAGGCGGCGTCGGCCTTGCAACTGGAATACGACAGCCAGGGCTATCCCGCGGTGAGCGTCGCCTTTGTGCCGGAACAAATCACCGACGGCATCGTCACCTTCAATGTTGCGCAAACCGCCATTCCCCAGATTGTGGTGGCCGGCGAGCGTTACCTCGCCCTGAGCAACGGCGCGGAAATTGTTTCCCGTCCACCGGCGGCCCCCACTGTGCCGCCGGTCGGGGCCATCACCAATGCAGTTCCGTCCGCATCGACCAATGCGATTCCCCCGACAGCCAATTTCGCGGCAACCCGGGCCAATCATAGTGAGATGGCTGATGCCATGGCCGCCATGTGGCTAAAGATGACGGAACTGGAGCTCCAGTCCAAGGACACCCGGGTTCACGTGGTTTCCACGAACGCCGGCCCCCGGTTTGAAGTGGACAAATACTTGGTCAGTGGCAACACCATCCTGCCGCCGGCCGCCCTCGGCCAGGCGATCACCAATATTGACGGCGCGTTCGGCACCAATGTCAGTTTTGACGGGATTGAAGCCGCGGTGACCGAACTGGGCAACGCGTACCACGAACGCGGCTATGGGCTGGTGAAGGTGGACGTTCCCCAGCAGAAGCTGACCAATGCGACCGTGAAACTACAGGTGCTCGAAGGCCGGTTGGCAGACATCAAAGTCAATTGGATCGGCAACCGCTATTTCAGTTCCAACAACGTGATGCGGGCGTTGCCGAGCCTGCACACAAACATCGTACTCAATGTCCCCATCTTCAATGCCGAACTGAACCGGGCCAACGCGAACCAGGACCGGCAAATCTACCCCGTCATCGGTCCCGGCCCCGAACCGGGCAGCAGTGAACTCACCCTTAACGTCAAGGACCGCCTCCCGGTCCACGGGAAACTCGAATTAAACAATCAAGCCTCGCCCGGCACCCCGGAGTTGCGCCTGAATGGCTCCGCGGTGGTCGACAATCTCTGGCAGCGGGACCATTCACTGGGAGTGCAATACGGTTTTTCGCCCGAGACCTACAAACAGGGAAAACAGTGGCACTTTTATGACGCGCCAGCGGTTGCCAACTATAGCGCCTTTTACCGCCTGGCGCTCGGCAATCCGGCGCCCATTGAGGACCTGGTGGTGAACCATCCCGGCAGCTTTGGATACAGTGAGGCCACGCGAAAATTCAACCTGCCTTCGCCCACCGGCCAGCCGGAACTGACTTTCTTTGGCAGCCGCGCGACCATTGACCCCGGATTGACAACCCTCTTTACCGGGGAAGTCTCATCGAATGGAGACAATCCTTCCATCGCCGAGCACGATGTTGAGGAATCACCGTCCATAAACGAAGACATCGGCGGTCATCTAAACCTCCCCTTGCCGGCTTCAGACAATTTTCAGTCGGGCTTTTCCGGCGGCCTGGATTTCAAGACTTATGATGTGGGGAATTTCAAAACGAACATCTTCACCTTCAGCCAAACAAATTTTGATCATAACGTTCCCATTCTGCCGCCCATCATCAGCATCGTGCCCTCTGCCGTGCCGGCCACGCGCAATCGTATCGAATATTTGCCGTTATCGCTGCAATATGAAGGCAATTGGCGTGATTCGTTCGGAACGGCGACCGTTGGGCTGGGCGTCAGCGTCAATGTTTGGTATGATGGTCTTTATTCCACGACTTCGACTTCGACCTCGGACATAGTCTCAACCAACGCCAGTGGGGTTCTTCACACCAACGCTGTCACCACCACCACCACCACTTATTCTCACGGCGCTGCCGCGGTTAAAAAAATCACCGGTTCCGCGCAATCCACTGGATATTGGGTCATTATCAATCCCAGTTTCGCGAGGAACTTTGTGATTGACGATTGGACCACTTCCATCCGCGCTGATGGCCAATGGGCCAGCGAACCTTTGATCAGCCCGGAACAGTTCGGGGCCGGCGGCGTGAACAGCGTCCGCGGCTATCATGAAGGTGAAGTTTTTGGCGATACCGGCTGGCATCTCTCGTTGGAAGAGCAAACCCCGACGCATGCTGTCGGCACCCTCCAGGACGGAGAGCCGCTGACCATTCGCGGCTCCGTCTACATGGATTATGCCCGGGTTTATTTGATTGATTCCCAAGGGCGCCAGGGCAGCACCCCACTTTGGGGAACGGGCTTCGGGCTGGACGCCTCGGTCGGCTCCCATTGGCAGGCGCAGTTCCTTTTCTCCTGGCCGCTGTTAAGCGCCGGTACCACGTCGGCCTATCAACCGTTCTTTAACTTCGCGCTGACGGCGCAGTTCTGATTTGTCACCTGAATGTCACAAAAAACAAATTTATTCCAACTGCTCCCGCTCTATATTGACGGATGAAGGACGAGTTGCCATGAAAATTTCATTTTCCCGCTGCCGTCGCGCTTCGGTTGGAATGATCATCCTCCTGTCGATTTTGGGAGGAAATGTCCTACGCGTTCACGCAAATCCGGTCCCGGTCGCCAATAGCCCGGTCTCCCAAGGCACGGCCACCATCAATGGGTTGGGTTCATCGCAGGTGACCATCAACCAGACTTCCGCCAACGCCTTCATCAACTGGACGAGTTTCAACATAGCTCCCGGAGAGACCACAACCTTCAACCAGCCTTCGTCCTCCTCAATCACCTGGAACTACATCAACGATCCCAACAATCCCAATGCCTCCAGCATCAACGGAAACATCAATGCTATCGGGTATGTGGTTCTCCAAAATCCGAACGGCTTTGCTATTGGCGGCCAAGCGACCATCACCGCCCATGGCCTGGTCATGACCACGGCTTCCACACCGGCGCTCAATCTTTCGAGCGGCGGCCCCTGGTCCTTCAACACGCCACCGCCCACCGCGAACATAATCAACTACGGCCAGATCAACATTACCGGAGGCGGTTCGGCTTTTTTGATTGCTGCGGATATTGAGAATGGCATCGATCCCGTAACCAAGAATATCGGCACGATTTCGGCACCCGGCGGCAAAATCGGCCTGTACGCCGGTCAAACGGTCCTGATTTCCACATCACCCGATGGGCGCGGATTAAGCGCGCAAGTCACCTTGCCGCAAGGTTCGGTCGATAACGAAGGTAAATTAATCGCCGATGGCGGCAGTATCGCCGCCCAGGCCCAGATGGTCAATCAGAACGGGTTGGTCCAAGCCAATTCCGCCCAAAATGTCAACGGCACCATTGAATTGATTGCGAACGATACCCTGAACCTGACCGCCAGTTCCGTCATTTCAGCTGAGGGCAACAACCAGGCTGCCGGCGCTGGCGGCGCTATCTTGCAGGCGGGGAACACCGTCAACAACAATGGCCAGGTCGTTGCCGATGGCAGCTCGATTCAGATGACGGCACCCACGGTGAATCAAAGCGGAACGCTTCAGGCGAATTCCCTTGGAAACATCAACGGCACCGTTGAAATTGACGCAGTCGCCAGCTTGAATTTGGGAGCCAGTTCGGTCATCTCAGCCAACGTCGATCCGACCGCGACCACTCCGAGTGCCGGCGGCTCGGTGACGATTCAATCCGGAAATAAAATCACCCTGGACACCGGCTCGGAAATTCAAGCGGATGCCGGAAGTATCACCTTGGACGCGCCCACGGTGGATCAATCCGGAACCCTCCAAGCCAATTCCAGCGGGAACGCCAACGGCGTCATTGAAATTGACGCGAGCGAAAGCCTGACCCTGGAGTCAAGTTCCGTCCTGTCCGCCATCGGCGATTCGTCAGCGACCAGTCCCGGAGGATTTGTGGTTTTGAAATCGGACAATACGTTCGCCGATATATCCGGCTCCACCATTTCCGTTTCGGGAAATAACGGCGGCGCGAATGGTTTTGTTGAGATTTTTGGTGTGGGAACCACTGCCAGCACGGTCAATTCCACGATTGACGGCGCGGCCGCAGGGCAATACTCCCAACTGCTCGTCAATCCCTTTGACCTTACTCTTTCCTCCGACCCTACTGCCAACATTAGTCTCAGCACCCTTTCCAGTTATTCGCAAATTGACCTGCACGCGCTTGACGACATTAACATCGGGTCGGCCCAAGCCTTGACCGACCCGGGCTTGACCGCCGGCCAGGGCATTGATTTGACGGCCGGCAACGGCATTTATCTCTGGGGCACGGCTTCCCTCCAGACCCAAGGCGGGGACATCAATCTTTGGGCTGCCAATGAAGTGCAGGTGGGCTGGTCGGGCACCGCCAGCCCGCCCGGCATTGTCAACCCCGGCACCGGCAGTATTACCACCGCGGGTGGCGGCAGCATTAGCGTCACGACGCAGTCCGGGGATGTCAACACGGGGTCGAATCCGTCGGGGTTTCTTTACCTGAATGCCGCACCCTATTATTACATTGACCCGGTTCTCGGCGTTGGCGGAATCAGCACTTCGGCCGGAGGAAATGTCACCATCAACGCCGGCGGAGACGTCATCAGCTACAACCCCAGCGGGGCAACCGTTGCCGGCGATGCGGGCACCGGCGCTTTTGGCACGCAGCCGGGGAATGTGACGATTACCGCCGGGGGCAACGTCTATGGGCATTATGTGCTGGCGAATGGCCTGGGCACGGTCACCGCCGGCAAGGATGTGGGGGTCCCCAGCGGCGGCAACTCCTTCGCCCTTAGTCTCATTGGCGGTAGCTGGACCGTGAATGCGCCGAACGGAAATATTTATTTGCAGGAAGTGCGAAATCCGAATGCGCTTTTTAACACTACCAGTACGTCCAAAAGAGGACAGCCGGTGACTTATTACAATTTTTTTACGTATGGTTCGCAGGATTCGGTTGATTTGACGGCAGGCATCGGCGTGTATTTGACTGATCTGAATGTTCCCCGGCTGGCAGCGTCTCCCGTTCCGGTCATTTATCCGCCGATATTGGACATCTCCGCTGGCTCGGGTGGCGTGACCCTGCAAGACAACGTCACCTTGTTTCCTTCGACGTATCAAAATCTGGACATCACCACTACGGGTGGCGGAAGTCTGGTTTCCATGCCCAATATCCTTGATACAACCCCTGAATTGCTCATGTCGGACAGCTCCCAGACACGTTGGATCAACAGTCTGAGTTTCAGCGACTCCGATAATGGCACTGTTTTGCCCGATGAACTCATCAATCCCAATCCGGTGATGATCAATATTTCGGGCAACATGGAGAACCTCAACCTCATCACCACCAAGGAGACAGTGATTACGGTGGATGGCAATATGATGAATTGCGGTTTTTCCGGGCAGAATTTGCAGGCTGGCGATGTCACCTCCATTTCCGTGATCGGCCAGATTTTCAACGCCTCTTCGTATTCCTTTGCTTATGACATCGCCATTCCCAGCCTGCCCGCTGCGGACCTGCCTGTCGGCATGGGCAATTCGTGGAATAATATCTTCAACCTGGCGGTCGATCCGACCGCCATCGCCAACCTGACATTGCCCGCAAGCCTTACCCCCGCCCAATGGCTCGACTATGCCCTTCGTACGGCCGCCTTGTTTTCAGTATCCATCAGCCCCAGTGGCCAGCCGCTCGGTGTTAATCCAGGTTTCGTATATGACCCCACCACTGAGCGGCTTGGTTTCGCCGGCCCAATGCAGCAGCGCACCATCTCGGCGTTGGGACAGCCGATCACCGTGTTGCACCTGGTCAACGGTCAGGCGGTGATTGACACCAATCCCGGTGATCATGCTACCGGCAGAACCTACGGCCAGCTCGAGACGGATACCGTCGCCTGGGCCGATCCTGCAGTGGTTCAAACCCTGTTTCAAGAGAGTCAGAACGCGCCTTCACCTCAGGCAGCTCAGCTTGGTTATCGGTTAGGCGGCCCCGGCCAGTTCGATATTCAAGCCGGTTCGATCTCACTGGGCAACTGTTACGGCATTCTCTCCTGTGGCGTATCTGACCCGGCGGGGGGATTCGGCCGGTATGGCAATCTGGCCGCGATTACGCCGTCCGGAGCGACGGTGAATGTCACGGTGACCGATCCCGACCAACCGGCCGATTCCAGCGAACCGGTCGGCCCCGGCAATCCGATCATATCGTCGCTGGACATGCTGACCTCCACCATCGCGGCGCTCGGCGGGGGGGATGTCAATGTGACCAGCACCAGCGGCTCAATGGATCTCGGTTCGCAGGAGTTGTTCAGCTACACGAGGCAGGAGGGTCTGGGCGTCTATACTTCCGGCGGCGGGGAGGTCAGCGTCATCGCTTTGGGCGACGTTGACATAGACGGTTCCCGAATTGGGACTTACAATGGAGGCGACATTTTCGTTGAATCATTGCAGGGGACGGTCAACGTCGGGAGCGGTGGCAGTACTGTCAACGACGTGTATGTCTCTTATGTGGACTCCGTCACCGGCCTGCCTGGGAATTATGCCGAGTCGGCATATGGCAGCGGCATCATAGCCAACACCCTGGTGCCTCCGCAGCCGGGAACTGGGGAAACCTGGCCGCCGAACCCCGCCAGTCTTCCCGGAAATATCACGGTGAAAACTCCACAGGGTGACATTATCGCCACCTCGGGCGGCATCCTGCAGGAGGCGCTTGACGGCACGATAACCGCCGGCCCCGCGGTCACCTTGACCGCCGGCACGCCCGCGTCGGGAACTCCTGGCCAGCCCGGTTATTCACCGGGTCATGTCGGTAATATTGATCTGGGAAGTTCCGGCATCATTGGCGGCACGGTCAACTTGACGGCCAACGGTAATATCTCCGGGCAGGTGGTTTCCCGCCAGAACAGCACGGTTAACGCCGCGCAAAGTTTCAGCGGCACGGTCCTTTCCGCCGGCTCGGCCAATGTTACCGGCGGCGGCACGATCTCAGGCACCATCATCGGCGTCGGCGGCGCCAGCGTTTCCGGCGTCGGCGGCGTGACGGCGTCGGTGCTCGGCCAGAATGTTTCCGTCAACGGCGGCGCTGCCCAATCAACCCTCGGCAGCTCGGCCAGTGCCACCAGCGCCAGCCAGTCCGCCGCCCAGCAAGCCAATAGCCAGGCCACGCAGCAGGTCGCCAGCGATGACAACGCAAATGATGATCAGAAGAAAAAGAAGACGGAGGGTCTGGCTCGCAACGTCGGACGGGTCACGGTCATTCTACCCAGGACAAGTTGAGGGTTGAGCTGGAGGTGGAGGCAGAAACATCTCCTTCGTCACCGAAGAGACGCCACTGATGGGAGACACAGCCTGGCACTAAAACTTTGCACCGGGTCGGAAAGCGCGCTCCGGCTAATGAAAAGCCTGGTCCTTAATAAAAACTGTACCCCTGCCAAACACAGGGACGTTCGCTTCCAATCGGGCGAATGCCCAAACCAACTACCAATTTGAAATCCCGCCAAACCGGTCTGGTCGATTTCGACAGCAAGCCGACCAAATTGTTTTTCACTGGTTGGCGGCACTCTCTGCCGAACCTCTATCGCAACAAGTCGGGCCTGTCACACAGGTCCCAACTTCATATCGGCAGTGCCTTAGTAGTCGTCGACGTGATGACTCCTGCCGGACGAGCCAATGCGCGCAAATAGCAGGACAAGCCCCGGTTGCGAAAATCAACCCGGAAAATGAAACGGCTGCCTGCTGATTCAGCAGCCAGCCGGTGAAATTGCCAAACCTCATCAAGGCGAGACCAGCCGGAAGAAAGCGGCCGGATTGACCGTCGAATTGGTATAGGAGAAAGTGCCGTTGCTTAAAAAATTGTTCGTCGCCACCGGCTGCCAGCTGGCCACCGGCAATGCCACGTTGGTGGAGGTCAAAATCCGATATTGCACCCCGGCAGGACAATTCGTACCGCTAAACACCAAATTCCCGCCGGACCGAATCACATTGCCTATCGTTGGCCTTGGCGAAGCCACGACGTAACCGGTCTGAGTGCTGGCATTGGAGCCTCCCGGTCCGGTTACCGTCAGGGCAACCGTATAACTCCCCGCCGCCGCATAGGTGTGGTTCACACTGGCACTACTGGTGTTGGTAACGGACTGGCCGTCGCCGAAATTCCATAACCAGTTGGTAATGCTGCCAGTGGAAGCGTCCGTAAACAGCACCGGGAGCGGCGCAAAGCCGGCAGTCGGGGTGCCCGAAAAACCGGCTACCGGCGTCGGCGGCGTGGCCGACGCCCGGGTGAAGGTCATGGTCCCATTGGGATTAAGAATGAAGTAACCCACAAAGTATGCTGACCCGTTCGTCAAACCGGTGATGGGATCCGTTTGGGCGAGCGGGCAAACTTGATAAAAGTCGGACCGCTGGGCGGAGGTAAAACTCGGCGGCGTCCAATTCTCCACCGTTTGCGGCAAGGGAGCGTTGCCCGCGCCAAAATCGCCGTTGGTGGGGAAATTTTTGTCACCAATAAAGGCAGTGAGAATGTCGCTGGAATAACTCACCGGCTCCCGGACCAGCACGGTGTTGTTGTCCGCATTGCTGACGCCAATAAAACCGCCGATGGCCGCCGCCCCGTTGCCAACGGCACTCATCAGACTTTCTTGCTCGACTTGTGACGCGGAAGTGGCTCGGGCCGGCGGCTGGGTTTGCGTACTCACGTTGGTTCCAGGAAGCGTGTACCAAATCGAGTTGGCGGGAAACGACCCCAGTGGTGTCACCCACGGAGGTGGATTTCTTCCTCCGCCCGCCGGAACACCCGTAAAAGCCGACCATTGCAGGTTGTTATAGTTCGTGAATGCATCGGTCAGTTGACTGGGAGAAAAATTGGTGATGTTAATCGTGCTACCCGCGGTCAAACTCAGCAAATTGGTGACACTTCCCACGTCCACCACCAGCTCGTAATTTCCGGCATTAGCCCCGGTTTTTCGAAAGCCGGCCAGCACATCGCCATAAGGATTGAAACTGAAAAGCTGGGCGCTGGCCAGTTCCGGCAAAACGAGCAGGGCCAGTACGGCCAGCTTCAAACCCCAGCGACGAAAAGTTGAACACAATTGTTTCATATTGAAGCGGCAGTCTAACGGAGACCGGCCCACCTCACTACCTTGAAACGGACTTCGACATCAACTATTCGGACAAAAATTATTTCTTGCAACTCGCTTTTGTACAGTGGGCTGCACTGATTTCAACTCCTGATTGAATAATCCAACGATGTGTCACGCGATTGTAACCGCGTCTCTATTCTGCCATTGGAAAAGGTCCAAGCCCGCCCATATTTCAGGCCGGCGAACGGTTCTCCCTCTCCTGGAGAAGGGGGCCGGGGCGCGTCGCTCACTTATCAAACCGTGTTACCATCTTGTAACTTGCGGCCGGATGCAGCGCCGATAAAATTTAAGAACGATTCAAAAATGAAATCAAAGCGCAATGCGGTTTTCACGAGGGGCCTCCGACCCATCGTATTCTTGTTGGCGGTTTGGGGGCTGATGCCGTGCCTGCAGGCACAGGACACCAATTTTAATTTTCAGGCCACTCAGACGGCGGCGGACAAGGGGGATGCCAAAGCCCAGTATGAGCTGGGCCGCCATTATGTGAAGGCCAATGGTGCCACCCGGGCGGACTATGCCAAAGCCGCCCTCTATATCCGCCAGTCGGCGGAGCAGGGCTATGCCGACGCCGAGGTGGTGCTGGGTTCTTTCTATGGCCGCGGCCTGGGCGTGCCCAGAAACGTGGCGACCGCGGTCCAGTGGTACCGGAAAGCCGCCGATCAGGGAAATGCGCTGGCGCAATATGCCATGGGTGAGTTTTATGCCACCGGCCGTGGGGTAACCAACGATATGAATGAAGCCATTCTATGGTGGCAAAGGGCCGCCGGACAGAATCAAGTGGATGCCCAGGACGCCCTCGGTCAATTGTATCTCCTCCCGGGAACCCAGTACGGCACCAATTATTTGAACTATCCGGAAGCCATCCAATGGCTGCAGCGGGCGGCGGCGCAAGACTCCGCCGGGGCCATGAACAACCTGGGGGTGGCCTACGAGAATGGATTGGGTGTGAAGAGAGACTCGAAGGCGGCAGCCCAATGGTACCAGCAGGCCGCGGAGCGAGGCAACGCCGCGGGACAGGCCAATCTGGGCCAGCTCTATTTTGATGGCCGGGGAGTTACCAACGACCTGGTGCAGGCGTATAAGTGGTTCAAGTTGAGCGCCAGCCATGGCAGCGTTATTGGAACTGCCGGTTTCGCCAATTTCCAGGCCAAGCCATTGCTGTCCCCGACGCAACTGGCCGAAGCGGAACAGTCGGTTTTGGACTTCCACCCCCAGCCGGCCAGCGGCCAGCCGTGATGGCCTTTGCCGGATTCATCAAAATCCGGTCATACAAATTTTCAACCAGGTCAGGAACGTCAATTCCGCGCCGGGCGCCCTTGATCTTCCAATGCCATTTGATACGCCGCGATCTGGTATCGCATATAGATCTGATACCCCAGCGTGGCTTGTAGTCTGGTGTCCGCCTCAATCTGGGCCTGCTGCCAGCGTGCCAGAAAGGCCGGATCTTTTGGATTCTGATTCGTGCCGCCGACCTGTTCCAAAAAATTCTGACGAACCTCGGCAATCACCTGCTTCTGGCCGTTGTTCAGTCCCAACGCCGCCAGATCAATGTTTTGCATGACGATCGGCATCGAAACCATCTGCACCGGGAGTGGCCGGCGACGATGCGCGGCCGGGGAAGTCGGCGCCGTATCGGCAGCCACCTCCTGCGTCGGCGACTGGCCCAGCAGGTAAGCGACGAGTTGGAGCTGCGCCTGTGCCGACCAGGGTCCGGATCCGGTCCCGTCCACGTTCAATTCGGCACGCTTCGCATAAAAGGCCCGTTCCGCGTCTCCCCGGACAATGTCCGCCACCGTCGGCTCCGGGCAGCCGGCGACCCGCAGCTTCGCCACAAAAACCCGGTAATCATTGTTCGTTGACAAGAGCTGGCTCCAACGGAACGGCTTGGGTTCCACCTCGGTTCGGACCATCGGGGCGGCGGAAATGGTTACGGCCGACACGGGCGCTTTAATCTTCAACCCGACCGACGGCAAAGTGGCTCCTTGCCTTCGCGGGTTCGCCCAAATAAATACCAGGACCGCGAGCAGGATCGCATTCAAGAGAATGGAAGTCTTCATTATCGTCTTCATGACCCGCGTCTTCGTCCGAAGCCGGGCAAACTCCTGATTTTGCCCTCGTTCTTGAATTTGTTCCGGCTTGAACCGGAAAAACCGGCGCGGACGTCATGTCCGCGCCGGTCCGTGATTCAAACCAAATGTGTTTCAACCCGATCAATGGGTGAACTGGTACGGCGTCGGCCAGGAGCCCTGGACCGCGGCGCCATAATCCTGAGTCCGGTAAACCTGCATCGACGACACCGGGAGGAGGGAGTCTTGCAGCACCGTGCGCACATCGCCACCGGGATTAACGATACCCGAAGTCTGGACATTAAGCCCGGCGAGAATGGCGTCGCCCACTGTGGTCGCGGGCGCACCCTGGCCCACCGAACCGAACAGGTGTTCCTGGCCCCACCAGGTATAAGCTCCGGTTTCGATCGCGCTGTCGCTTTCATACACACCATTATACGACAAGTAAACCGCAGTGCCTGAGTTCGCGGCTGAGCCCGTTCCGCCAGGACCCGTATTGTCATCGGCGGCGGCATGTTTGGCGTCACTAAGCCCCACGTAACCAACATAGACGATGCCCTTGCCAGACCCGTCAACGTTCAAGCATTTTTGCACACCGCTGCCACTATCGAAACCGTCATTGCCGACTGGAGAATCGGTAACCGAAGCGGCAGGCCCATAGGGTCCGTTGAACGTAAGCACGCCCGGATTGCCCACCGGGTATCCCGAGTTGAGTGCCACCTGTGAAACCGTTTGATTGATCGGCAAAATGGCGCCGCTGAGCATGAAGTTGGCTTTGGTGCCAGAACCCAGATTGCGGCCAATGATACCAATGCCATCAGCCGAATCAGCCGTATTGCCGGTGAGGTAAAAGGCATTCAAGATTTCGCCGGCGACGACCGCCTGGGCGAGTGCCGGTTGGGAGACGTTGCTCACGCGCCCATAAGTTGCATCGGGAGACGATTCATAACCTTTCATGGCGGTGAAAGGAACGATGCCGACAATACCGTAATCGGTTAACAACGGAGCCGGGGTCTGTGAAACCTTCTGAGACGTGTCCGCCATGGAGAAGTCAGGGGTCGATGGCGCACCGGGGATGGCAGACAGGAGTGCGGTAGTGGTATAACCGCTGGCCGGGGTCAGGTACGAAGGCGGCACACCCGGAAGGCCATAAGAAGTTCCACCAGGAGCGGCGTTCGGATCCTGCGCCTGAAACAGTGTTTGGTTGAGAGGTTTGCCAGCGACCGACGCAATGCCGGCTTCCGAACCGGTCCAGGAACAATTGATAATAACGTCGCCCACGCCAGTGATGTTACCTTCGAAAACGATGGTATTGGCGCTGCTGGTGTTGTTGGGGGCGGGGGAATCAATGACGCCGCCACCAGTAAAGATCTCTCCCGCCACGGTGGCCGCAGTAAAGAAGTTGGCACGGGCCGCCGTCGAGCCGGTGATGTAGATGGTGGTGGTCGCATGAGCCGCGCCCGCCAGGGAAACGATTCCCAGCCCGATTAGCGCAGAGGTGAATTTATTCAATTTCATATTGTTATGTTTTGGTTTTATTGGTTGGTATTTGATTTTTAAGTCGGGAGAAACAATCCATCAGGCGTTTTTTTTGCGGAAGGGACGGCGCAGACCGAGAAGCAGCAGGCTGGCGCCACCTAAAAGGCCATAAGTGGTCGGCTCCGGAACGGCGTTGACTCCGACGAAGCTGACCGTGTCGATGCCGCTATTCGCATTGATGCTCAGCGTTCCCAATTCAGACCAAGGACTGATGGTTTGACTTCTTGAAGTACCACTGATGGTGGCTTCCCATAACGTCAAGGAAGCGGTGCCGCCGCTGAGAGATGACAGTGGGTCGGTCACATTGGCTCCCACGCTGTTCGCACCAAAAGTGGTGGGAGACAGGGCAACCTGCGCACTGAAAGGAGCTATGGGGGTGCCGGCCGTGGATGAATATTCACCGATATTTACCGCGGCATTCTCGGAAATACCATTGGCCACGGCTACGGCATTGTTCGCGGTGGGCATTGTGACATGCGTCAGCATCATTTGGCCACCGACACCGCCGACACCTTCAACCGCACCCACGGCCACGGCGTTCAAAGCGTTCGGATCAGCGCTGAACGCGGTATTGAACAGGCTGGGGCTGATGCCGACATTGACAATGGAGGTGGTGGTGAACAAAGTGAAACTCCCCAAATTAATGACATAGTCATTTTGGGCCGCAGCCGGTCCCGCCGCATCATTGAATCCAAGCCCCAAATTGCCGGCTCCCAAACTTTGGGCTTGAGCCGCCGTAGCGCTCGCCAATCCTAATGCGGCCAGCATGACCGCTTTGTAGAGTTGATTTTTCATTTTTGTGTCTTTTCGCGTTGTTTGCAATTGAGTAATCTTCCTTACCTTCCCACTTCTTGTGGGTTAGTGCCGATACCCTAGCAGCAATCCAAAATTAAAACTTCATGTTCAAGGACATGGAGCGCCTGTTTTTGACCGGCACATCGAAAGCGTAACATGTTAATTGTAAAAGTATTGTAAACGCATTGCCGCGCGGGCCGCCGGATTCTGTCGCGTCGTTACAACATTGTCACTCAAGCCCGAGGTGACAAAATCGGCGTTTCCAACAAAATTTGCTTGGCGACACGCCGGGAATCCCATGGCGGGAATTTTTAAGAAGGCAGCGGAAGTGAAAGCCTTCCCTGAAGGAAGGATTGGCCGGAGTATCATCATCCTGCCGCCACACCGATTGGCCGTTTGGCATGGCGCCAAACACTTGCCGATCCAAGCCGGGTGCAAAAACTACGGAAGCGATTGGAATTTGCCCGCTTGGCAGGCCTCGCTGCGGTGCGAGGAAGTCCCGCAGGCCGCCGATGAAAATGTGTGACCGGGTGATTATCAATCGATTGGCAAAGCGCGACGGTTTGTAACCGAGTTGTAACCGTCACGCCACAAATTTGACGCATTGAACCGGCAGCATTTCCGCCTCATGCGAGTAATCAAAGCAAGGCGCCGGGCAACGTGGCTCGCCGGGATTATCCTGATGGGGGTCATGAGCGCGGCGACCCTGGGGTGGGGCGCGGATTCCTCCGACACCAACGCGTCCGACCCGTTACTGGACTTGTTCATTAAAAAGGGCTTTGTCACACAGAAAGAGGCGGAACAGGTCGAAGCGGAAGCGGAAGCGCTCCGCGCCAACGAATCGCAAATG